>SDBV01013611.1_pt1 | contig 10331 bp, 11 predicted proteins | sample 2277081 | NCBI WGS metagenome assembly SDBV01 (sample SAMN10402039, study PRJNA504765) | marine sediment metagenome | isolation source: marine sediment core GS10_PC15, 223 cmbsf | place: Arctic Ocean: Southern Knipovich Ridge | collected 2010 | reverse complement strand
CTCCACCAGCAATCCTGACTCGATACCCCAACGATGACGGGCACCCTGATTGCACCGTATCAACACGTTCGTGCAGTCAAGTGGCTTTGAGGAAAGCCACACATGGCGGGATTGCTTGGTCACCCACCGCGTGTCGTGTGCGGAACCGATCCCGTTAAGCTAGGCACGCGCAAAACTTTCGCTCTGCTCGCTTACCTCTGCGTTATGCGCGGCAAACACACCCGCGATTCCCTGGCCGCGCTTTTCTGGCCGGACAGCAGTCAGGAGTATGGACGGGCCCTGCTGCGTACCGCGATCTACGTGCTCAGGAAGGCTCTGAAAGGCCCGCCCCTGGTGGCGGAGCGCGAAACCGTGGAGTTGCTTGATGAGTGACGGAATATGGGTGGACGTGCGGCAATTCAGGGGCCTCCTGGGTGATTGCCGTGAGCACGGGCATGATGACTATGACACGTGCGCGCTCGGCCGGCCTGCCCTCGGCCGAGCCGTCGCGCTTTACCGCGGAGAGTTTCTGGCCGGTTTTACGCTCAAGGACAGCGCTCAATTCGACGACTGGCAGAGGGCTCAAACCGAGACCCTGAGGGCGGAGGCCGATACAGCGAGCGAGCGGCTCGTGCGCTGTTTGCGCGCCGGCCTGCAGTGGGAAGAGGCGATCCTCCGGGCACAGAGGTGGCTGGAGCTGGACCGCTGCAATGAAGCCGCGCACCGCTGCCTCATGGGGCAGTACGCTGAGTGCGGCCGCAGGGCGGCGGCGCTCAGGCAGTACGAAGAATGCGTGCGCGTGTTGAGGGAGGAGCTGGCGGTCAGGCCGGGGGCCGAGACCGTGCGGCTCTTTGTAGAGAGGGCGATGGCCGCTCGCCCTCGTTGGCTTTGGCAGACGATCAGCTGCGTCGGGTAGCCCTCATATGTCTGCACCTGGATGGCATTCCACTGGCCGTTGAGCTGGCGGCCGCGCGCATTAAGGTGCTATCGCCCAACCAGATTCTGAGGCGCCTGAGCGATCGGTTCGGTTTGCTCAAGGACGGCGCCCGTACCGTTCAAGCGAAACACCGCACCCTGCAGGCCGCCATCGACTGGAGCTACGACCTTCTCGAGGAGAGCGAGAAGTTGCTTTTGTGTCGGTTGGGGGTCTTTACCGGGGGGTGCACGCTGGAGGCCTGTGGCGATGACGAGTCGCCGGCGCTGGCCAGACTGTATTTCGGAGCCGCGCGTATCATGACGGCCCATTTCGACTCGCCGTTGACCGTGCAATGCGCACGCCGCAGCCTGGAGCTCTCTCGGAGGCTGCATGACAGGAGCGGCACGGCCTGGGCTCTCGCTATTTTGGGCATTGGCACGGCAAAGGTCCTGGGCGACGTAGAGAATGGCAAGGCGCAACTGCGCAGAAGCGCGGCGCAGTTTCGAGAGATCGGTGACAGCTGGGGTCTGGCCGGTAGCCTGGCGATGCTCGGATATGTCGTTACGCGCTCGGGCGATGCCCGGCGAGCGATCCCTCTATTGGAGGAAGGCCTGGTGCTGTCCCGGCAGGTGGGTGATAGAGTCAATATCGGCTGCTTGCTGCACGGGTCTATGCGATGCATTGCTGCGTACCGGTGACGTCGAGCGGGCCATGACTATGGCTGTCGAGGGAGCCGCTATTTCAGAACAGCTCGGCGCGGTCATGACCTTGAGTGAATCGCTGGTTCTGCAAGTCAAGGTGCTGAAACGGCGCGGGGATTTCGTTCGCATGCGGGAGATTGGCCGCAGGGCCATAAGGATCGTGCGCGAGGCGGGCACTGCCCGCTTCATTCCCTTTCATCTTCAGGCGCTGGGCCTGATAGCCCGTGAACAGCGGCAGTTGCAGCGCGCCGCCCGGCTGTTTGGGGCTGCGGCGGCTATCCTCGAAACTCACGTGCGGGCCAAACCGCCCTTCATCCCCATGGAATTCGAGCCGTGCCAAAATGCCGTACGCGCCGAGTTGGGTGAGCAAGCCTTCGCCGACCTGTTCGCTCAGGGCCAGGGCTGGTCCATAGACGAGGCGGTGGGGTACGGGCTGGAGGGCCGCGCCGAGGGCTGACGGCAACTCGCTTTCCGGACCGACTCACCATACCGTCACCACGCCCGGATACGATCGGATAGCTACGTCAGGAGTCACGACAAGCAGTTTCTTTATTTTGGATGTCGCTATGATAATGCGATCGCAGGGGTCACGATGGATGGGCGGAAGTCGAGTCGCCAATTCCGCGATTTCCCAGTCGACGGGTATGTCAAGGATGGCATGGTAAGTGTAGCAGTTCTCAATTTGGCTCCGCCAAATTGAGAACTGCTCTGGTAAGTGAGGGCTTCGCGAATCCAATCTTGCGGAGGCAGAGGGAGAATAATTCAGCGCAGTTCGCCCGGCCAATCGTCATCTTTCAGCGGAAGAACCGGGTCTTCGTTGAATTTGACCCCCATCAGTCGCGGATTTTGCTTGAACGGATCGCTTACCTTTTCTATGGGGCGGATTTCGGCCACGGGCTTACCGTTGCGACAGATTCGAATATATTCTCCCTTTTCTTCGAGAAGCCGCAACAATGCCGGTAGTTTAGTTTTAGCCTCGTGGATGTTGACTGAAATCATATTCACTCCCTGATCTTGCCCAACAATAGCCTGCGGGGGAATTGCTAAAAAACAGTATTCTTAGCTTAGTCAAACTAAGTCATTATGCTAAGTGATTCGCCGGGTCGCGCTCGAGCTCGTTGGGGTTGCCGGGGAAACCTTGCTCATGAGCTTCCTCTAAAGTGCGAGCGAGTCGATTCCGGTCAACTCGCAGAAAGCTGCCAGATCGTCGTACAGGTGTGCGCCGTAGCCGAGAACGGCGTATTCGTTGCCCCAGGCCGCGATCAGCCGCTCTATGTCGCAGTCTACCGTAACGAAGGCGTGTGGCCAGAAGGGAATGCCGCACTCTTGCCTGCGTTTCTCGATTTCGTCGGGCGCAGGCTCGAAGACGGAACACCGTGCCACGATCATTTCGAACCTCCCGTCTCTGCGGCCCAGGCGAGCCAACACACCCTGGCCGGGTTTGCACACCAGGCTGACCGCCAGGCCTCCAGCTTCGCCTTCGGTGGGAATGCCGTGCTCGGCGAACCCGGCGGGCCCGCGTTCGCCCGCCAGAGACGGGGGGCAGGCGCCGTCGCCGATAATCTTGATCTCTTTGGTGGCTTTGTCGATGTGCTGCAGGTCGCCGTAGTACACCCGTTCCGTGCTCAGATCGGTCAGCAGCTTCACGGTGAGCAGCGTGTTGAAATCTCCTAGCGTGGAAGTTGCCACGCCGTTTTCGAGCATCATGCTCTGGGCGAAACACGTGGCGCTGTATTCAGCGGCCAGACCGGGGAAGGACTGGATGGTGTAGAGGTCCCACCCTTCGCGGTCCATAATTTTCCTGATAGCGAGGTACAGGCGGATGGAACGATCCGCGACTTCCCCGCCGGGAATCGGGTCGCTGAAGAGGGGCTGGATCTCGGCCCGCGCCCTAAACACTTCGGATGCCGGTATGGACCTGGCCGTCTCCAGCAATTGGGTGGTATCACGGGAATCAATGTCGATCCCGAACATCTTCATCCACTGGGACGGGTCGGCAGCCCCGCAAGTCTGACCCATGCCACGGCCGCCAAAAGCGCCGGCCGTGGTCAGGTTCAGCCTGTTTTTCATGCAGGCGGCTCTGAAGTAGGCCGTGATACGCCCCACGGTGTCAGGGTCATCGCAGTCGCCGTACACGGACCTGTGGGCAAGCCCTATTTCCTCCAGCGCACCGTGCAGGACCAGTCCCCCCACGGGCCGCCATCCCTGCGACCCGGGGACGGTCCAGAGTGCCACGGCCTTGCCGGCCATGGCATAGTCCCTGATGGCGGCGATCATGTGAGAGGCCCATACCCAGGTGCCGGTGAAGAGCAGCAGGCCGTCGACATCCTCCCGATGCTTGTAAGCGCGCATGCACTCCAGCGCTTCCTGTTTCGTGGCGATCACGGTTCCATGCTTCACGAGCTGCAGTCCGGCCTGCTCGAGCGAATTCGCGGCGTTGCGAACAATCTCTTCGTCGACAAAGGGCTTTCCCAAAGGGTCCAGAAGACCATCTTTGTGCACACCGTAGGTTGCAAAGGCAATTTTGGGCTGTATCATTCTGTCCTCCAGCCGTCCGCGCGGGGCGAGTGTTGTTTTGCCGTACTCGCGAAGACTTCAATATTTTTTCAATATTTTCATAATGCCCCTGTGTATGGAGTGGTAGCTGAAGTTTTTCTTTAAATACAAAACGGCGCAGGTTCCGTGGCGCACGTTGAGCCCGAGTTTTTCTCCGGCTTCCAGGGCCTCGAGCGTCTGCGAACCCATGTGGATCCAGATATCCTTGACGCCCGCTTCCGCCGCTTTTTTGACCCAGGACTCCGTTTCAGCCTTGGGAAGCTCCAGGACCACCCCTTCTACGCTTTGCGGAAGAGACTCGAGATCGCTGTAGGTTTTGTCGCCGCAGATCGTATTGGCGGATGCATCGATAGCGAATACTTTTTTTCCCTGTTTTCGCAATTCCTTGTAGCTGAGCTCCGGGAACGCGGTTTTCGCGGAATTCCCCACCAGGGCGTAGCTGTTCTTTTCCCAGAATTTCTCGTAATTCGACGGCATATGAACCTCCTCGTGCGCGTCCAATATAGATGGACCGGCATGGCATTACAAGCTGTTTTGCATGGGATGTCTGAATCGGACATGCCGTCTAGGCGGTTTTCTTTCCGATGATATCGCATTTCCTCCGGCGGTAATAGCAATAGTTGTCCCATGACACGTCCGGCGGGACCAGATGATCGGTGTGGGGAATGAAACCGCCCCGTTTGATGAGGGGCATAAGGCGGCTTAATTCCTGATCGATGGCCTTCTTACTCTTGATTAGCGCGCGTTTATCGAAATACCCCCGCAGAGGGATGCGGCTTCCGAACCTGTCGGAGATCTTATAAGCATCGGTGTGCGCCGCTTCTAGCGGGAACATAACGTTGATGCCTCCTTCCAGCCAGAGCGGTACGAGCTCGTGGATGTTGCCGTCGCAATCCAACATGTTGAATCCGCATCCGCATTCACTGCGGAGGAACTCTGTGATACGCTTGTAACGCGGCACCATCCAACGGGAGAAATAATCCGGCGAAATCAGCGGACCGGAGCGGAAGCACATGTCTTCCCACCAGGTTCCCAGGTCGATCCTGGCCTTGCCGGCGATATGCTGCAGTAAGCTGAGTTTCATTGCGGTCAGGTGCTCCATGATCTCTTCGACCCAGGCCGGATCATCGTATATCGCCAGGGAGAGGTTCTCGACACCCATCCAGTTTCGAATGTGGCCGTAGAGTGATCCGCAGGAAAGCGTCACCGGGATATTGGAGTCGAGTGTGTTGTGACAGAGCGCCTCGAGATTTTCCGGAATTCTGCCAGGGGTGTTCGGGTTTAGCCGCTCCTCTCGCAGCTTTTCCCAGTCCTCCCTCGTTTCTATTGCGTAGCGCAGATAGGTCGGAATGGAAGCACCCAACTCCGGTTTCAGCATCTCGCAGGTGGCCCCGGTATTGTCCTGCTTGATGAGATGATCGCCTTTTTCCTCCAGCACTTTTTCCTCGAACGCCGGATAGAGATTCAGCCTGAGGCCCAAACCTTGCGAGGGGCGCCCCGTCGGAAAGTCGTCGGTCGCGAAGTATTCTGAGATCGCCGTCCACACGCCGTCGTATCGCTTGGGGAGCCCTTCCTGGTGCCAGCGATGAACTGTTTGAATCCAGGCGCCGAATTCATAATCAGGAACGCGATCGACAGGCTGAAAGCGCAGTGTAGCCAGAAGTCGTTCTCGATGTGTCATATGCTAACCTCTTTATCGGATGCCTATGCCGGTTGGTGTCGTTCGGCCGAGAAAGTTCAGAGTCTTATTTATAAGGATCGGCGGCGTCTCTCATCCCGTCTCCGAGAAAGTTGAAAGACAGCACAGTGGCGATCACGAAGAAACCCGGGATCAGTATCCATGGATTCATGGCGAGTGTCTGCACGTTCTGTCCCTCCTGCATGAGGACGCCCCAACTCACCGCGGGCGGGCGAAGTCCCATCCCGAGAAAGCTCAGGGACGTTTCGGCTAAAATCATCCAGGGTATCGCGAGAGTCAGGTTTACGATGAGATAGCTGAGCAGCGAGGGCAAGAGGTGCTTGCGGATGGTCGTAGCGTCACCGGCGCCGGCCAATTTCGCTGCCATCACGAAGTCCGCTTCTCGCAGTTCCAGGATTTTGCCCCTGATTACCCGCGCGAGTCCGCACCAGCCTACAATCGAGAGGATAATCGTTATCGCTAAATATATCTGTACGGGTGACCAGGTTTTCGGTACCGCGGCGGACAGGGCCATCCATAGCGGAATGCGCGGTATAGAAATCAAAAACTCGATGATACGCTGGATGGCCATGTCCACCCTGCCGCCGTAAAATCCCGAGATGCCTCCCAGGATACAGCCTAGAATAAAACTGAGAGTCACGCCGACCAGCCCGATCGACAGGGAAATACGCGAAGCGTAAAGATTGCGTGAGAAGAGGTCCCTTCCCAACTTGTCCGTGCCGAAGAGAAAGAGCGTGCCCCCGTCATCAGTGCCGATGAAATGCACGTCGGTTTTGATGAGGCCCCACAGCTTGTACTCGTTGCCGCGTACGAACAGGCCGACAGGATACTTCTTCGTAGTATCCGGAGTATAAATCCGCTCGAAGGTGTCCATGTTGAGCTCTTTCTTGAGCCCGTATACGAACGGCCTGAAATGGAATCTGCCTTCCGCGTCCAGAAATCGAACCCTCTGCGGGCGGCAGTATATGTATTCGCCGAAGCGGCGATACGGGTCGTATGTAGCGAAGAATTCGCAGAATATGGCCAGGGTGTAAAACAGGGCCAGGATTGAAAATCCCAGGATGGCCAGCCTGTGTTTGATAAACTTGCGCCACATAAGCTGCCACTGGGATGCGACGTAGTAGCGTTCTTCGGCGGTAATCGCTTCAGAGGTGGCTTTTTGCTGCCTCATGCTCTAACCCGCCCTTTCGTAATGTATGCGCGGGTCGATCCACGCCAGCAGAATGTCGGAAATGAACGTGCCTACGATGGTCATACTGGTGAGGAACAGCACGATTGTGGCCGCCAGGTACATGTCTTGAGACATGAGAGCGGTGAACAGCAGGGACCCCACATCGGGCAGTCCCAAGACGATAGCGGCAATCGTCGCACCCGAAATTATCTGCGGCAGAGTCCACCCTATGGTGCTGATGATGGGGTTGACGGCGACACGTACGGGGTACTTGAACAGCAATGCCGTTTCGTCGACACCTTTGGCGCGTGCCGTGATGACGTACTGCTTCTGGAGCTCATCGAGCAGGCAGCCCCGCATGACGCGAATGAGCGCCGCCGTGCCGGGGGCCCCGACAACGAGGATCGGGAGGGGTAAATGCATCAGCATGTTGAAAAACTTTGCCGCGTTCCAGGGTTGACCGATGTACTTCTGCGAAAACAAACCGCTCAGGTTGAGGCCGAAGTATTTGTAAAAAACGAACACCAGTATCAGGGCCAGTAAGAAGCTGGGTATGGCCAGGCCGGTGAATCCCGCCACGCAGACCACGTAGTCGCCGATCGAATACTGGTGCGTGGCCGAGTAGATGCCGATGGGTATGGACACAACGTAGATGAAAACCAGGGCCAGCAGCGCAATGGCCATAGTCAGCGGAAAACGCTCGGCTAGAAGTCGGTCAACGGGCAGATTCCACTGAAACGATTTGCCGAAATTGCCGCGCACCACCTTCCACATCCAGAAGAAGTACTGCTGGTAGATCGGCAGGTCGAGGCCATACTGCTTGGTCAGCGCTTCGACCGTAGCAGCATCGACCCGCTGACCGGTTTCCTCCAAAGAGGAGATGTACGACGTCAGGTAGTCGCCGGGCGGCAGCTGGATAATGACGAAGCTGACGATTGTAATCATCAGCATGCTCACGAGCATGTACAGGGCACGGCGAATAACCCAGGCTGACATTCCGGCGTCTCCTAAGTGAGAAACAGGCAGTGGCTTCGCCGCCAGGCGAAAACCACTGCCCAATCAAAACACTATCCGTTCCTACTTGTAAGAAAACTGCATCGGGAGGACCACGATGCCCCAAAAGGAATTCTCTCCGTAGTACGCATCCTCCGGCACGTTCATCAGGTTCTTATTGACCACGGTCGGCATGGGAGCGTATCCCACCGTACCGATGACGAGCATCTCGTCCGCGTAGAAGTCGAAGATCTGCTCGGCGAGGCTTTGGTATTCATCCTCGCTTTCAGCGGTATACCAATTGTCGAAGGTTTCGAAGAGCCACCGGAACTTCTCGGGAGGCTCCTCGCCGTCTTCGCCGCCGGAATGCCACCACTGCGCCCAGTCACGAGCCCAGGAAATAGCGGCGCGATCAGGCTGGATCTGCGGCATGCCGGGAATGTAGACGTGATACTCCTCCATGCCGTCCACGGCCCACCAGCTCACGTCGTAATCGTTGGCGTTCATCCTCGTGCCGTGAAGGGCACGTTCGACGGTGGTAAATGTGACCTTGACCCCGGTAGCGGCCCAATACTCCTTAACGAGCTCGGTGATCTTTTCCATGTCCGGCGATACGCCCTGGATGAGCTCGATATTGAAGGTAATCGGCTTGCCGTCGGCTCTCAGGCGGAACTTCTTGTCGGAGTCCCACTTTAGTCCCATTTCATCGAGCAAAGCATTGGCTTTCTTGGGCGCGTATTCGGCATCCTTCTCGGCCCACTCTTGCTTGAAGAAGCTGCAGGCGGGGTCGACGGTGTTCTGGGTGGGTGTTGCCAGCCCGTAGAATACGGTCTCGTTGATCTCGTCCCTGTTGATAGCCAGGGACATGGCCCTCCGGAAACGTACATCCGAGAAAATCCTGTTGAGCTGGGCATCGTCGTGGTTCAGGTTGAAGGCGAACGACATAGCCGAAGCTTCACCGCGCTTCCAGTCCAGGACCCGATAGCCGCCCTGCTCGGCATTCTTCTTGTAGAGCGGGTAGTTGCCGACCTCCAGCATGCGGGATGCGAAGTCTAAGTCACCGGCGATGGTCTTCATGTTGATCATCTCTTCGTCACCGCAGGTGATGAGGTGTATCCCGTCGATGTACGGAAGCTGGTTGCCCACAGTGTCGACGGCGAAGTAATACGGGTTTCTCTCGTAGATGCGAGCTGTCTGCGTTATATCGACCTGCATCCAGGGCTTGAGCACGGGCTTGCCGCGTTTTTCCCACTGGCCCCAACCTACATTATGATGTTCGAGAAAGGCTTCATACCAGTGATCGAAGCCCTCTTCTTTTGCAAGGTCTCCCGCTTTGGGGTTGTACTTGATGTGCCACTCCGTCAGGTAGTGCTTGGGCTCGTAGAGAAGCATCTGCTGCCCCATCCAGCTGGTCAGGCCTCCCATCATGGGCTTGTAAGGCTTGGGAAAGTCGATGCGCAGCGTAAAGTCGTCGACCGCCGTGAACGTAGGGAACTCCCCCATAACCTTCCACCAGGTGTAGGGACCACCCGGGCGGATCTCTTCGTTCATCATGACATCTTCCCACCAGAAGATGAAATCCTCCGTTGTGAAGGGCGCCCCGTCGGACCACTTCAAGCCTTCCCTCAGAAAGATCGTCAAGACCTTGAAATTCTGGGTGTACTCCAGGCCCTTGGCGAACTCCGGCAACACCTCGGACGAGGTTTTGTTGAGGTGGAACGGGTGGGTTTCCTGAAAACCGCAGATCTCGCCCGCCGTGCCGGGCCCAAGACCCGGTACCCTCAGGATTCCGCCGTATTTGCCGATGCCCTCGATAGGCTCGACAACCATGGGCTCGTCCGGAAGTCTCTCCTCCACCGGCGGCAACTCGCCTTTAGCGACCCTCTCGTCCAGGATAGGCGACTGGAAAAACTTGATGGGCAGCGGCCCGCGCTTACCGCCCTCGAAAGTCTGGATCAGACCTTCGGCGCCATACACGGCCTTGGCCGCCTGTTCGCTCGTCGCCTTGCCGGTCGTTTTTTCGCCTTCGGATTTGCCGCTCGCGAAGAGCAAAACAGGGAGCAGCAAAAGGCACAGCACGATTACTGATTTTTTCATACAGCCTTTCCTCCTACTATAGCATATTCCATATGACTTGATATTTTTTGCTTGACAATCCTATTGCTTTGGCGCATAATTTTTAGTTAAGATTTTGGGGATTATTGCCAAAAATTATATGGGATTGCACCGATGTCATTTCAGGGTAAAGAATTCACACAAGGTATGAAACAACTTGTAATCAATTTAAAACAATTTAATGATATTGTAAGGCGTCAA
>SDBV01013610.1_pt1 | contig 10332 bp, 7 predicted proteins | sample 2277081 | NCBI WGS metagenome assembly SDBV01 (sample SAMN10402039, study PRJNA504765) | marine sediment metagenome | isolation source: marine sediment core GS10_PC15, 223 cmbsf | place: Arctic Ocean: Southern Knipovich Ridge | collected 2010 | reverse complement strand
ATTACAAGCTATCATTGCGGGAATGATAAACAGACGTACGACAATGATAGTTAATATCGGTAAACTGAAGCTCGGGTGGGGGCAGCCTATCATTATTCAGTCGATGACGAAGGTTGCGACGACTGATGTCGATAAATGCGTAAAACAGGTTAAAGAGCTCACTAAGGCGGGTTGCGGGCTTGTTCGTATCGCTATTCCTACCAAGGCTGACAGCGAGGCTTTTCGCCAAATCGTTGCTAAATGCGATGTTCCGCTGGTTGCTGATATTCATTTTTCGCCTGCGCGGGCTATCGAAGCTATCGAGGCTGGGGCGGCGAAAATACGTCTGAATCCGGGGAACATTAAGGATCAGGACGACATTGTGCGGATCATCGACGCGGCGAAAATGCACGGGACGGCGATACGTGTGGGGGTTAATGAGGCGAGCATCCGTGAACTGGGCAAGGAAAAGGTGGACATCCCGGCGGAAAATCGAGTGCACCTGATGCTGAAGGAGATGGAATATTATGTTCGGCTGTTCGAGGAGAACAAGTTTCCGAATATTGTGCTGAGCGCTAAGAGCGCCGATACCGTGCGGACGATCGAGGTTAACCGTGCGATGGCGAAACAGTTTCATTACCCGATACACCTTGGCTTAACGCATGCGGGGTTAGCCGAGGATGCGAAGGTTGCGTCGGCGGTTGCTATCGGGAGCTTGCTGGCTGACGGGATCGGCGATACGATACGGGTTAGCACCGCCGGGGACCCGGTTAAAGAAATCGAGATCGGGAAAGAAATATTGAAGTCGCTGGGGCTGATCGAAACGAATGAGCCTGAGCTGATCGTGTGCCCGACGTGCGGCAGGTGCCAGGTGGATGTTGTTAAGCTGGCGACGAAGGTTAAGAAGTTTTTGAAGAAGATAGATAAGCCGATACGTGTTGCGGTGATGGGGTGCATCGTTAACGGCCCGGGCGAGGCTGCGGATGCTGACGTTGCGATATGTGCGGCAAAAGGGAAAGGGTTTATCTATCGACATGGAAAAAAACTGAAGTCTGTACCTGAAAAAGATCTGCTGAAAGCGCTTGAAAAAGAAATAGAGAAACTTTAGCCACGAATTGCACGAATTAGCACGAATTTATTATCCACAGATTACACAGATCGCACTGATTATTTAACCGCGGATTTCGCGGATTACACGGATTTATTTTTTTTTACCATGAAGAACGGTGAGGAAATGAATTAAAATGAAAAAGTTTGTTTTAATATCTTGTGTCAAAACAAAGCTAAGCTATCCAGCTAAGGCCAAAGACTTGTATATAAGCGATTTATTTAAGAAACTTCATGCTTATGGCAAGCAGCTTAACCCAAATGCTATCTTTGTCCTGTCTGCCAAATACGGTCTCCTTAAGAGTAATGACATTATCGATCCATACGAGTTAACACTAAATAAAATGCCAATAAAAGAAGTGAAAATTTGGAGTCAGCAAGTTATTGAGAAGTTAGGTGAATGCACAGACTTGCAAAATGATAATTTTATCATTCTTGCAGGCGAAAAATATAGAAGATTCTTGCTGCCGCATATCCAACATTATGAAATCCCGCTATATGGGCTTACGTTTGGCGAACAATTATCATGGCTTAAAAAAAGGATTGGTGATGGTTCAGTGTAATAAGATACATGGAATTTTTAGTTCATTGAAAAGGCATACCTTTCCATTTGATAAGCACTCAATCCCCGCAAACGGTATTTATGTACTGTTTGAACTGGGAGAAACGGGTCATGCGGGCGATAGAATCGTCAGAGTTGGCACTCACACTGGTGTGAATCAACTGATATCTCGTCTCGAACAACATTTTATAAAAGAAGTCAAAGACAGGAGTATTTTTCGAAAAAATATTGGAAGAGCAATTCTGAATAAAAGCAATGACCCTTTTCTCAAGTTATGGGAGTACGATTTAACTTCTAAGAAAAATCGCGAAAAATATCTGCCATTTATAGATATGTCAAAACAAAATGAAATTGAAAAGGAAGTGACAAGCTACATTCAATCCAACTTTTCATTTATTGTCTTTCAAGTAGATGACAAAAATTTACGGATCGAGTTAGAATCCAAGATAATCTCTACGGTATCTTTATGTAATAGCTGTAAATCTTCCTATAATTGGCTTGGAATGCATTCTCCAAAGCAAAAAATCAGAGAAAGCGGCCTCTGGTTAGTAAACCAGCTATATAGAGAACCGTTAAGCATTGAAGATATTAGTCTAATTAGTAAGATTTTATAAATGTCAAAACAATATTATGTTTATATGATGTCAAATAAATACAATACCACTCTATACACGGGGATGACAAACAATCTTAAAAGGCGTATCAAAGAGCACAAAACTAAACATTTCAAAGGGTTTACAAGTAAATATAATGTTACAAAGCTTGTTTATTTCGACACAACTGAAGACATGCCTTCTGCGACAAAAGAAGAGAAAAGACTTAAAGGCTTACTGCGGGAGAAAAAGATCGCATTGATCGAAGAGACAAACCCAGACTGGGAAGATTTAAGTGTTAATCTGAATAAAAACACACAGTGTTAATAGCATAATGGGGAGACTCTTCGCTTCGCTCAGAGTAGCTGAATGATCAAGGTCATTCAGCTAACCATGTCGGGCCTATTGCTATGTCTACTTTTAGGGGGACGTTTAGTTTTATAGCGTTTTCCATTTCCTGGATGATCCATTTTGCGTGATGCTCGGCATCTTTGGTCGGCAGCTCAAAAACAAGCTCATCGTGTATCTGTAAGATCATCTTTACGGGGAGGTTCTCTTTATCGATCTTCTTTTGAATATTAATCATTGCAACCTTAATAAGATCGGCGGCGGAGCCCTGGATTATTGTATTTATAGTCAGACGTTCGCCCTGTGATCTTATGTTGAAATTTTTGCTGTTTAATCCGTCTATCTTTCTTCTTCTGCCGAGGATAGTCTCTGCGTAACCGGTTTGTTTGGCGGTCTCTATCGAGTCTTCCATGAACTGCTTTATCGAGCTGTAACGGTCGAAATAGTCTGCGATGAATTTTTTGGCAGCGGCCTGAGTTATGCCGACGGATTTTGCCAGGCCGAACGGGCCCTGGCCGTAGATTATTCCGAAGTTTACGCCCTTGGCATGGCCCCGCATCTCGGAATCGACGTCCTCTAAATCAACATCATAAACCTGCGAGGCTACGAATGCGTGGATGTCGCGGTCATCGACGAAAGCCTGTGTCATTGTTTTGTCCTGCGAGAAGGCAGCGAGCAGCCTTAGCTCTATCTGGGAATAGTCTGCGCTTAGAATACAGTCGGTCTTTTTTGCGGGGATAAAGGCAGAGCGAATTTTTTTGCCGAGTTCTGTTCTTATTGGAATGTTTTGCAGATTCGGATCGGATGAACTCAATCGGCCGGTGGCTGTGATCGTTTGGTTGAAGGAAGCGTGGACCCTTTCTGTGCGGGGGTTTATCAGTTGTCCCAGCTTATTTACATAGGTGTTTCGCAATTTGTCGAACTGTCGGTATTGAAGTATCAGCGGAATGATCTCGTGTTGATACTGCAACTGGTCGAGGACGCTTGCGTCGGTGGAGCGTGATGCTTTGCCGGTTTTGGTAGACTTTAGGCCGAGGCGATCAAAGAGGATTTCGGCAAGCTGCTTGGGTGAGGCGATATTAAAAACGCTGCCTGCGAGGGTGTGAATTTCTTCGGTTAGCTTATCGATGCTTTCTGTCATTGTAATTGACATCTGCTTTAGGAGCCTTACGTCGAGGGATACGCCGTGCTGTTCCATTTTTGTGAGAACCTCGACGAGGGGCATCTCTATTTCTTTGAAAAGTTTTTTGATCGACGGCTCGGCGTCCAATTTCTTTGCAAGGTATTGGTAGAGCATGAAGGTTATGTCTGCGTCTTCTGCGGCGTACTGGGCGGCGGGAGCGGTATCTACCATGTCGAAAGTTAGCTGGTTTTTGCCTTTGCCGATGAGGGCAGTGAGGTGTACCGGTTCGTAGTTCAGGAAGTCCCTGGCCATGTTGTCCATTGAGTGGCTTCTTCTTTGGTCGGAGAGGCAGTATGAGGCTACCATTGTATCGAAAAACAGACCCGCGACGGGCATCCTGGCGTTTTCGAGAATATGCAGGTCGTACTTTGCGTTCTGTGCGATCTTTTTTATTTTTTTATCGGCAAGAACCGGAGCAAGCTGTTTTCTTAGCATTGCAATATCGAGGTGGGGGCTGCCGAGTGGGGCCTTTACAGCTAAGTAAACTGCCTGGTGCGGTTTCCATGCGAAGCTTAGGCCTACGAGGTCGGCACGCATCGGGTTGATAGCGGTTGTCTCTGTGTCGAAAGCTATGAGGGTTTGTTTTTTTAGCTGGGGCAAAAAGGCATCGAACTTTTCCTGTGTGTCGATCAGTTGATAATCTTTTTTTACGGTTTTTATGGTTTGGGCGGTGAAGAGGCCAGGGGTGTCACCTTCGGTGCCTGGTGAGACGCCAATCTGTGCTAAAAGTTTTGTAAAGCCAAGCTTTGTGAAAAGTTTTGCAAGGGCCTCTTTGTCGGGGGGGCTCGCGGCAAAAGTTTTTTCGTCAAGGGTGACCGGCGCGTTGCGGTCGATGGTTACGAGCTTTTGGCAGAGAAGAGCGATGTCTTTTGAAGAGCGGAGGTTGTCGCCGCGTTTGCCTTTAATATCGTCGGCGTGAGCGTAGAGTCCCTCGATGGAGCCGTATTTTTGAATCCATGTTAGCGCGGTCTTTGGTCCGACGTCAGCGATGCCGGGTATGTTGTCTGCGGTGTCGCCTTGCAGGGCGAGGACGTCGATAAATTGCTCGGGGGTGACGCCCATATCCGCATGGAGCTGTTTTGCGGTTGTTCTGAAATCGCTTTTGACGTCATAAGTGAAGACGTGGTCGTCGATGAGCTGGAGCATGTCTTTGTCTTTTGAGCAGATGTATGCGTCGATGCCTTTTTGTTGTGCCTGGGTTGCGATGGTTCCGATGAGGTCGTCTGCTTCGTATCCGTCAAGTCTTAGGATGGGGATGTTCATTGCACCTAATATCTGTTCGATACGGGCGATCTGTACGGGCATCTCTTCGGGCATTGGCTGACGGTGTGCCTTGTATTCGGGGTAGATGTCTTTGCGGAAGCTGTCAGCCTTTGAGTCCATTGTTACGACGAGGTAGTCTGGTTTCTTTTTTTCGATGAGGCCGAGGATCATGTTTGTGAAGATGTATGTAGCCTTGGTGGGTTCGCCTGCGGGGCTTGTAAGCGGCCTCATCGGTGCGTAAAAGCCTGAGTAAATGTGGGCGTGCCCGTCGATAATGTATATTGTCTTTGCCATAGGGACACTTTATTAATTCGACAGGCCGGTGTCAAGCAAAAGTAATATTAACTTGACATTACCGGGTCTAATTATAAAATTACTGTGTGGATATGAGAAAAGAAAATGACGTTATCGGCGAAACGCATACTGCAGACAAAAAGAGCAAGTGGAATACACTTGTAATCCTGATGTGGGTTGTTTTGCTTGCGAGCATCGGGTTCAAGATCTTTAAGGCTGATGTGAGCGGAATCACGTATGACGAGTCGCTGACGCAAATGCGTTATTGCGACAGCGTTGAGACGGCGGTTACGAGCTTCGACCGTGGTAATGCGAGCAGCACGAATAATCACCTTTTAAACTCGATCCTCATTCATTATGCGCGGAAGTATTTCAGTTCCTACGAACATTATATCCGTATCCCGTCGCTGACTGCGGGGATCGTGTTTTCGCTTTCGATGTTTTATATCGTTCGCAAAAGTGTTAGTTCGGGTTTGATCTGCTTGACGGGGCTTGGGGCAATTCTTTTTGTTCCGTTTGTTTTCGACTATTCGCTGCTGGCACGTGGATATTCGCTGGCCCTGGCGGGATTATATGGTGGTATAGCGTTTATAATATATCTTCTGGGTCATAAGATCCGTTATCGGTACTGGTTTTTGCCTGCGTTTGTTATGATCGGGATCAATTTTTTGTGTCTTGGTTCGATGATCTCCAGCCTTATCATGCTTGTCTGCCTTAACGCGGTTTTTGTTTTGTTTTATTGTTATAAGATCGTTGAAGGGTCGGAGTATCGACTTAGGCTTATTATCTATAACGGGGTTACGATAGTGGCGGGTACGGCGGGAAGCGTTTATTATCTTTACCGTCATATTTATCTGGATGTTATTAACAGCCGATCGCTTGCGAAGATCTCCGGGCGGTGGCGCGGATGGAGTTCGCTTGGGCAATACTTCAACGATCTTGTTCTTCGTGGCGTATTTAAGGTTCATAGAGATATCGGGATGATATTGTTTTATGTTTTTTCGGCGTTAATCTTGTTGAGCATCGGATATTTTGTTTTTATCGCCATACGAAAATTTTCGCGTGGCGAATTTAATAGGCTCGCCAAGTCGGACAGCAACGTTTCTTTTATGATGGTACTTTCAAGCACCTGCATTGTCACGATAATAGTTTACTGTGGAGTTTTCAAACGGAGCCCGGGTCTGCTGCGTAGCCAGGTTTTCGTCGTTCCGATGCTGCTTTTATGGGCGATGGTTTTGCTGGATCAGTTTGTCTGTCGAATAAAAAGGGTTAAAGTTAAAATAATGTTGGCTGTTTTGGTTTCGGTGTTATTTGCAACAATAACGGTTCGCAATATTCCTTCGCTTCGGCGGATCAATTCGGTAAGTATGTCCGGCCCAGCGCTGCGAAAGCTTAAAGAGATCAACGCTGCTCACCCGTGGTCGATAACATTTTCCAGGAGATACAGGCTAAGCTATATGGGTTTTCTCTATTACAGGCAGTTTGATTATAACTTCCGGATGGCATCCGGAGGGTCCTCTGTCAAAGGGCTGGGTGCATCGGATATTTTCATCTGCGGTTATTCCAGGTCGCCGAAGGGATCGGTGTGTCTCGATGAAAACTATTTCAAGGAATTCGGTTGTGCACTGTTGGTGCATCCTGAGCTTGCGGAAAGCGGTTGGATAGACAAATCGAGGCTTAGTGTTATCGAATAGGCACCAAAGTATTAAAAACAATTCTTGATTTCCAGCGTATACAGAGTAACTTTAGTATTATATGTCAATCTTGATAAGGGGAGAGCAATATCTACAAGGAGCATTTATGAGCGGCGAACCATCGGTAGATGCAAAAGTTTATCCGGCCAATGACGGAACGAAGCTTAGTATGTCGGATATGCTGGCTTATTTCGAGAGACAGGGGGCGCTTCGTGTATCCGATCTTCATATCAAGATAGGTACTCCGCCTGCGTATCGAATCGACGGCGACCTTGTAAAGCTTAAGGGTAAAGCGGTTACCAAAGATGTTGCCAAGGGGCTTATTTATCCGCTGATCGGTGAGAAATGCGTCGCGACGCTAAAGTCCGAAAGCAGCGTTGACTGCTCTTACCGTTATGGCAATCTTCAATTCCGGATCAATGTGTTTATGGAAAACGACGGTATGTGTGCGGCGATACGGGCACTTGGTCTTGATATTCCAAAGCCCGAAGAGATCGGGTTTCCCAATACCGTGTGGAAAGACATCGTAAAGAAAAAGCACGGGCTAATCCTGTTTACAGGTATCACCGGGGCGGGAAAAAGCACGACGATCGCATCGCTGATCGAACAGATCAACGAGTCTCGTGCGTGCCGGATACTAACGCTGGAGGACCCGATAGAATATCTGTTCAGCCAGAAACACTCCGTTATATCTCAGCGTGAGGTCGGGCGTGATGTTGACACATTCTCCGACGGTCTGCGTTCAATGATGCGAGAGGATCCTGACGTTATCTTCGTCGGTGAGATGCGCGATGCTGAGACTGTATCGATGACTTTAACGGCGGCGGAAACCGGGCACCTTGTTTTTTCGACACTGCATACTCGTGATGTTGTGGGTTCGATAACGCGAATACTTGACTTTTTCCCGTCAGGCAGGCAGGACGAGGTGCAGAATCAGCTATCGCTTGGTTTAGCTTATGTCGTGTGCCAAAAGCTGGTTCCGAGAAAGAACGGGGTCGGGCGAGTGGTTGCGATGGAGATATTGAACAATAACTATGCAGTATCTAACCTTATCCGGAAAAATAAGATCGAACAGATATATTCGCAAATGCAGATCAAGACAAAGGACCATGTCGAGGAACGGATGATAACGCTTGAGCGACATCTTGCACGGCTGGTGAAGGAAAAGGAGATCGAGTTGCTGGAGGCTCAGAAGTGGGTCAACGATGCAAAAAGCTTTATCGATGCGATGGGCTCGACGCTTTAGATCGTGACTCGTGATTGGCTTTGGCGTGTGCAAACTTTCTTTTAGAGGACCTGGATGGCTATCTCGTATTATTGCCCGACGTGCCAGAACTTCTGTTCTTCCGGCGAAGAATCTGCGGGTAACCATGCGGTTTGTCAGGCGTGCGATCAGGAGTTTATAATTCCCGATGAGGACGGCGGGCAGGCTGTGAAGGTTAAATCTGTGCGTGACAACCAGCCGATGGCGGGTTTTTGGCAGGCGGCTTTTCGCGATAGTGCGAAACTTCTAACGGTTGGCAGCAATGCAACAGGAGCGGTATTTGTTTGTGCGGCGATGGCGTTTAAGTTCTTCTGCGGACATGCGAATTATCGGATACTTGTTTTCTATGTACCTGTCGGTTTTATTACGCGCATTATTTCGTGGGGCTGCATTTGCTGGTACCTGATGTGCGTTATTACAGCGGTTTACGAAGAACAGGATGAACTGCCGGATATTGAGATCGGTTTTGGATTCGAGTTTTTCGGTAATGTATTCAAATCGATATGCCTTTTTATTTATGCATTTTTGATCCCAATACTTCCGTTTGTGCTGCTTTCTAAATTGAGCGTCATTCTGCTTCCCAAATTGCTGCCTGGTATAAACGTCAATATTTCGGTGTTTAAGTATTGGTTTGTTTTTTGCGGGATATTTTTCTTTCCAATATCGGTTTTGCTGATCACGGTTGCCAGGGGTTTATGGATGGTTTTTTGGCCGATGAATATTATCCGGCCGATAGTGAAAAGTCCATTCGCTTATTTGTTTACCGCAAGCGTTGTGGTGCTGTCAGCGGCTGTTCATATTATGGTGTATAACTATGTCACGGTTCGCGGTGAAAGCAATGCGGTTATCGCGATGCATCTTGCAGCTAATCTCGGAGCGGGACTTTTTTCGATAGTGGCGATGCGTATCGTCGGGTTGTTCGGAAGGCACTTCAATTGCTATCTGCCGGAGTGAGTTACTGGCGGGGTTTGTCGTCCGGCTGGGCCTCCAGTTGGAGGGTTACCGGGATGTCGAGGTAGAAAGTCGCCCCTTTTCCGAGTTCGCTTTCGAGTGAGAGTGTTCCTGCGAGAAGGTCTGCAAGCTCTTTTGATATTGCCAAACCTAAACCTGTCCCCATGCCCTGTCGTGTTATCGAGCCGTCAAGCTGGCGGAACTTTTCAAATATTTTTTCCTTATTCTCCTGCGATATACCCGGCCCGCTGTCTTTGATGGCAAGACGGACGGTTTTTTCGTCGAGCATCTCTGCGGAGATGAGCACCCTTCCATCCTGTTCGGTGAACTTTATTGCGTTGCTTAAAAGGTTGTATAGTATCTGGCGTACCTTGCCGGCATCTGTTCGGATCAGCGGTATGTCTTTTGCGATGTCGAGGTCGACTTGCAGATTTTTTTCCTGGGTTAGCGGAGTAAAGAACGAGACCAAACTTTCGCAAAGCTGGTGTATACTTGTTTTTTCAAGTCTCAGTTCCATCTTTCCTGCCTGTGTCTTTGCCAGGTCGAGCAGGTCGTTTATCATGTTCAGCAGCGATCTTCCGCTTGCGATGATGTTCTCTGCGTAACGTTTTGATTTTTCGTAATCGCCCGCCGGTTTTTCTCTAAGGAGCTGTGCGAAACCTAAGATGGCATTTAGTGGCGTTCTGAACTCGTGTGACATATTTGCGAGGAACTCGCTTTTGAGCTTGTTTGCCTTGAACAACTCGATGTTCCTGCCAGAGAGCTGTGCTATCTTTGCATCGAGTTGTGTGTTTGCCTGACGCAGCTTTTCCTGCGATTCCTGGAGGCCGTCGAGCATGTCGTTGAACGCGTCAGAAAGTTTTTCGTATTCATCATCAGTCTTTATCGCGCTTCTTGCGTCGAGGTTTCCTTCTGCGATATTATTAACGAGTGCGCGAAGCTGCCTGACGGGTCTTAGGATGATGCGCTGTGCGATGGAATAGAAAGCGACCATAGCACCTGTCGCGGCGAGAAGCCATGCGACGATGATCCATATCCTGTTCATAAGGATGGTCTTTGCGATCTGCCTTGCCGGTGTCTGTACGATGAGGGCG
>SDBV01013609.1_pt1 | contig 10332 bp, 9 predicted proteins | sample 2277081 | NCBI WGS metagenome assembly SDBV01 (sample SAMN10402039, study PRJNA504765) | marine sediment metagenome | isolation source: marine sediment core GS10_PC15, 223 cmbsf | place: Arctic Ocean: Southern Knipovich Ridge | collected 2010 | reverse complement strand
AGTAAAAACACAAAGGAAAACTTAGACCAGGCTGCTGCAGGCGAAAACCTCGAATGGACAACACTCTATGCTGATTTCGAAAAAATAGCAAGAGATGAAGGATTTTCAGAAATAGCCGATTCTTTTAAGGACATCGCAAGCGTAGAAAAATTCCATGAGTCAAGATACAGAAAACTATCAGCCAGTCTTCAGGATGGAACTGTTTTTAAGAAGCAGGAAGGCACAAAGTGGCACTGCAGAAACTGCGGTTATATCCATGAAGGTAAAGAAGCTCCGCAAGAATGTCCGGCATGCAAACACCCCCGGGCTTACTACGAGTTGTTAGCAGAAAATTATTAATAATCACAACTCAATTAATTTATAATCCAGACTGCCTATTCTGATTTTTTGGGCATGTTTAAACTGGTGCAGATGGGCTTTTATCTTGCCATATCGTGAAAAGATATCTTTGTCTTTTGTCAGTATATCAAAACATGCCTTATCAACTGCTAAAATATCCTGTGAGGCAAAGATTCCGGCGTCTTCTGTTATCCTTGGATCATTCCCGGAGATACAGTCACATTCCTCTGTTATATCAAAAGCAAAATTAAAAAAGACTTTTCTTTTAATTACAGAAAGAATGCCACAGGCATACTCAGCCATCCTCTCAACAAAAATATTCGCATCTTCATGCCAGTTAATTTTAACGGCATCAACCTTGCAGGCAGATATACATTCTCCGCAGCCAATACAGATTCTTGAATTAATAAATACCTTACCGCTTTTATTCGAAATTGCTGATTCAGGACACATCTCCATACAACAGCCGCATAAAGTGCATTTGTCTGGATTGATTGCAGGCCTAAGCGAAGAATGCTGAATCTGCTTGCCTGCACGAGAGGCCATACCCATGCCTATATTTTTAATGGAACCAGCATACCCCGACATGATGTGACCTGTGATATGGGTCAATACAATTAAATCCTCAAGAACCCCCACAAGAGAAGGCACCTTGATTTCTTTGATGTTTTTAAAACCAGCCTTTATGACCTTAGAATCAGTTCCAAATACACTGTCAGCAATTATGTATGGACAACCCAGCTTATCTGGAGTAAAGCCCTTGCGATAAGCAAGGTTCAGGTGGTCTACAGCATTCTGTCTCTGCCCTTTATAAATTACATTTGTATCAAAAACAAACGGTTTTGCACCTCTGCTTTTAAGATTATCAACCAAAATTCTGACTATTTCAGGTTTGATATGTCCTGTATTTTTCTCATCGCCCACTGTCATCTTTATGCCAACAAAAGATTGTTTCTTGAACTCTGAAAGATAGTTATCTACTTTAGTTAAAAGCGTTTTAAAACAGCCTGAACTGCTCTTTCCCTTTTTTAATTTGTTGAAGTAAACCACGTTAGAAGACTCGGCTTGAGTTTTTGCTTTCACAGTAAAATAAACCCCCTTACTGTGTATTTGTCAGCTCTGCTAAAGAGCAGGTCTTTTTTTCTAATGTGGTAAACTTCTGGTTTCATAAAGCTTATAAAAAAATATGGTTATATCTTTAAATATACTTTGACATCAACTTATTATATCTCAAATAACCCCCAGTCCTGGAAAAGGACAGTATACATGTTTGAAATATCACGGCAGGACTGTCGGGGCAGTCCTGAGAACAAGAAATAATGTTAGGCCTGTTTTTGTATCACCAGGGCATAGGGTTAACCTGAAAGGTGCAGTTGACGTTGTTCTTAAATGTACACGTAGTTACAGAATTCCCGAACCCTTAAGACAGGCAGATATTTTGTTAAAAAAAATTGAAAATCACCATGAAATAACATAACTCTTCCAGTGCCGCTCACTTACCCCTGCCCGGGTGTTTCTTTTTCTTGGATTTTCCCTTCTTCTTAAGACCAGGGGGAAGGTCTGACTCTGTAATTATAACCCAAGGCCCTTTGATATAAACACTCATTCCCCAGCTACCATCATGGTATCGATAATAGCTGTTGTTATAGAAATAGTGTTTTGGATAACCAACAACAATGTATACACCCATACCAACATCAAATTCCATCTCTACGCCATGTTGGTGTTTGTGCCGATAGCCATGAGCAGGAGCATGCGGAGGAGGACCATGCCCTACTCCCGGCCTTGACTCCAATATGCCGATACCAGCACACCCATAAAGCATAAACGTGAATAAACCTGTTATTAAAATCCTAATCAATAAATTCTGCATCCTGTCCCTCCTGTTACGACTTTATGACAGTAAACCCCGTTAAAAGACCTTCGCCCTTATAACGGGAAGGCCTGCCCGCCGGCAGGCAGGCTCACACGGGGCATTAAACCCCATGTTCACTATATAGGAATTACATATTTATTAATATATTATCAAGAAAATTCAGCGCGAAAAATAGGTTAATTGTACTAACCAAAATTATTGCTTTAGAAGACTATTTTTGTTATTATACAAGCTTACATTTAAAATATATATAATTCTGTCCTTTAAAAAACCTGTATCCGGAGGATTTAACAATGCCTAACATTAATTTAGTAAAACTCAACCCTGTTGCAAGAGAAAAGATAAAGCCCTTTCTGGAAGAGATATTAATCAAATACATGGGAAAAATTCATTCAATACATGTAACAGGCACCTGTATTACAGATGATTTTGATATTAAACGTTCTGATGTTAATTCCATCTTTGTATTAAAAGAAATGGACTTAAAATTTCTTGAATTAATAGCCCCCCTTGGTAAAAAATACGGCAAAAACAAGGTAGCCGCACCCCTTATCATGACCCCTGAATATATAGAAAGGTCTCTCGATGTTTTCCCTATTGAATTCCTGAATTTTAAACTCATTCATGCAACTGCATTTGGAGATGATATTTTCAAAAATATAGAAATCAACAGAATGGATTTAAGGCATCAATGTGAAAGGGAACTAAAGACCAAGCTTATCTGGTTAAGGCAGAGCTATATATCTTCTCTGGGTAATAGGAAAATATTGACAGAAGCTTTTGTTAACTCAATCTCGGGGTATATCCCTCTTTTTCGTGGAATTATTGTCCTGCTTGGCAAAGAACCGCCTGTAAAACAAGTCGAAGTGATAACAGCATTGGCTGAGGCATCGGGTATAAGCACCGATGTGTTTGCTAAAGTTCTTAGAGAAAAACATGAAAAAATAAAACTCTCTATTGAAGAGCTTAATACCATATTTGAGGATTACTATGCTGCTATAGAGAAATTAGGGAAAATAGTAGATGATATCAAGGAATAAGTTTTTAGTTTTATTTCTTTTTATTAGCACTTGGCTGGCAGTAGCTACCTCTCCGACATCTGCAGAGGTGGTTATTCCTGATATGCCTGCTAATTACGTGGTTGACCTTGCCGGGATTATAAATGACAATGTAGAAGCAAACCTCAACAGGTATCTTCTGGAGCTCGAGCAAAAAACCACCGCTCAAATGATTGTGCTTACCATTAACAGCCTTGAAGGAGAGTCACTTGAAGATTTCTCAATTATGGTAGCTCATGATAAATGGAAACTGGGACAAAAAGGCAAAGACAACGGGGTATTGTTACTCGTTTCACTTGAGGATAGAAAATACAGGTTTGAAACAGGTTATGGTATTGAAGGCATACTACCGGACAGCCTTGCAGGTAGTATCGGGAGACAATACCTTGTGCCATCATTCAAAAATAAAGATTATTCCACAGGAATTTTCACAGCAACATTAGCTGTTATAAATATAATAGCCTCTGATACAGGAACTGAAATTTCAGGGATGCCAAGGCTAAGAAGCCGCTCTCCCTCCGTGGAACGCAGGAAACCAACTCTTTTAAGTATTATTTTTACAATTCTTTTCTTCATCGGCATGATTTACCTGGCAATAAAACACCCGCGTCTCTTCATGTTTCTTCTTATAATGTCAATGATGGGCGGAGGCAGAAGAGGTGGTTGGGGAGGTAGTGGAGGAGGTTTTGGAGGCGGTGGCGGTGGAGGCTTTGGCGGAGGTGGCGCCTCCGGAGGCTGGTAAATGGTAACAATAAGTGAAGCTCCCCGTTTACAAAACGGGGTATTCAAGTTCATTTTTCATAAACGATAAAACAGAAGGTTAAAAGGAGGGGTTTTTATGTCAAAAGGTTTAAAAACTACTTTGATAGTCGTAGGTATTATAATTCTTCTGGTCTTTGTTACTTTTAATTGGTTTCGCAGCGGATATGATAATGTGATTGCTATGGATGAAAATGTTAAGGGCAAGTGGGCTCAGGTTGAAAACCAGTTGAAACGAAGATATGACCTGATTCCAAATCTTATTGAAACCGTTAAAGGCTATGCAACTCATGAAAAAGATCTCTTTAAACATATTGCAGATGCAAGAACAAAGTACTTTTCGGCAAAGGATACAAAAAGCAAGATAGCGGCATCCAACCAGCTTGAAGGTGTGCTTTCAAGACTGCTTTTACTGAAGGAGGCCTATCCCAACCTCAAGGCAAACGAGAACTTTCTGAAGCTTCAGGACAGTCTTGAGGGGACCGAGAACAGAATCGCGGTTGAAAGAATGAGATACAATGAGGCAGTGCAGTTGTTAAATACCTACAGAAGAACCTTTTTCGGAAGATTTTTTGCTTCGCTTGCGGGTGTAGAAGCTGCTGAATATTACGAAGTTCAAGAGGCTGAAAAAGAGGTTCCAAAGGTAAAGTTTTAGAGACATTGCAGATGTCTCTTGATTACATAGATGAACTTAACGCCTCTGGCGAAATTTTCAGACAGGATAACAAGAACATTCTCATTCGATTTACTTGATTGTCCCTATTTTCTCATCCTCTCCACAAACTCATCTATCTCCTTCACAAAAACATCCCTGGAATTTATAAATGCCTCATTATGCCTGCCCCTGATTTTAACAAACTCCTTTGGCTTTGATGCTGCGTAAAAGAGTTTTTCTCCCATTTCAAAAGGTATGATTTCATCATCAGTACTATGGAATATTAATTTTGGAGATTTGACATTTCTTATTTTTTCCAAAGAGTCAAACCTGCTTGCATAGATAAACGTAGGGATAAAGGGAAGAAGCCTCTTTGCCATATCCCTTACAGAGGTAAAAGTGCCCTCAATAATTATACCTCCCATCTCATGTTTGCCTGCCAAATCAATGGCAACAGCACCGCCAAGAGACTCTCCGTAAACTATGATTTTTTGTGGAAGGATTTTTTTCTTATTTATCAGATAATTATACACTGCCTCAGCATCAAGATATATTCCTTTTTCAGAAGGACTGCCCTTGCTCATGCCGTATCCCCGGTAGTCAAAAATAAGAACGTCCAGGCTCAGGTCATTAAACATCTTTATCTTTTCCAATCGATGACTGATGTTTCCGCCATTACCGTGGCAGAATATTAATGTTGCACGGGGAGTTCCAGATGGGATAAACCAGCCGGAAATTTGTATGCCGTCTTCTGCTGTAATAGTAACTTCCTCATAATCCAGTCCTAAAACTTCAGGCGTAGCCTCAATTGTCCGCAATGGGAAATACAGGTTTTTCCTTTCAAAATATCTAAAACAGAGAACAACCAAAATAAGAACAACTATTAAAAAACCCATTTTCATAAGATAATTCTCAATCATAGTCTGCTTTCGCATAAAAGGCTTTCTTCCCTAAATTAAGCAATTTAATTTCATAAAGTCGGTACGACCTGCCTACCGCCTGCCTACCGGTCAGGCAGGGACAGGCAGGCTCGGTTCCGAGATGTGCAAGGCAGGTGAACAAATTGCAAAGCAATTTTCCATCTAAATACATATCGATATCTTAGTGCAGCCTTTGTCTTGCTTTAATCATCTTCACTTATCATGTGTCAGACTCGTCTGATCCGCCTATGGCGGAAAAACCCCAACCGTTCTAAAGGGACAAACACTTCCATTTTAGCATTCTTACTCCGAGGAGCGAAACTTTCCAACGGGGTAAACATTTTAATTGGTCTCTTGCTGAAAATTCTACTGAGAACTTGATTACACAAATCAGGTATAATGAGTTTTATACCAAGAGAAGATTATGTTAACAAAAAACAAGTTTTTATATGTAATTACATTCTTGTTTGTTACCCTTTTTATGAATGGATGTGCAGGAATTGAAAAATGATTAAAAAAATACTTGAAGAACGCCTCCCCATGAAAGAAAAAAGTAGCCAGCCTCGCCAGTACAGCTAGGCGGGCAAGCCTCGCTATTTCAGATAGGCGGGCGAGCCTCGCCAGTACTGCTAGGCAGGCAATTAGAGAGAACACAGAATGTTTGAAAATCTTCAGTACAGACAGAAGATAATTCTCTTCATCACCATAATCTTCCTCCTGACTGCCGTATGCCTTGTCTTTATTTACAGTACGTCAAGAAAAAACCTTATTTCAGGACACAATGAAAGACTTGAAAAGACAGCTCAGCTCACCATTAACATGCTCAAACGCGACATAGCTACTATAAAAAAGATAATTCTTCTATTTGAAAAAAACAAAACACTCACTGAATATCTATACGCTGCAAACAGATTCGGGCATGAAAAAAAGCCGTTGGAAGAGCTATCAAAAAATATCATGGAACCACTTAATTTCAGTCTCCTTGTGCTTTATGACAAAACGGGTAATGAACTGGTACATATTGATGTGGATAATCCAGGAAGAACGCAAGAACCTATAAAAAAGTTGCCCGACTTAGCCAAAAACAAAAACATATCCGGCTTTGCAATAGACAGCGGGAAATTAAGGATATTAGCCATAGGTCCTATGGCTTACAAACCATCTCCACTTTCAACAGATGTCATAAGTTATGTCAAGATAGGCGCCAATATAGACACTAATTACTTAAATCTCTTAAAAGAAAACAGCGGGAATGAATTTTTTATTCTAAAAGGAAACGATATTCTCCTATCTACACAAAAGGAAGTATCTCCTACTAATATTTCAGGGCAGGAAATGGACACAGGAGGGAACAAGTACTCCATTAAACCCATACCTCTTAAATCTATATATGGTGAGGAAATAGGCACATTTATAATCGCCCTGCCGCAAAAAAACCTTACTGCTGCACTAAAAAAGCTCAAGTTTACTTTTCTCTTTATGGCTTTGGGCAACCTGTTAATATCAGGGCTTTTTGGAATCACACTTATAAGAACTCTTACTTCGCCACTTAACAGACTTGTGAGACTCACTGAACAAGTTGGAAGCGGTAAGTTTCCTGAGCAAAAAACATTTGAGGGAAGTGATGAGGTCTCTGTTCTGGGAAGACACTTCCTTGAGATGACAAAGAAATTAAAGGACCAGAAAAAGGCTCTGGACAGCTATACATCAGGCCTTGAAGATGCCGTTATGAAAAGGACACAGGAATTATTTAATTCAAAAGAAGAATGGGTCAGGACATTCAATTCTATTACAGACTATGTCCTGATGGTAGATCACTACTATCGCATAGTAAGAGCCAACAAGGCGCTACTTAACAAGCTTGACCTCACCAATCAGGAGTTATCAGGCAAGAAGTGCTATGAGATTTTCTGCGGAAAAAGCAGTACGCCGAAAAAATGCCCTATCCGCGAAACCCTGACTACCGGGAAACCGTCCATTATGGAAATAAACTACGACAATATGGATGGACATTTTATGGCAACAGCCTCACCCATTACTTCAGAAGAAGGAGAAATTACAGGCACAGTTTATGTTGTTAAGGATATAACTGAATACCGTAATATACAGCTTCAAATGATTAGCGCAGAAAAGCTTGCATCAATGGGGCAGATGGCAGCTGGTTTTGCGCATGAAATAAATAATCCAATGTCATCAATAGCAGGTTGTGCCGAGCTTCTGATTGACCAGCTTGATTTAGATGAACTCAAGAAAATCTCACAGCATGATTATTTCCTTGAATACCTCAACATTATCTACAGAGAAGCTTTCAGATGCAGAGATATAATACGAGGAATGTTACGTTTTTCAAGAAAGGAGTTTGAGCGGGGTACAATAGATATCAATTCACTCCTTAAAGAAGTACTCTCACTGCTTGACCATACTATAAAAGTTCAGAAGATTCATTTAGTACAGGAGTACGGGAGCAGCACAAATTTGCTGCAGGCTGATGAAGGAGAAATCAGACAGATACTCCTTGCCCTGATAGTAAATGCTATAGATGTTATGCCAAATGGGGGGACGCTTACGATTAAAACACAGGACTTAAACGAAAACATACACATCATAATACAAGACACGGGTTCAGGAATCGCCCCTCAAATAAGAGACAAGGTATTTGATCCATTCTTTACAACAAAGTCAGTAGGAAAGGGAACTGGGCTGGGCCTTTTCATAGCATTTAACCTGCTAAAAAAATACCTTGGGAAAATAGAACTTAAATCAACAGGCAGTACAGGATCCATTTTTACTGTAACTTTTCCAATAGGCACATATACACCTTCAGAGCAGCAATAATAAAAAACAGCTATTTCTGGATAATAAAGATTATAACCCCGCCCTCTTCTTTCAACTCCAAAAGCCTGAAGCCACTTCTCTCACAGAGGCCCGGCACGCTATGCTTGGTAGTGCTGTCATTGCAGATAACCTTCAACACCTGATTTTTTCCCATTGACTTCAACATGCTCATAGTCATAATCATAGGCCTTGGACAGATAAGACCTTTCAAATCAAGAACTTTATCGATCCTTATATCGATCATTAAGAGTTAGGCATCCCTTTCTTTAGAACATCCTTCATTTTATATCCTAAGGGCTATCCCATGATCTCTAATAGGGGATTATGAGATCATAATCAACCAGAGACTTTGCAATTTCCTCAGTGCTTTTTTGTTCAAACTGATTCTCAGGGTTATTCGAAAACACTTTTACATCAAAATCCGTAAGAGTCTCAAGATTTAGCGTTAATTCATCATCAGGCACAATTTTGCGATCCATAATAAATACGTTTATCTCATCATCTTCAAGTGTCGCACCAACTGCCATTCTCAATCCCTCATGCTGCCTGTCCCTGACAAGTATTGCAATCTTCTTAGCCATTTTATCCCCCTGTTGCTAGGTTATGACATAATAAGAAACAAAAAAAGACTAACATCAAGATATATCAAAAACATGGCAAAAGTCAATAATCTCAAGAAATACTGTCAAACCAATTTAGAATCAAAATATGAAATAACCATTAGTATTAGCAGAAACCTCTGTTTTTTCAGGTATGTAAAGGTTTTTTGGCTTTGAGGGCTGTCAAACGTAAGAGACCTTCAGGCAAATTGACCAAGAGATGATATACTTTTTAAAAGCTATATTTTTAAAAAACGGGGGCTGTATTTTTTTGAACAAGATTTTTGTTTGACCTGAAATCCCTCAATAATTACAATACTATAACAAACCTGGATTTTAGCCACCTCTTTTTTAAATGGAGCAGATATGAGTTCAGAAAGGTTTATCTCAATCGTTATCGCAAACTACAATAAGGCTTCAACAATCGGGAAATGCCTTGAGGCAGCATTCTCTTCGAAATACGAGAGTTTTGAAGTTGTGGTGGTTGACGACAACTCTGAAGACAACTCTGTTGAAATTATAAAGCAATTTCCCTGTAAGCTTATCCGTCTTGATAAACATGTAGGCGCTTCAAAGGCCAGAAATATCGGCGCTTCTGACAGTAACGGCGATATTATTTTCTTTACAGATGCAGACTGCCTTCTTAAAGAAGATACGCTTTCGATCATAAACAAAACCCTTGCTGAAACATCCGCCAACGTTGTTCTGGGCGGTACATATACAAGGATACCTGCTGATAAGGGTTTTTTCAGTTTATTTCAGTCTGTGCTTATTAATTATTCAGAGACCAGGAAGGTAAATGACCCTGACTACATAGCAACTCATGCCATGGTTATCAATGCCAGGACATTCCGGAAAAGTAATGGTTTTTCTGAAAACTTCCTGCCCATTCTGGAAGACGTTGAATTCAGTCACAGATTGCGGAAAACCGGACACAGGCTTGTTATAAACCCGTTAATAGAAGTTCGACATATTTTTAATTTTTCCCTATTAGGCTCGATGCGTAATGCAATAAAAAAATCAATGTACTGGACAATATACTCCTTAAAGAATAAGGACTTGCTTGTTGATTCCGGCTCTGCCTCTGCAGAACTGAAGGTTAACATAGTTTCATACTTTTTATGCCTTCTCCTGCTGAGCCTGTGGCTGATTTTGCAAAAGCTGGCATTCCTGTACCCTCTGCCGCTGATATTTGTTTTTAACAGTTTTGTAAGCAGGGGGCTTTTCAGGGCTTTTTATGAGACAAAAGGGCTGTTGTTTACAGGCCTGGCTTTAATGTATTATCTTATGC
>SDBV01013608.1_pt1 | contig 10332 bp, 10 predicted proteins | sample 2277081 | NCBI WGS metagenome assembly SDBV01 (sample SAMN10402039, study PRJNA504765) | marine sediment metagenome | isolation source: marine sediment core GS10_PC15, 223 cmbsf | place: Arctic Ocean: Southern Knipovich Ridge | collected 2010 | reverse complement strand
CGCGGCCAACATGGGCCAGTTCGAGCGGACCCTGATCATCGTCGACGAAGGGGCCCAGGTGCACTACGTCGAAGGCTGCACGGCCCCGATGTACAGCACCGAAAGCCTCCACTCGGCCGTGGTTGAAGTGATCGCCAAGAAGGGTTCCCGCGTGCGATATACCACGATCCAGAACTGGTCCAACAACATCTACAATCTGGTGACCAAACGGGCCGTCGCCAAGCAGGACGCGCTGGTCGAATGGGTCGACGGCAACCTGGGCAGCCGGCTGACGATGAAGTACCCGTCGATCTACATGGTCGAGCCGGGCGCCCGGGGCGAGATCCTTTCGATCGCCTTCGCCTCCGCCGGCCAGCATCAGGACGCCGGCGCCAAGGTCGTGCATTGTGCCCCGTACACGTCGAGCCGGATCACCTCGAAGTCGATCTCGAAGAACGGGGGCCGAACCAGTTATCGCGGTCTGGTGCGGGTCGAAAAAGGGGCCAAAAAATCCAAGTCGAACGTCGTCTGCGATGCCCTGATCCTCGACTCGAAAAGCCGTAGCGACACCTATCCCTACATCGAGATCGACGAGCAGGACGTCATGGTCGGCCACGAGGCCAGCGTGTCGCGGATCGGCGAGGAACAATTGTTCTACCTGATGAGCCGGGGGCTGAGCGAGCCGGAGGCCGCCACCATGATCGTCAACGGTTTCATCGAGCCGCTGGTCCGCGAACTGCCCATGGAATACGCCCTGGAAATGAACCGCCTGATCCAACTGCAGATGGAAGGGTCGGTGGGATAATGACCTCGCAAACAATCACCCAAGCGGGATTCGACGCCTTCCTGGCCACACGTCGGGAACCGGCTTGGGTCAGCGAGGCGCGGATCGCGGCATGGAACGTGTTCCGCGAGATGTCCCTGCCCGCGCGGACCGATGAGGAGTGGCGTCGGACCGACCTGCGTGGGTTTCAGCTCGATCGGTTCGCGCTACCCGGCCCACCGGCACCGGATCTGCCGACTCCCCGAGCCTTGTTGACCGAAGGCGTCGAGTTGGCCGGCCGCTTGATCTCGGTGGACAGTCGCTGCCGCGTGGCCGAATGCGAAGAACAGGGCGTCCTTTTCGGCAGCCTGGACGCATTGCTTGCCGAGCACGGGGACCTGCTTCGCCCCCACCTGCTGACCCGGGCGGTCGACCCGTACTACGACAAGTTTGCGGCCTTGCATGCCGCCTGCTTTTCCGGGGGGACGCTGCTGTATGTTCCGAAAGGAGTGGTCCTGAAACGGCCCGTGCATACGCTTTCCGTACTCTCGCCCGGCGCTGTCGACTTCGGTCACACGCTGATTGTGCTCGAAGAGGGTGCCGAGGCGACCGTCTTGGCCGAAACGGCCAGCATCGATGGCAAAGCGGCCGGGTTGCACTGCGGGGCGGTCGAATTGCTCGTCGGGCCGGGGGCTCGGCTGCGACTGGTCAACCTGCAAAACTGGGGCCAAGGAGTGTGGCACTTCGCCCATCACAAAGCGCTGGTCGACCGCGACGCCACATTGCAATGGACCCTCGGCGCGCTCGGCGCACGGCTGGCTAAGGTCAATCAGCACGTGGCCCTGGTGGGGCCCGGGGCCGATGTGCAGGTCAACGGCGTGATGTTCACCGAGGGCCGCCAACATCTCTCCTACCACACGCTGCAACATCACGAGGTGCCGCACGGGCGAAGCGATCTGCTCTACAAGGGCGGCCTGCAAGGTCGCTCGCGGATCGTGTGGCGCGGAATGATCAAGGTTGACCCCGACGCGCAAAAGACCGACGCCTATCAACGCGACGACAACCTCGTCTTATCCGACGCGGCCCGGGCCGACTCCATTCCCGGGCTGGAGATCGAGGCCGACGATGTGAAGTGCTCGCACGGCGCGACCGCCGGTCGGGTCGACGACGAGCAGGTCTTTTATGCCCAAGCCCGCGGCCTCTCGCGCAACGAAGCCGTGCGGATGATCGTGGCCGGTTTCTTCCAGCAGGTCTTCGACCGGATTACGATCCCCAGCGTTCGCCATGCGTTGAGCGAGGCCATTGGCCGCAGAATTCGGGAGTATGATTGATGTCCGAGTTTGTTCGCGTCTGCCAAGTATCCGATGTGCCCGAGCCGGGAAAACGCATCTTCGAGGTCGGGGAGGATTTCATCGTTCTGTTCCATGTCAACGGAAAGTTTTACGCCTTAGACGATTGCTGTTCGCACGACGGCGGCCCGCTGGGTGAGGGGCTGTTGGACGAGTTCACGATCATCTGCCCCCGTCACGGAGCCCAGTTCGACATCCGCACTGGCGAAGCCCTAACCATGCCCGCCGTGCGACCCACCAGATCACACGAAGTTCGAGTCGACGGCGAGAACGTGCTCGTCAAGTTGAGTGATGCATAAACGAGTCGTCCACCATGCCCATCTCCGAAGAAAAAGTCCTCGATGCTCTACACCGGGTCGAAGATCCCGAGTTGATGATCAACATCGTCGATCTGGGTCTGATCTACGACGTCGGGGTCGACGATCGCGAGGGGGTGTCCGATCTGCACATCCTCATGACGATGACCACGCCGGGGTGTCCCTATGCGCCCGAATTGGTCGAGGAGGTTACCGAGACGCTTCGGAAAACCGACGGAGTGGGCCAAGTCACGGTCGAGGTCACGCTCAGCCCCCCCTGGACGCCCGACCGCATGACCGAAGACGCCCGCGACCAGTTGGGAATCTTCTGAGCCGGGCTGCTTGCCGGGCCGCAGTTCATCGGCTAAACTACGGTCAATAGTTAGCCCCGCAACCCCCTTTCCCACAACTCAGGAGGCCCTCGCTAATGAAAACGACGAATATGGTTCTTGCCCTTATTGTGGTCCTAATGATCGGTATGCCAGTCGCTGCCGAGGACGACGGGTTCGTCTCGTTGTTCGACGGCCAGACGCTCGACGGCTGGAAGCAACTTGGCGGCAAGGCGAAATACGTGGTCGAGGACGGCACGATTGTCGGCTCCTCGGTCCCCAACACGTCGAACAGCTTCCTCTGCACCGAGAAAAACTACGGCGACTTCATACTGGAACTGGAATTCAAGGTCGATAAAGAACTCAACTCGGGCGTGCAGATCCGCAGCAACAGTTTCGCGGATTATCACAACGGGCAGGTGCACGGCTACCAGGTCGAGATCGATGCCTCGCCCCGGGCCTACTCGGCCGGCATCTACGACGAAGGGCGTCGTGGCTGGCTGTTCGATCTGAAGAACAACGAACCGGCGCGCAAGGCGTTCAAGCAGGACCAGTGGAACCATTACCGCATCGAAGCGATTGGCGATTCGCTCAAGACCTGGATCAACGGAGTGCCGGCCGCCGACCTGATCGACTGGATGACCCAAACCGGCTTCATCGGCCTGCAAGTGCACGGCGTGGGCGGACGCCAAGATCCGCTGCAGGTCCGATGGCGAAATATCCGCATTAAGGACCTGGGCCGGTCCGAGCGGAAATCGTTGTTCGACGGCCAAACCCTCAAGGGCTGGCATACCTTGCCCGGCGGCAAGTGGGAAGTCCGTGACGGGGTGATTCTCGGTACGAGCGAAAAGAGCGATCCGCGGCACGGGCAGTTGGTCAGCGACAAACGGTACGGCGATTTCACCGTGCGAGTGAAATACAAGGCCGTGAAAGGGAACAGTGGGCTCTACTTCCGTGTCGACAAGGTCGACGGCCCGGTCGGCGTACACGGGTTCCAGGCCGAGATCGATCCGACCAACGATGTCGGCGGACTTTACGAAACGGGCGGTCGGGCTTGGGTTTCTCAGCCGACGCTCGAGCAGGTCAAGGAGTATTTCAAACCGGGCGAGTGGAACGAGATGAGCGTCTCGGCCCGCGGACGCCGGATCGTGGTGCACGTCAACGGACACAAGTCGGCCGAACTGCTCGACGACCCGGGCCGATTGGAAGGCCATCTGGCCCTGCAACTACACGGCGGGATGGACATGCACGTCGAATTCAAGGACATCGAGATCCTCGAACCCTGCGGCCAGTAGTGCTAACTTAACCGATTAACCGTTTAGCGGCGGGGCTCCTTCATTGGAGAGCAGGGCCCCGCGTTTTTTCGTCGCGACCACCGGTCGCGGCTTTATAGGAAATCGAGCATGGCGGGCGTCGATCCGGCGGAAGTGGCGGCCTTGGCCGAACGAATTCGGATGGCCGGCGGGGACTACGCGCATCCGATGCCCCGACGGCGGGTGATGCTGCCCGTGGCCTTGCTGCTGGCTACCTGCGCGTCGACCTTCTTCGCAGCGGCCAGCGATTGGATCCCGGCCTACTACCTCGGCAGCTTCGATCGGGCCGGCCATACCATCGCCCAACACTGGCAGCAGGGGCTGATCTACATGACGGCCGTGATGGGGATCCTCTTGACGCACGAGATGGGCCATTTTCTGATGACCTTGCGATACCGGATCCCCGCCAGCCTGCCCTTCTTCATTCCCATGCCCATGGTGCTCTTCGGAACCATGGGGGCGGTGATCGGCATGGATCGCTCGCGGGCCGATCGGCGACAGATGTTCGACCAGGGCATTGCCGGGCCATTGGCCGGACTCGCGGTGGCGGTGCCGGTTACCTGGGTGGGAATCCTTCAGCTTCAACCGGTCGCGCCGATGGGCTACCCCTTCGGCTTCTACTGCCCCTTGATCTTCCGCCTGATGATCGACGCGCTGCGGCCCGACATGGCGGGAACCACCGTCTTATACTTGGGCCAGTTCAACGCATTCCTGATGGCCGGGTTCGTGGGCATGTTCGTCACGGGCCTGAACATGCTGCCGATCGGCCAACTCGACGGCGGGCACGTGACCTATGCCCTGCTGGGACGCCGAGCCCACATCTTGGCCCGCGCCGTGCTGATCGGAGCCATCCTGTTCATCGTGATTGCGGAGAAGCACCTCTGGGTCCTGATGGTCGTGCTGATTACACTAATCGGCACGGACCACCCGCCCACGGCCAACGACCGCGCAAAACTGGGCCCATGGCGAACCGCGCTCGGCTGGATCTCGCTAACCATCCCCATCCTCTGCTTCCACCCGCTGGTATTCCGGTTCGGCAGTGGCCCGTGAGCGACCATGCATCCCGTATCGCGCCGCGCTTTCCCGACGTATGAGGGGTACGCACAACCGATAGGGGCCGAGAATTGGCCTTCCCCGGCCCTTGGAGCGCTTGACTTCGGTCTGTTAAGATGGAAGGTTTGATGTGTTGGCCAGATGACTTGGGTGCAACCACCCGGCGTAGCAGGGGAACCGGCGTTGAACGAAAACGATCCTACCGAACCGCTCGAACAGAACGAACCGCAACCGCCCGAGGCCGAAGAGCCCTCGACGGAAGGGCCCTCGACGGAAGAACCGGCCGGCGAAGAACCCGCTCGGCAGCGGATCTTGATCGGCTCGCAGCGCGATCCGGCGGCCAATCGGGCGCGTCAGAAACGCGATTGGGAACCCGTGGCCGGGCAAGAGGACCAGCCGCCCGAGGAGAAGGTCGCGGAAGAGGAAGAGCGACCCGAAGTCGAACCCGAGGTTGCCGCGCCGCAGGAGGAACCTCCCGCCGAGACGCCCCAAGCCAAGCAGTTTCCCGTCCCGGACCGTCGCCATCAGCTTTCCGACGATCTTCAGGACGAATTCGACCAGGCCTTGGCCGACGCTTCGTTCGACGAATTGATGAGCGGCGGCGATTCGGCGGCCGGCGAGGACGTTTTGGAGGAGGACACTCGCCTGACGGGCCGCGTGGTGGCCGTGCGGCGCGAGGACGTGTTCGTCGAACTGGGTAGCCGCGAGCAAGGGTGCGTGCCGCTGAAGCAGTTCGAGACGCCGCCCGAGATCGGCGCCGCGCTGGAGGTCGTCGTCCAGCGACTTAACACCGAGGACGGACTCTACGAATTGAGCCTTCCCGAGGCGGCCGTCAGCGTGGAAGACTGGTCGCACGTCAAGGAAGGGATGCTGGTCGAAGCCCGAGTGACCGGGCACAACACGGGCGGTTTGGAGTGCGAAGTGGGGCACCTGCGCGGGTTCATTCCCATCAGCCAGATCGCAATGTATCGCGTAGAGAACCTGGCCGAGTTCGTCGACCAGAAGTTCAACTGCCTGATCAGCGAAGCCAACCCTGAACGCCGCAACCTCGTGCTGAGCCGTCGGGCCGTATTGGAACGCGAGCGACAGGAAGCCAAGGAGAAGCTGCTGGCCACGCTCGAGCCGGGCCAGCAGTTCGAGGGCGTGGTCCGCAAGCTGATGGACTTCGGGGCGTTCGTCGATATCGGCGGCATCGACGGGCTGGTCCATATCAGCCAACTGTCGTGGGATCGGATCGATCATCCTAGCGAAGTGCTCAGTGAAGGCCAGACCATCAAAGTGAAAATCGAAAAGGTCGACCCGACCACCGGCAAGATCGGCCTGGCCTATCGTGACATGCTGGAAAGTCCCTGGGAAAAAGCCGAACAGAAGTATCCGGTCAACAGCACCTTCGAAGGCACCGTCACGAAGCTGATGGAATTCGGGGCGTTCGTCCGCTTGGAGCCGGGCGTGGAGGGGTTGGTCCATGTGTCCGAGTTGTCGCACAAGCGGATCTGGCGGCCAAGCGACGTGGTGCACGAGGGCGAGAAGGTTCAGGTCATGATCCTCTCGGTCGACCCGAACGCCCAGCGGATGAGCCTCTCGATCCGCCAGACCCTCACCGAGCCCGAGCCGGTCAAGAAAGAAGGAGAGACCGAGGCGGGCGCGCTTCCTGAAAAACCTAAGAAACCACGTCGCCCCGACCACACGCTCAAGGGTGGCCTGGGAAATCCTTCCGGCGGCGAACAATTTGGGCTGAAGTGGTAGCCGACTCGACTCGGGTAGTCAGCCATGTACGAAACCTTCGAACATACGGCCGATTTGGGCTTGCGGATCCGTGCCGACGATCTGAAAGGGCTGTTCGAAGAAGCGGCCGAGGCCTTGTTCTCCGTGATCGTAGCGAACCTCGACGATGTGGCACCCGCCCGGCAAGCCAGCTTTCAGCTCGAAGCCGATCGGCTCGACGAATTGCTGCGCGACTGGCTGGCCGAGTTGCTCTTCGCGTTCCACGCCGAGCACATGCTGTTTTCACGGTTCGACGTGACGATCGAAGACACCCGACTAACGGCCACCGCCCAAGGCGAACCGATCGATCCGGACCGTCACGAACTGGGCTCGGAAGTCAAGGCGATCACTTATCACGAACTCAAGGTCGAGCACGACCACTTCGGCTACCTGGCCGAGGTGATCGTCGACGTATGACGCCTTGCCGGCAACCGCTTGGCGGCTGGTGATTCCTGGTCTACAGCAAGCTTTCCAGCAGCAGGCGCATCTTTCGCATCTCGGCCATGTGGTCCACATCGGGGATGGTTATCATGTCGACGCTCAGTGCCCGATCGTAGTTGACCTTGTTCAACTGATTGACCAACCGGCCGTATTCGATTTCACCCTGGCCGACGCGGACTTGAAGTTGGTCCTTGCTGGTGTCGCGAAGCCGGATATGGTAGACGTAATTCATGACCTGCTCGAAATTGCGACCGGCATGGGGCCCACAGACGTAATGGCTCGGATCCAGCGCGATTCCCAGGCCTTTGACGCTGTCGCAAAGCACGACGGCCGTGTCGGGATCCTGGGTCATTCGATCGGTCTCGGTCAGCAGCCCAACCCGCACGCCTTCCGCCGAGGCAATGGCCACCATCTCCTGCAACCGCTCGACCTCGGCGTTGAACGGCGTTCCGAGCTCCGCCGAGCGGACGGCCACGGTCACCACTTTGGTCGCCTTGGCCAGTGTGCAGCAGGCGGCGAACTGGGCGTAGTACGGCTCTCCCTCCGGGGCCTCGATGTCGACGCTGTAAGTGGCTGGTGTCAGCCGCTGGGTCCGGCGGCAGATTTGGATCACCCGCTCTAAGTCATCCAGCACCTCAGAGGGTTTAAGATGCCCCCCTGATTCGTGGATCATGAGTTCTACACACGTATATTCCAAATCGACCAGTCGACTCAGTGCGGCGTCGAGCGTCAGATCGGCAAAACAGCGGGTCGTAGCGGCAACAAACACTCCTCGGACTCCTATAATTACGTGTTCGGCAGGCAAGAGAGACCTGCCGGTGGAGCGCCAAACGGCGCAAAACCTCGGCCAAGCCGATAGCTTACCGTCAGAAGGCCTTTCGAGGCAACACCAGCATGGCGGTAATGCGAGCGGGGCATTGCTTCGGCGGCAAGCTACATTAGAATTGAGTCAGGCAGAAACTCGGACCGGACGGGCTGTTTCCCTTTGGGTATCCGTCTTGCCCTCCCAAAGTGTCTTGTAAAACTCTATCGCGAAGGAGCGAGCTATGGATCCGAACACCCCGCCGCAAGCGAACCAGCCGCAAGCGAACCAGCCGCCGGTGGCCACTCCGGTTGCCCGGCCTGCGCCGCCGCGTCCTCCCGGCCGAACGTTGGCCCGGTTGCTTACGTTGCTGTTGGTGCTGGGGCTTCTGGGCTCGCTGGTGGTCAATCTGGTGCTGTTGGCCGTGGTGGGTCTGAGCAACCTTGTCTCGATCGATGTCGACCGAAGAGTTCAGGAAAAGTATGTCTCGCACGTTCGCAACGCCCGCGACAAGGTGGCCATCATTTCCGTGGAAGGCACCATCATCACGGGCGAAGGATTCGTCAAGCGTCAAATCGAACAAGCGACCAAGGATAAGAACGTCAAGGCCATCGTGTTGCGGGTCAACTCACCCGGCGGAACCATCACCGGCAGCGACTACATCTATCACCACCTGCGCCAACTGAAGCAAGAGCGGGAGATCCCGATCGTGGTCAGCATGGGTGGGCTGGCCGCCAGCGGTGGCTATTACGTCTCGATGGCTTGCGGGCCGGAAGGCGTGATCTTCGCCGAGCCGACCACCTGGACCGGATCCATCGGCGTGATCATCCCGCATTACGACTTCTCGGAACTCTTGAGCAACGTGGGCGTTAAGCAGGATTCGATCGCCAGCCATCCCTTGAAGACCATAGGCAGCTTCACTAAACCGATGAGCGAAGAGGAACGCGCGATCTTCCAGGAACTGGTCGACGAGAGCTTCAACCGGTTCAAGGATCTCATCAAGCAAGGCCGGTCCAACTTCCAACAAGACCCCGAGGCCTTGGACCGTCTGGCGACCGGCCAAGTCTTCACGGCCGGGCAGGCGAAGAGCAACGGGCTGGTCGACGAGATCGGCTTCCTGGAAGATGCCGTGGAGAAGGCGATAGAGCTGGCCTCCTTGGACAAGAAGAAGGTCAAGGTGATCGAGTACAAGCGGGAGCCGACGCTGACCGACTTGTTGATCGGCGTACGATCCAGCGGTCAGTCGCTCGACATGGCGGCGCTATTGGACATGACGGCCCCGCGAGCCTACTACCTTTGCACCTGGCTCCCGCCGCTGGCCGGTACGGCTAAGCCGTGACCTTTTCGCTTCACGAAGGTCGGCGGCGGATTAGTAGGCGTAGGATGTCGCGGCGGCGGACGATGCCCAGGTATTGGTCGTCCGGTTCGCGGGCAATCACGACTACGCAGTCGTCCTTGCTGCTGCCGAAAATGACACTGGCCTGGGCAATGGGCTCATCGGGAAAAAGCGTTCTCCCGGGCGGCGTGGTCAGATCGGCGGCACGTACCAGCGAGCCGAGCGAACGATCGAACAGGGCGCTGCTGAGTTCGCGATAGCGAATCACGCCGGCCAGCTTGCCGGTCAGGTCGACGACCGGAAACGTATTGTCGCGACTGTGTTCGATGTGGGTGATTGTTTGGTCGAACGTGGCCGACAGGGGCAAGCCTGAAACGTTGCGACGCATCATGTCGGCGATGGTCAAGTCGTCCTCCGGTCGATGGCTCCAGGGATCGATCCCCAAGGCCAGCAGGAGCCGATTCAGAACGTTTCGCATCTGCTCCCAAACGCCGATCGAGCTGTGATGGATGGCATGGGCGACGGGGACTTCTCCCGCACGGAGTACGGCTTGGCGAATCGCCAACGGCCCGGCGATCTCGAACACGACGACCGTACCCAGGATGATGGCCTGGACATTAAGGCAGACCTCGTGCAAGGGTCCTTCCATGGCGACCGTTCGATCTACGGCTATGGCCGCCAGGGCAATCGCGGCGCCGGCCTGGGCCAACAGCGCGGCCCCGAGCCATCGCCCGACGGCCGGCTCTTCGTGTCCACCCCGCATACCAAGGCGGATTCCAAAATACGTAACACTTTAGCCATCTGAAGTTGATCTTGGTGAAAATGATGTTGTGGGTTATGACTGTGGCATCTGAAAATAGGTATGGATGCCATGTCGGCGGCAACAGAAAACATTCCGCTTGGAGCG
>SDBV01013607.1_pt1 | contig 10332 bp, 10 predicted proteins | sample 2277081 | NCBI WGS metagenome assembly SDBV01 (sample SAMN10402039, study PRJNA504765) | marine sediment metagenome | isolation source: marine sediment core GS10_PC15, 223 cmbsf | place: Arctic Ocean: Southern Knipovich Ridge | collected 2010 | reverse complement strand
ATTTTCAACTCTATTATTTTTGTTTTTGATATTATTTGATATTATGTATTTAACCATTGAATAAAGGATTTTTGATTCGAGATATTTGGTATTGATAAAAATTATTGATGTATGTTATGATAATATATGTTCTCGTTTAAAAGCTTCTCTATATTTAGGTTTGATTAATGGAGGTTTCTTACGAATATGCTTTTTGTGAGGTTTAAATTTACTATTATTAAAAATGCTTTTCCAATAATTTGGATACATCTGTCTAAGGCAGAAAAGAAGAAAGGATAATGGTGTTAATTTACAATCTGTTCCTATCCGAATTGAATTGTCTAAACCAATATGAATATGTGCAATGGGATGAGATATAGGATTAAAAGTCGAAGGTTCATAATCATATCTAATTGGAGTGGGAAGTATTTCTATTGGCTCTTGTTCTTCTAAAAAATCTTCTTTAATATAATATGGACAATTTAAATATTCATATGTTACTTTTCTATCAATTAATAGAAATCGAAATAATGAGTGATCTATTAAACGAAAATGAAAACTTTTAATTCTATAATGAGCTTTCCATACTTTTTTATAATTTTCCAAGTCTCTCCAAACCGAAATTTTCAAAACTGGGTTTTTTACTAACTCTAATAATAAGCCAGATTCCAATAAAATCCTTTTCATTGACGGTAATGCCAGGTTTAGTGCTTTATTCATTAACTTTTCTCGTTTTTATGAAATCTTGAATAATCGTTTCTAATTCTTCGTCACTGAATTCTTCACCATATTTAGAGATCAATTCCTCAAGTAGCTTATATTTTTTCATTTTTTGTATTGATATTTGGCTTAATTCCCGCTTAATTCTCTTGACTTCTTCCTCATCAGGATATTTAAAAATCAGACAGGGGTACTTAGATAGAGCCTCAATTATTTCTCCTCTACATTCTTCTGCATATTTTCCTGTACCCATTAAAGTGACCCATGCTTTTGACCTCGTAATTCCTGTAAATAATCGGTTTCTTTTAATTAAATTTGGAAATTGAAATAAAAAATCAACACAAATTATATATACTGAATAGGCTTCATTTCCTTTAGCTTTATGAATTGTACTAAGAGTAACTCGATCTTTTATAAAAAAATCAAGAGTATCGAATGGATCGGAATGTATATTATTTGAAAAAATATCTACCTCTTCTAACGCCTTTGATACTTTTCGTAATACTAACTTTGCGGAATAATCATTTACTGTTATTACTAAAATATCATCCGGATTAAGATTTTCAACTTCTATATCTCTCTTGATTAAATATACAAGTCTCTCAATTTCTTTTTCTAAATTTTGACATACTTCCACTCTAATAATTTCTTCTGGTTTATAGAATGTTGAAATAAAGGTTATTGAATTTTCTTCAGGTCTTTCAACTTTGATTATTGATCCTGAAATTGCTACACCCTCCTTAACCAAATATCCAATATCCTCCCAATAATCCATATCTTCAATAACTTGTACAATTTTTTTACCGTATATCCCAAATCCTAAAGCATGGGCACAGATTAAAACCTCACGTGGATTACGATATACTTTATAAAGAATAAAATCATCTTTAAAAGTTCTTTTTGGGTTGTTATTTTTATCGTAACCGAATATTTCACCGGGATTTGGGGCTTTTGATTGAAAAATAGATTGTTGATCATCGTAAGCAAGCACAAACCTATGATCTTTTGCCAATTTGTCGCAAATCTGGATGAAGGATGCCGGAAAATCTTGTCCTTCATCAATTAAAATATAATCGTATTTAGGTAATAAATTGACTTCTTTTATTAGGCGTTTGCACGCGACATCAAATGGATCAGCATAAGATTTGAGTTCAGTTAAGCTCAATGGGTTAATTCTGTTAGCGAGACAAATTAATCTATACACACCCTCCTTTTGTTTTGATCCCCATCCATGCAAAACTTGAATCTTTTTCCAATTTGGTTTTCGACCATTAGAATATTGCCTATAGAAATTGGTTATCCATTGCTTGATTTGTTGATATAAACTTTTAGTCCAAAAAGTGTAGATAATTTCAGCATCTGGATTTGAAAGATGCAGCATGGCGGCTTTCATAGTTAGGATTATGGTCTTTCCAGATCCTGCGAGTCCTCTTATTCTTGTCGGACCTTCAATTGGTTTTGGAAAAAAAAGTCTCTGCTGTCTATCAAATAGAGCAATTTTTTTTTCCAATTCACTAATAATTTTTCCTTTTGATGTTTCTGAAGTAATTTCTCGACGTTTCTTTTTTTTTAAAGGCTTTGAACCTTCTAAAGTCGCCCTTATTTCTTGATATTCTAAATCTGTAAGCTCCTCTAAATTTCTGATCGAATTATTTAATGAATCTACAAGTTTTTCTTCATTTTGAAATATTGGATATTCAGAAGTAATATTGGTTTTTAATAGAGGGGCATAGATAAGAGGTAAAGTCACATATTCAACGATTTCTTTCTTAAATTTTCTTAATGTACGATTAACCAATAGTTTCGATTGAATAGTATAAGTTAATTGTTCAATTGTTTCATTTGTCTCTAATACACTATCATTATCAATTTCAACTTCATCGATAACCCAGATAATTAATATCCCATATTTTGATATAATTAAAATTTTTGATTCTATTAATTCTCCTTCATCATCAAGGAAAAAGGGGTAATTATAATATAATATAGAATCCTGTAAATGTAAATATTCGGACTTTTCTCTTAGTTTATCAATAATTTCTTTAGCTATTTCACTTTCTTTCCTAGAGATGATGGTTTCCACTGTAATCACTACAATTATTATTATTTTATTTAACGTTTAAAACCTTTAATCCATAATAAGATAAAAAATTATACTTCAAAAATTTTAAGCGTTTTAAGACAATTCATCATGTTAAAATTTTCAAAGGATTTTTTAAATCTATTAGATCTATTAAAAAATTTTATTGTCAAATTGTTTTAAATTTCAAATATATAAAGGAAAATAAATACAATAATATCTTAAACATGCATAATCCAGCGTTGTACTTAATAGTTTAATAAACTAAAATCATCTAAAATCTTTTCTGCGATCGTTATGGGATTATTTGAACTAGTATCAACAATATAATCTATTGGTCCTTTAGAAACAGCTTTCAAAAAAATATCACGTTGATCTAATATGAATTGAATTGTTGTTTCATTATGTCCTTTATCTTTCAAGCGCCCAATTAAGACATTAGGAAGTGTATCTAAGATAACTTGGCAGATTTTTATTCCAGGTAATTCATTTTTAAGTAATTTTGAGTTTGGATACCATTTAATATCTTCTGGCTTTTTTAACAAATGGAAAGTTTCTGAGGATTCTCCACCATTCAAGCCAGCAATGATTGGAATAAAGCCTGCCTTTAAAAAATTTCTAGCGAGAGCAAAAGCGTTTTTATCCCCTAAACGGCATTGACGAAAATATTCTACTTGATAGTCATAGGGCTTTAATTTGCTCCATGAGGCGACTCTTCCCCCATAAATCATATATCTTAAATCATCTATATCAATTTTTGTTGAAAAAGGGATTTTTTTAACTAAAGCATCTGCTATTGTAGTTTTTCCAACACCAGATCCACCCCTGAGAAATAACGCAACCCTCTTTTGTACCCCAAATTCAATATTATTCATTTTTATACTGCCCCCTACCTTAATTCACTTTTCTTGCAATTATTAAAGAGATACTACTTTTTCCATGTTTAATCTGGGAAATTTCAAGATTAACTTTATTCAGAAGGCTTTCAAACTCTCTTTGAGTTCTTTCTTTTCCACCTGTACATACAAGCAAGTTAAAATTAAGAGTTACACCAACATCATAATTCAAGTTTTCAGGAACAATAGTTTCAAATAAAAGCAGTTTTCCGTTTTCTTTTAATGAGAGACTTATATTTTTTAATATCTCTAACACTTTGGAGTTGTCCCAATCATGAAGGACACGACTCATTACAATAGTATCAACCTTTATTGGTATCTCATTAAGAAAGTCTCCTGAAATGAATTTAATTTTAGATTTAATTTTAGCATTTTTTATCGATGTTTGAGCTTTTTCAATTACCCTAGGTAAATCAAATAAGAAGGCTTCTTTTATATCATAATTATTAATTAATATTTTCTCCAAGAGATGACCAGATCCACCTCCAACATCCATAATAGTCTTTGAATCTTTAAAATCATATAAATTAAGCAAGTCATCATAATCTACGCTATATTCTTTCATAGCTTTATGAAAAATCACGCCTTTCTCTTTGTTTTTTTCGTAATATTGAAAAACATCTAAGTTATAAATATTTTTAAATTGCGATTCGTAGGATTTTAAAGCTTCAAACAATCTAGACATTGCGATATAGTGTTCATCACCCCACATTAAAGTAGCGTATTTAAGACTTCCTGGATTATCTTCGGTTAAGAGATCACCAAGATAGTTTATTTTAAATAACCCACTGAACTCTGTAATGAAATTCCATAATTTTAGGAGTTTCATTACCATGTTTAATGAAGTATCAGGTATTCTTAAGTATTTCTTAAGCGTTTTAAAAGTATTATACCCCTTTTTTATTGCTTCCAAAACTTCTAATTTAACAATGGAATAGATAATTTGAGTATTCCAATGACCAACAAGTCTTGACATAAGGTTTTTCCTTAAAGAGTTTTTTATTAAATTTGAATTTTCATCTACGACAGTTTGAACGGTTTTTCCATCCTCATTGATTATAAATTTTTGATCAAAAAAATCACATACAAAAGCAAAACCATTGTAAAACGGTTCAACCCAATTGTATCTCTGAGCATATAATGGTTCTCCGGATTTATTTAGATGAAAAGCACCATAATTATCTTTTGCTATAGCAAAGCCTTTATGAAAAACTCCTAATTCTTTAAATTTCTTAGTATGAATTTGATTGCCATCTTTATCAATGTGCTTAGCTTGCCCATCGTTATCATAAGCTACAGCAATCCCATATTTAAAATCTCCTATATAATTATATTTTTCAATATAAGCAGAATTTCCATTGGTTTTAATATGAAAATATTTACCTTCCTTATCTCTAACCACAGACAATTCCTCCTGAAAATTACCAACCCATTCATATCTCTCTTTATATTGTGGTTTACCTTTAGTGTCAATATGAAACCATCCAGACTCATCAACAACAGCCGCAATTCCTCCGTAAAATCCGAATGTTTTTATAAATCGTCGTTGATATATTGGTTTACCTTCGAGATCAATATGGTATGCGCCAGTTTTATCTCTGACTGCAGCGATACCTGGAGAGTGGAAGCTCATTACAGAAGTAAATATATTCTCATATAAAGGGTTACTATTGTAGATATGATGAGTTTCGTCTCTAGAAAGCTCAATCTTTTCTAAATTTATCTTGGATTTATCTAAAATGCTAGTCATTATTACACCCCCTAACTTTATTTAGTGGTCTTCTCATGTTACAAATTTTACAAACCTCATAGCTACCCCAATTTTCAACTAATTGCTTATATTTTTCACCATTCCATATTTCCATAAAGCTTGTATTTATGATATTGCCAAAATGCCCTAAAGATTGTCTTAGGTCATCAGGGGCGCAGCACACATTAAAAGTCCCATCCCACGCAACCCAAGCTTCTTTGCCTAAGAAAGGACAGATATAATTATCTGGAATTAAATCTTCATTTTTAGTAGAAATGGAATATATATTATCGACCCTAATTTTATTTCCATTGCTTAGTCTCTCTTTTTCACTAATGAGATTGATCTTATCGACAATGTTATTCCAATTCTCAATATCGATTTTCCTTCTTCTTAATGATTCTCCTTCTAATTCTGGATGCGTAATCCAAAGATGATGTCCTTTAAATCGATCAACATCCATCTTTATTGCCATTCGGAGAAGATCTGGTATTTCACTTAAATTTTTATTCATAAATGTTGCTTGGAGAGTTAAGGTTGGATAATTAATGCCACTTTTTCTAATATTATCTCGAATTTGAATAAATTTTTTTATATTTTCCATTTGTCTTTTAAAATTTATTCCTTCCATGATTAATTCATTAACTTCCTTCGAAGCTCCATTAATAGAAATTTTGACATCAGAAGCAATTGGAAGGATTAAATTTCCCCACTCTTCTACCCCTAGTCTTGGAAAAGTACCATTAGTTGTTAAGTTCAATTTGAGTTTGTAGCGTTTAATTAGATCTAACAAATCTTTGAAGTCTTTATATAAGAGAGGTTCACCCATAGTACTGGGTATAATTTCTTTTAAGCCATATTTTACCGTATCTTCGATAATTTCTTCAATTATTTTGAAATCCATTATTCTATTCATCTTCTCTTTCTTAGAATTATATTTGCTGTGTTCTTCACACATAATACAATGAAGATTACACTGGTCGGGATTAGTATCAAATGTTATTCGCCAGGGTGCCCTTAAATTATTTTTAATTAACAAATAATTCTTCCTCCTTTCTTTTTATCAGTTTAAGATACAATTTCATAATATCCCTTACATCTTCTTGAATTGAGCGTACATAGGTCTCCTGTGAATATTCTTTTAAAAATTTTGGATTATTAATAATTAATTCCATTTTATTTCTTAAATCCTCAATACTTCCAGGTTCAAACAATAATCCGTTTTTCTCATTTATAACCAACTCAGCCATACCGCCTAGATTACTCGTAATAACAGGAATCTTTGCTAAAAATGCTTCGTGTATTACTAATGGTGAATTTTCATACCATAGAGATGGTGCAACTAGAACATCTATATTGGATAAAACTTTACTAATTTCTTTGTAATTATAACTCCCTTTGAAGTTAATAGCTGAGTTTAAACACCTCTCTTTAAGATGCAAATGAGAACTTGGCAATTTTCCATAGATATTTAATTCTACTTTCGAATGATCTATTTGGTTGAATGCATCAATTAACATTGATATTCCTTTTACCGGTATTATCCTCCCTAAAAATCCAAACCTGATTTTTGTAGAAGGGTTTCGCTTAATTCCATTAAACAAATCTTTATTGAAACCGTAACCCTTGTATATTATTTTACTTTCTGGAATTCCGTACTCAATATATTTTTTCTGGAGAAATTTGGATGGTGAGATAAAAAGATCAACATTTTCGTTAATCGTCTTTAGGGTTTTTAACCAATTACTTATCTCTTCTTTAGCATGAAAATGCGATGTAAAATATTTTTCATTACATTCTGTACATTTCTCAATCTCAGGTCCTGAACATAAACTTAGATCATCTCGTATTAATTGACCCCTTATGCACATCATCCAATAATCGTGTAATGTAAATATAACAGGTATTTCATTCTTTTTAGCAACTTCAACAATAGAAAACGTTAAGTGGCTTAAGTGTCCTATGTGAACTATATCGGGTTTAACTCTAACCAAACACATTTCAAATATTTTTGCCATTTTATTATCTTCATATTTACTACGAAATGTGTAATCTCGATTAGGTTTATTTACTCGTATTAATTTGATACCATTTTCATTTGATTCTTTAATAGTATATTGTCTTTGAAAATCATCTTCAACCCGAGTAAAGATTGTAATGTTGAAAAATTTTGATAATTCGTTACATAAATGAAACGTATAGATTTCCGATCCTGCCATATAATAAGGAGGATAACCATGAATAACCTTTAATATGTTAAAACTCTTATTTTTTCTATTTCTCATTTTATTTCCAACTCTTCATTCTTTCAAATTAAATAAAAAAAAAATTTAGGATTTATTGATAATTTCATTCATTCCTTTAGATTTAATCTTCTTCTGAATCGTCTTTATATTCTGAATGGTTTGGATTCAGTTGGTTTGAATAATTATCCATAGAAGTATTATATGCTGCATTATTAGGATTCATGCTATTTAATCTATCATCATTACTTTTACCCATAACTTTTTCACCCCCTTATTTTTGATTTTCAATCTAAGAAAAAAAGCATCAAAATCCACTTTACCATATAAATTTACTAGGGGGAGTGAATAGTCAGCAGTAAAAAAGTTAAAAAAGGACCAAAATAGCAGAGAAAACCTAACCGATTGGTTTATTTCTTTGATTTTCACTTAAATTTATCTCCTCGAAGCAATTTCGACTAAAAGTTATTAGCCCGGAATCAGGAAATTAGTTCCGCTAGGAAAAGCTTATTTTAATATATTAAGGATATCCATCTAAATATTTAAATCTATTCTTAAATAATCCAGCCTACTTTCATAAGGCTCTAATGTAATATTTAACATATTCAACAAATTTAACACCTCAAAACCATTTTTTTTTTTTATAAAGTATAAGAAAAAAAAATTGTTTGAATTTAGAGGGACCTTACTAATATTCAGTTCAATCTTTTTCGGAATAAATTTTCCATTCATCACTAGCAACAGCAATTCCTATAATAGACTTAGCTTTGGGATATAATTTTCTAAATTCTGACATGTAAAACTGAGTCTGTTCTTCTACCTTTCTTCTAGTCTTTCTCCGACTTACACATTGATTTTTACCAGAAAAAGGTGAAAGTCTTTTTACTTCCATAACAAGATAGTTGTCATTACCATCTGTTAACACTAGATCTCCGACGCCATATTGACTCAAACCATACATAACGTGCCATTCATATTTAAAGATATAGAGATACTTCAGCAATATTTCTTCTTTTCTATCTTTAGGCTTCTCAGGATTCTGAATTAACTTTGATTGTCCTTTTATAATTGATTGAACCAATGTAACATCCCCATTAGCATGGAGAGATGAACTGGTATCAATTGATAAAATAAATTTCCTCAGTTTCCTATCAATTTTTACATATTCAATATGTTCCAATCTTAATTACCTCCTTTTGTAATTTATGTTAATTAGACTGGAGATAATTAAGATTTTGTATATTGCAGGTAAGCACCGGTAAACCCTCCACCTTGCATTAATCCTGCATTATTAATGTAAAGTAAATTACCTACCAATATCTGCTTGCAATATACAACATCTTAATTGGAAAGTACTTTATACATGAGAGATTCACAGACTTTTCGTACTCCCGTCGTTGCACTTATTTCCGATAAATGCATCCGAAGGGGCAATAACTAAAATCTGATCATATTCCAGATATAAAGTACATTCCAAGAATCAGTCTTTTTTCCAATGAAACAAACTGTTGTTTGTTATAAATAACGTCTCGGAATGAATATTTAAATATTTGGATGTCTTGTATTAGTCTTTATAATTCTCGTTAGGAAGTTCTGGATCCATAATTTTTTTAATTTTTTTCTCGGCTACATCATTAAATTTCTCTAATAAAGAGGATACACAATAGGAAACTTTCAGTTATTTGTATAGAATTGTAGACGAAAGTAATAATAATCCATTTATTGCTGAAATATTTTCAAATTCTGTTAGTTTTTCGCTAACACTAAAAATCACCTACGTATATGTAATACGTACGTAAAAAAAATATAAAAAAATTTTCCTTGATCTTTCAGAATGTCAGGAAGCAAGAACAAAAAAATAAAGATCTATCACAACATATCCTATTAAATCCTCTACTCTTAAATTAGTTAAAAAATTATAGCTAATAGATAAAAAATTCCTTGTGAATTGAATGAGTTTACAATTATTATTCGAAAAACTACTATTTCGACCGGAATTTGGATCTATGATAACTTTCAATTTGAGATTAGGGGAGGAAATATGGATACCGGAGAATAAAAACGGGATATTGGAAAAGAGGTGTTAAAAAACCTAATCAGTATCAGAGAGCGAGAGAAAGGAAGAAACCAGACCGTAAGAAGTTAGTATGGGATACTACAAAGAAGCCTAAATTAGATGAGTCGTACAAGAGATTCTTAGCTTCTCAGCGTAAATTAGCCGATCTTAAGGAAAGATTAGAAGATGAATGTACCGATAACAATTGGAACAATTTAGTAAAACTATGGAAAGGATTAGACGAAAAAGATAAAGATGATAAAGATGATATGTACTATGCTAAGTTGTTGGAATCTCAGCGTAAACTAACCAATTTTAAGGAAAAAATATATATTGAAGATGATCGTACTGATAACAATTGGGACGAGTTAGTAAAACTCTGGAAAAGATTAGATGAAGAAGATAAAAAAGACAGGCGTTAATGAGTATCAAGAAGCCTTATCTAAGAAATAAAATCAAAAAAATCTCACTATACTAACAATCCACACCAAATCTTCTGATTAATTAAATTTTTATTGATGGTTTATTTTGTTAATCTTGAAATATTCAAAATGACAAGAAATAGTAAAATTTAGAATATTTTTATTTCAAACTATTTAAATTTGATT
>SDBV01013606.1_pt1 | contig 10333 bp, 8 predicted proteins | sample 2277081 | NCBI WGS metagenome assembly SDBV01 (sample SAMN10402039, study PRJNA504765) | marine sediment metagenome | isolation source: marine sediment core GS10_PC15, 223 cmbsf | place: Arctic Ocean: Southern Knipovich Ridge | collected 2010 | reverse complement strand
TCACGTTCATTGAAACGTACCACCCTCCAGTATTTAAGCCCGATATAAAAGAAATCGTCGTTTATACCGAAAGTGAAACATATCGCATAGAAAATGGAAAACTGGAGTATGAATCAAGCTCTGCGAGTCTGAGTAAAGCAAAAGTCTAATAATATTATAAAAACTAATAATGGCTATCTCTTTTTATCCTAATTTTGATTGAGATTTTCTTTTTATAGTCTGTTTGTTTTTTATAATCTAAACTCTTCTTAAAATAATTTAAAGCTTTATCTAAATTTTTTTGCCCTTTCCTTCTTTTTCCCAATCTTCGAAAGATTTCATTAATTTGTCAATCTCCTCAACATCTATTTGTTGGTTAAACGCTATAGCTTTACTGGCTTTAAAATATTCCGCGGAAATTTCTCTGTTCTTAATCATATCTTGTATTGTAGAAATAATTAATTCTTCATCTTCGCCACATTTTTCTATAATATCAGTAACTTCTAATCTCGCGAATCGAAAACTTAGATCTTTAATTATTTTTGTGAAAAATGTAAGAAATCCGTCCAATTAGAAAGATACCCTGTAGTTTGCCCTAATTGTAAAAAAACTATATTAAAAAAGGATTATCTGGGATTAGTTGGTGAATATCTCATTGCAAGCAAACTAATTTCTCTAAATATCTATGCTCAAGTAACTGCGGGAAATATGAAAAAAATGGATTTGTTAGTAAGTTTCACTAAAGAAGGAAAAACACACATTTTTAAAAGAATAGAAGTTAAAACCAAGCAAACTAATAAATTTCCGATGGTAGGTGGAATCCCGTTAATTGATAATAATTCTATCATTATTTTTGTAGATTTTTACAAAAAAAGTTTTGATCAGAATCCCGATTTTTACATTTTGAACTCAAGAGATTTCGAGCAATATTTCAGGAAAAAGATTAGAGATTGGGTTGAATTGAAAAAAGCTCAAAAACAAGATAGAAATTCCTTTCGAACCAATTGGATAAGGAATCATCCTAAACTTACTGTAGAATTAAGAGAAGACGAAGACAAAATCTTTACCTATCTCATTGATGACGCAGAAGAAAAAGATTTTAATCTAAACTATTTGGATAAAGCAACAGGATCAATATTTTGGAAAAAAAAAGATGGAAATTATGTTAAGCTCGGAATAAATGTTTTTCCACATGAAATCAATCAATATCAGGATCAATGGGAAAAAATAATGGAATAAAGTAAGATTGAATACTATTTTTTTCTTTAAATTCTGTGTAAATTAGAGAGAAATTATTAGGTTATCACAACAATGTGAAATATTAATATTAATATAAACCAGAAAATTAAGTTCAGAGTTTTAAAAAAATCAACATTTTACATAAAAAGATTGTTGTCAACTTTATTTCTTTTTTGCTTTTTCCTGAATATCGATGCGTTCTGCTTCTTCTTCTTTATATGGTTTTGAAGGTTTTGAAAAGTCAATTGGAACATCACAAGCCCAACACACGTTTTCCAAGTTACTTAACGCTCGAGCACAATGTTCACAATAATTTGCACCACATTTACAAATGTATGAAAAACCAAACACTTCACCTTTACAAACTAGACAAATTTTCTTCTCTTTAGAGATGGTCACTTTCTCTTCAATAATTTGAGTTGCTACCACAAGATTTCGATGCATTCGTTTCATTTGTTCACTTATCTGTGCTAATTCAAACCTCTCACTTAAAGGTGCTTCTGAAACCTTTAATTGTTCCCATAATTCTAAACAATCAATCAAACTCTTGTGTTCATGTGAAATTTCTATTGCTAATTTATTAAGTCCATGTCTCTCGGCAATGCGTTGAGCTTGAGTTAAGTAACGACGAGCTTCGACTATGTTCAACTCAAGTAATGATATTTTCCCGTGAAGTAGATACGTTTGAACTTGTAATGTATAAGAATTGGCACGTTCTGATTCTTTAAGCAGTCTTGTTATAAATGGTTTAATTTCATTCAGTATTGTTAAATTGTTGGTCAACCGTAATTCTTTGAGATATATATCACAAATTAGTAAATACCATATGCCAGCACCATACCTTATTGGCATACTAATAGCTCCCGATTTTATTAAGGCATCATGGTGCGCAATAAATTCTTTTAAATCTTTTTCGGCTTCAGCTTGATCCCGAGTTCGAGAACTGGATGCCAATATCCTTACTTTTCCAAGTCTATAATGATAAGAATTCTCATTTTTTTTTCTTTTTTTAAGATAGTCCAATAGTTGGTCTAAATATTCTTGTGCTCGCTCAGGAGAATCTTTATAGAGAAAAACTTTTATCAAACTATCGTAATCTATACCCACCCAATCTAATGCCATTGGAAATGTGAATTGTTCCCAAATTTTAAGGCTTTTTTCATAATACTCAATTGCCAGATCTAGATCACCTTTCTGAAAATAAATTTCCCCTATACTATGATAAGAGATTGCATTAGTTATTTTTATTTCCATATATTCTCCTCTAGAATGACCTAGACTCTCTTTGTGAAATTTTAATGCTATATCTAATTCTCCTTTTCCTGTGTATACATACCCTAAACCCTCTAAATTAAGAGGTAAAAATACAGATAGAATGTCATATTTTTTAATAATCGTAAGGCTTTTGTTAAGATGTTTTAAAGCATTATCAAATTCATTTAAATGAGATAAATAAAAACCCTTCATCAACCAAATCATTGCTTTTCTCCATTCAATCTCCAATCCAAACGATTCTTGTAACACTGATTTAAGCATTGTCTCACATAGCATGATACTTTCCCCCACCTCTGCAAATCTATGAAGTATTAATAAATTAGAGCATCTAAGAGTAAGAGCATCGATCGAATCTACCGTATTATTTTGATTTTTACTCTCCTGATAAAGTTCTTCTGCGATTTTAAGGCTTTCTTGAAGTCTTCCCGTAAGACGGAGAATAATCCCTTTCAACATCTTGTATATGTGATTTTCTTCCGGTGTGAGATGTTCTGATTTTTCCCATTTAGCTATTTTTTGCCAGGCTTTCTCTTCCTCTCCTTCATTTAAAAGTGTATATACTCTATATATTTCTTCTGGAATATTCATGATATATTTCTCCTCTTATTTGTTCTATTTAAAATTATTCCTCTAAGATGTATTAGGGGTATATTAAAGAAATAAAGTCCCGAAAATAAATCTATTGAACCTATTAAGATAATCAACATTCCTAAAGGAAAGAGTAGCTTTACCCCTATTTTTCGTGATTTATAGATAATATAAAGTCCAAACACAGTATTAATTATTAAGACAATCAACCTTGGACCGGAATAAAGCAAATAATATATGTCTAGTTGTAAAGTAATCATTATCATTTTTAATGAGGTATGGACTATAATGTATAAATATGATGGATAGTTACTTATTATTTTTGTCTTATTTCAATTTATCCCCGGTTATTTATTAGAATTCTTTTCACCAATGATTTTAAAGTTTCACCAATGTAATAATTTAGTCCCATTTTGTTGTCTTTTATAGGTTTCAGATTGAAAAGAGTTAAATAAATCATAAATCTTATCAGTAATTAGGTTTAAATAGATTAGAGTTATTTGAATCAAGAACTACTACTAATCCTAACAAAACTAACAGTAAGAAAAGATTTGAAAACTAACAAACTCTTTAGATTGAAATCTTAGTATTCTCTGGGTTAATTATTATGGTAGGAAGAAAAGAAAGGATTTTAGATATAATAAAGGATAACAAAATAACGGGGATAACTGTTGATAAACTATTCAAGCCAATAATAATTTTGTTTAATTCTTCCATTTGCAGAATCTTTCATTTCTTATAAATCCCAGATTAAACCATTAATAAACAAGTTAATTAGCTCGTTTTGTTACCTTTAGTTATAATGAATGAATATGAGACATATAGTTTAATTCTTAGATTAATCCAACTTATTTTCACGGGTTTAGTTATAATAAGCCCTTATAATTGTTTTTTATCAATAGAATTTGGTTTTATTTTACTGTCAATAAAAATTTTAAATTTGAATTTACATTAATTTTTATCTCTCTCTATTCTAATAGGTATAAAAGTAGGGCTACAGGTTTTTATCGAAATTTGAAAAAAATTTAGCTATAATTTGTTAATTAACCTACTGATATTACTTTTAATTTCGAGAAAAGACTCGTTTTTCTCCCCTGTATCCTCGTTCATATAGAGTCCGCGATTTATCTCAATCATTACAGATTTTACCCGGTTTTCTTGGTGAAGAAATTTTATTGGCACATAACAACCCGGGAATGGTTTATTGATCTCAGTCGTGAGATTATTATCCTCAAAAAAATTCCGAACTAATTGGATTAAATCTGCAGGAGTATGATAAGGATCTGTACCAATACAAATTTGCGGTCTTTTAATTTCTGAGGCGTTTTCATAAGGCAGTGCGATTGCTGGAAATGAATGGGCATCGATGATAAGACATTTACCGAATTTGGCTAATAGCTCTTGTACTTCTTTTGTTATTGCCGAATGATAGGGATCATATATATTTCGTAATAGCAGATTTCGTTCGTTTTTATTAATTTCTCTTAAGTTTCGCCCGTTTGAGTCTTTGGTATAAATAACTCCCATGCCCTTACATGCCATCTCTTCTTTCTCATCATCTCGAAATCTTTCTGGATCCAACACTAGTCTACTGTAATTGTACTTTACTGAAATCCCTCCTAATTCAGCAACACATGAAAATATCTCCTCAGTATATCTGTCAGTCATTCTCAACAATTCTTTTTGAAGATCATCTTCGCTTAACAAAAATTTTACTTTCATTTCTGGGGGTATGTAAGTAGAGCTATGGGGGATGTTAACCAGAAGTGGGATGATAACATTGTTCTTTTTTATCTCAAATGGATTAATCATAAAAACAATTATATCTCCAATTTGTTAATATGTATTAAAATTTTCAAACTATTTAAAATTAAATTTAGTTATTGAATAGCTATTTTCAAAATATATAGTATTTAATATCAATCTTTCTTAAAGAGTTACCGAGAGAGAATTTGTTAAAATTAACTAATATTTATTATTATAAGTATTTTATAAACTTAAGTGGGAAAATAACATATGATTGATTTAGGTAAAAAAAGGAAATTAAACTTACCAGAAATTAGAATAATATGGCTAACTGAAGAAAATCATCTTTCACCTTGGATTGCTAGTAACATATTTCCTCTTGAATTTAACCTTATTTTTTTTTAATTATTAAAAACCTAACAATGAGGTGTTGTACAAGAAAAACATCGGTATTAAAGTATTATTTAATTTTTTAAATATGGAGTTTTACTACAATCTTGTGTAAGAATTTTTATTGAAGTGTATTGAATTTCAATGAAATTTCAGCTTGTTTATTTAAATAAAAAATGAAATTGAAATTTTCATCTAGTGCTCTCTCTCTCAGTATTTAGTTTAGAAATTATAATATCAGGTTCCTGATCTGTAATGAAATATAGTGCTATTTTTGTCAAATTTCCTATGATCTATAATAATTTTTTGATTTCATTTAATTCTAATTCAGTTTAATGATTTTATTAAAGACATTCTTCACAAATTAAAATTCATGTTTCTTTAATTTAGATTAATATAATAGATTTGTAATAGAAACTAAAATTAACTAAAATTTCTTTAATTTAGATTAATATAATAGATTTGTAATAGAAACTAAAAACAAAATCAAATGTTAAAGATATAATCAAATGAAATACTATTACTTAAAATTTGGTAAATCAAATAACCAATTAGATTATTGGTTACAGCTCAATAACCATGAAAATATTTTTGGAAGACCTACTGCGGTTATTTTTTTTGGTAAAATAACGGGTGAGCAATTTAAAAAATACTATAACTTAAAAAAAGAAGATTATAAACTTCTGGAAAAAGAAGCAGAAAAGAAGAAAGAATATATTCCCAAGTATACTGATCTTCAGAAACAAGTAAAACCATTTTATGATGCGGGGGAAACCAAAGATGCTAGATTCGTCACTAGTTATAAAGGCAAGATATACATTCTTGCACCAAAAAGCGAAGTAAGGGACGTAAGTCCTGAAGAACTTGAGAGAATTATCAATGATTTAAAGCGGTTTAAAAAACCCGAAATTTCCACAGATGAATTTAAGGATGACATTTTAAAAGTGATGGATTTAGAAATCATAAAAATACTCGAAACGGATATTCCTTACATTTTAAGGACTTTAGGAATAGATCAATATTTGAATAGAGGTACTTGTAGGGAAATTAAAAAAAATAATCATTGGGGATCCATACAAGCAATAAAATTAGCTCTTGGTGAGAGAAATAATGTTCCAGATAAGATAGACTATGTTAAGCTATTTAAACTTTTAAGCCCACACCAGTTTGAGACATTAATTTTCTTATTATTAATCAATGCAGGAGTTTTTTCACCTGCATGGCGCGCTGGAAGTCTCCCTGACATCGATATCGTTGGTATTAATTACTCTAACGAGGAAGTTATTGCGATTGGTGATCCACCAATTGAATATAAAAAAAATGAAGAAATCACATTCCAAGTCAAAAGAAAAGCAGAGACAAAGAAGCAAAATGCAAATTATACGATCTCCTTAGTTGATTCATCCATAGAGTTAGAAGATTCTCATTTTTTAACAGCTGAATGGGTGTTTAAGGCAGTAAATAAACAAAAAAAAACCAAAAAATGGCTTGAAAATTCACTACGGTGGTTCATAGAAGGTACTAAGTATAGTTCAATTTTTGAACTCGTAAATGAATAGATGGAGATCATTTGTTTGAACAGTTTTGTGAAAGATATGACAAAAAATTACTATTCGGTTATCTCACGATTACATTGTAAATCATACAATGAATTCTGAGTTTGACACCTGACAATATTTAGAAATACTACTCTCGGAAATTAAATGTAAAAGATGTTAAAATAAAAATATATCTCATTCTTTTCTTAATTTCTCCGTATTTACTCTATTTAAGAATATACAAAAAGAAATGGAAAAAAAGAAAAAATTAGATTTTAAAATCTTTAATGTTATAATCAGAAAGAATGTCTAAAATTTTAAATTCTGAAATTTTATGATATCTTCTACCATTTTGAGACTCAAATTTTTTTTAATTGTGTTATTTAATTTAATAAATTTTTGTAATTTAAACGAATTCTTAATATATTAATTATCTGGTTACCAATTTGGATGTTGGAATAACTGAAGCACTCCATCAAATTATTTATCTAGAAAATAAATATCACGAAAGAGATGGAGAATACTTTAAATTTATTCCAAAGCCTTGAAGATCTTTTATCTTAAAAGACTTTACATATATTTTCTTTTGAAATATGGAGAAATTTTAAATTTAATAGCATTAGGTGCACTAGTAAATTTTACAATAGCCGAAAATTTTGATGATAAATCATTCTTTATTTCTTGCCATTTGATATCTCCACCTAAATGTTCTGAGATCTTCTTGGCATATTTTGGTTCATTTAATTGTAATGACAAAATACCTCCAAGATTATTATAAACCAATTCAGTAAAATCTACGGGATCTTGAGTTGATAATATTATTCCTACCCCATATTTTCGTGCTTCTTTAAAAAATTGACCGATAGATGAATTTTTTTCATATTTAAGCCGATGAGCTTCATCGATTATTATGTAAAATTTCGGATATATTGATTCAGACAAACTATTTAAATAGTATCTTAATTTTTGCAGAAAAAACTCGGATACGATGGCTTTAAGATTTTCATTAGGTAGTATCCCAAGATCAATAACTGTATTCTCTTCTAAGATTTTTTTAAATGACAAATTGGTTTTTGCAGAGAATATCTTATAGTCAAAAATAGGATCCAGTCTAGCAAAGATACCTTCAATCGATGTTTTTGTTCTACTATCTGCTTTCTCAGCTAATTTTTCTAAATTAATTTGAAGATCTTTAAACGTAGGAGGCTCAATTTTCCATGTCTTGTTATCTTCCTCTGATATACCTTTTTGCTCATAGGAGGCTTTTATTGCTTTTCTAATGTTACCTAACTGAAGATCTCCTAAATTGTAAACTAAATCGATGATATCTGAAATTTGATATTTTTGATCCTTTGGAGAAATAACATCTAATTCTAACGGATTAATTGAAATACTATTTAAATCTAAAATTCTTCCAAAATCTGATTTTTGATTTCCATTTAATATGAAATCTTTCCTGAAATCAAAAATAATATATGGGATTTGTGATTTTTTAAACTCACTAAGAATTGCTTTTACAGTTTGAGTTTTACCTGTTCCCGCAGTTCCAACAATAACAAAATTCCAATTTCTTTCATTTTCCGGTATCCAATAAATATCTTGTTGATTCTCATCTTGTCCCAGGAGGATATTTATTTCTTTTTTTATTAAGGGAGGTGGAAAAGTTATATCATGTGTTGAAGGAATAGGGCTATCATCATCGTCAAAACCTTTAGTTTTCTCCCCTTTTTTAGATTTGGATGTAGGAGGAGTGGGTAATTTAGATTCAATTAAATCATTTAAATCCTTATTTAAATCATCACTTATCCATCTCAACCATCTTGTTAAAATCTTTCTTTTATTTTTTTCAATTCGATTTTGTTCTCCTATTTCCATTTCATCATATTTATTGGAAAATCTTGTTTCATTCCCTATTGTTATATCATCATTAATTTTCTTTAACACATGAGATTTTGTGAAATAATTTAGTGCTTCCATTAATTCTTCATTATGCTCTATATCAAAAACACAAAGTTGGTTTGAATCTTTTATCCGTTTTAATAATTTAAATTGTGGTTTATATTCAAATAAAGGCATACTAATTTCATCTTTTTCCATCTCAGACTTAATTTTTCCATAAGAATTTTTTAACCATTTCTTAAATGGAAATCTATCTAATTTTTCATATATATCTTTAGCAACATTTTGTTCAATAATAATATTATTCGATTTATCACACGATGTTGATACAAAACTATGTGTATAAAACGTAGCAAAATATCTATCTTCCTTTCCCAAAATTCTTAAAAGGCTTTCAAATTCTAAATCAAATGGATGACTTCCAGTTATATATTCAATAATTTTCCCTGTAAAATAATAATCAATTATCTCTTCATCTATTTCAGTATTTTGTAGTAAAAAATATAAATCACTACAAAATTTGAAATTATAATCTTTTTCATAACAACCCTTTTCAAAATTAAATTTAGTATTATATTGATTTTCTCTGGTTATAAAGCTAATAATTCCTAAGTAAATTAAATCTTCTATGCAATGTATATTTTTGATAATCTTAGTTAAAATTGAATTTGAATTTAGATTTAAATCTTTTAAAGCTATTTTTGATACCTCATCAAGTTCGAATCCTAAGAAATAAGAAATTTCTGAGTCTTTAGTACTGTTACAATGATATATTTTGTGCCAGTAAGAGTTTTTGCTTCTTGGGGGAATATGTTTATATTTATCATCACCACTAATGATTTTGAATTCAAAAAACATCTGGAAAGCATCATCAAATTTATTAAATTCTTCTATAATTAGTTTTACGTGTTTATTTGTAATTCTACGCAAATTTTCAATTAAATTCTCTTTAGATAATGGAAATGTAAAATGGAATCTATAATCCTGAATTGCCTCTTCATTAATATTCAATATACACATTAAAGGAAGTAAATTCTTGCGTAACCACTCAAATTTTTCATTTTCTATCAACTTCTTTAAAGTTAAATCCCTTGACATTTTTATTAGAGTATGTTTTAATTATTTGTTAATAATATCTAGCATTAATGATTTAAACATTGCCTTTTGGCTTAAAAAATATGATTTTTATGTTATAATTATTATAAATTATTTCAATCAACATTTTAGTCAAATAACAAAGAAATATTTTCTAATAAATGTAATATTTTTTTTTTTTTTTGGTTTCATTTAATTCTAATTCAATTTCTTATGTAAATTCTGTAAGAAAAATGCTATTCCTAAATAACTTATTGTAATCATTTTTTCTTTTTTATCTTCTGGATTGGGAAAAATTTCAAGAGCAGACAAATTTTGTAATTTTGTAATATATCCGTTGATCGAACCACGAGTCAGAGGACTATTTTTCTTCTTTTCCAGAGTCTTTCTTAATTGTTCTAAAGAATTGTACTTTTTTATTTTTGCTAATACAAGATGTTCATTAAAGGTAAATTTTTGAGAGAAAAAATCTTCGAGAGAATAATTTGGTTCGAAAAATAACTCTAAAAATTCAAATTGTTTTTCTGTAATATTGTTAAATGGTAGAGTAATAAGTTCTACATTTGAATTAATTCCTACTTCTT
>SDBV01013605.1_pt1 | contig 10333 bp, 8 predicted proteins | sample 2277081 | NCBI WGS metagenome assembly SDBV01 (sample SAMN10402039, study PRJNA504765) | marine sediment metagenome | isolation source: marine sediment core GS10_PC15, 223 cmbsf | place: Arctic Ocean: Southern Knipovich Ridge | collected 2010 | reverse complement strand
GCGGAGCTGTTTGGCTGCCGGCCGACCGTGCAATGGTTCGTACCAGTGCAGGGCTCCTTCCTTGTTCCGGGTCGGTTTTCTCAAACAGATCGCCCCGTAGCGGTCTCCGGACCCGTAAAGAACGGCGGAGTATTTGTCATAGTGTCCCTTGCGCTGCTGTTGGGGGGTCTGTTCCCAGAGTCTTTCCCGTGCGATATGCAGGCGCAGCTTCTCCCTCAGGAACTTTTCGATGTCAAAGTGTTTCTTGACGTCGCCGAGGCTGTGGTCGGAGACGATGGCGATGATGATCTTCTCCAGCAGACCGGCGCGTTTCAGGTCGCCCAGCAACCGTCCGATCTGGCGGTCGGTGTGGCGAAGGGCCTCGCGGTACTGCGGAGAGCTGACCCCGTGTGCATACGCCTGAAAGTCAGGGTCAAGCATGTACGCGCAGGTGATGATGGGAAATTGCCCGCGTTTCCGCCCCAGGTCCATCATCTCGCCGAAGCGGAACAGCGTCAGCCGGTCCACGAAATCGTACCACCCGAAGAAGAACGGCGGTCCGGCGGAGGCCCAGTTTTCGAAAAACTTCGTGGCGCCGCGATGCGGCTGAAAGAAGATCGACACCGTCATGTCCCCCGGAAACTGCTCGTAGATGTTCGGTGCGGTGTAGTCGCCGTCAAGGGTGTTCTTCTGGGGGAGGTGGTTGTAATTTCGCCAGACGTAATTTCTGCGATCAAACCAGTTGATCCCCACAACGCCGTGATGGCCCGGAAATCGTCCGGTCACGAGACTGGTTAGGTTTGCCATCGTTACCGACGGAATGTTGCCCACGGCGCGGGGGACGTACAGGCCTCGGTCGACGAAGTACTTCCGGATGGCGGGCAACTCGCCTCCGGCCAGCATTTCTCCGAAGATCTCGGCACTGACGCCGTCCACGACGAATACAATGGCCCCGCTAATATCCTTTTTCGAAAGATTGCTCGGCGGGGTGAAATCTACTCCGAACGTATCGTCTTGACCGGCGGGTCCCGAAACGCCGCAGCCGCCCAGCAACGCCGAAAAAAGAACCACGAGGTATGAAGTCTTACAACCGAGCGACGTGCGGAGGGGCGGGTTCGAAATCACAGGCCTACATCCTCGTTCCCGTTCATTCGCTCGCTCGTTGGATGTCATTGGCCTGTGGTGTGAAGTCCTTCGCGGTCAGCCCAACGTTGAATTTCACGTCTCGGTATTCGTAGTTGGAGAGGAATTGGTTGTTCCAGTCGAAGCTGAATATCTGCATCGGCATGAGCGTCTTGACGTCGATGGGAATGAAAGCCGTTTCGCACGGATATTCCTTCTGCTTCTTGGGCAATATGCGGACGATAACCAGGCACTTTCGGCCGCCGACGTCGTACACGCCGTCGAATCCCTGTTTTAACTCCCCGCGTTTTCTCGCCAGTTTGTAGACACGCAGTAGTTCTTTCAGGTTGTTCTCGAAACCGAACATGGTGACCGGGCGAAGTGTGTTTTGCATTGCATCAGGCCCGTCGGGAAGTTTCAGCACGGACTTTCCCACGAGCAGTTGCGCCAGACCGCCCTTCGGACGAACGAGCATTTGGCTGCGGCCTGCCTTGTTCTTGTATTTGCCCTCAACGTATATCAACCTGTCGCCCTGGGGCGGATTCTTGATCCAGATCATCGCTACGCTGAAGGGGGCCTGCTTGAACTTTACTTTCATCTCCTGTTTTTTTCCGGTTACCCCGCGCATCCTCTCCTGCTTGGAAAATATGCACGTGTAGTCCCTGACGGGCATGGACTTGTAAGCATTCAGGGACTTTTCCAACAGCGCGATGTGGTCGGACTTTGCAAGCTGGATGAGTTTCGGGGGCACGGCGGCCACGCTCAATTTTTTTGCCTTGGGGTCGAAGTGTCGCTCCTCAGCGGTGGTGAGCTTGGACGGCGGGGCGCTGCATCCGACCGATCCGGCGGCGGCGGCAATACAGCTAAGCAAGATCAGTACCGTTCGTTCCATGATGCTGCTCCTGAGCAATTTTCCACCTGCTGGGAAAAACAAATTTCTTGAACTCGGGAAAATGTACCCAAGCTCCCGCCGGATACTACCGTTTCGAAAGGCTCTGCGAAAGACCCCTCGTTGATGAAGGATGGTTTTCTTTAACGGGCGTTACCTGGTCCTGATTCCGTTGGCCTGGGGGGTAAAGTCCTCGGATTGCAGGGTGATGTCAAAGTTTACGTCGCGATATTCGTAATTGCAGATGAGTTTGTCATCCCAGTCGTATCCGATTACCCGTACCGGGAGGAGATACTCAAGATCGATGCAGATGATGGTCTTCTTGGCGGGGTATTTCTTACCGTCGGGCAGAAAGCGAACCAGGACGATACATTTTCGCCCGTCGACTTCCGCGAATCCGCCGAACTGTTTCGTACAATCGCCATTGCCCTCGGCGTTGCGGTAGACGTTCAGCAGGCTTTTGATGCTGTTCTCGAAACCGAACATGGTGACCGGGCGAAGAGTGTTTCGTCTGGCGTCCGGTCCGTCGGGCAGGCGTAATACCGACCCGCCGGTCAGCTTCTGGAGGAATACGGAGGTAGGGCGTACGATCATCTGGCTGTGGTCGCTCGTATCCCGGTACTTGCCCTTCACATAGACTATCACATCGCCTGAAGGCGGGTTTTTGACCCACCGCATGGCCACGCTGAAAGGCTTGGCCATGAACTTCGCCTTGATGTGCTGCTCCTTGCTAAGCCGTCCGCGAATCTTTTCCTGCTTGACGAAGGTGCAGGTGTAGCTGCTGATCCCGCGTTTTTTGAACTCGGACAGACACATCTCCAGCAGCTTGACGTGGTCGTTTTCGGCCAGTTTTTGAATCGTATTATTCGTGCTGCCGTCCACCAGCGAGAGTTTCCTCCCGTCGTCCTGGTGAGTGGCGACGGACTGGGTAACCTGGACGCAAAGCAGGACTACCAGAAGCAGTCCGACGAAGATTCGGACTCCTCGGTTGGTCGGTTTTATCAGTTTATCCAGTACTTTTTTCATGCCTCAATCCTCCGCGGATTTTGGGCCGCATTTCCCAATTCAACAGGCAGCATTGGCCTGCGTATCGGCTTGGACACATTCATATTTATCGACACTTGTCCGAGGCTTCCTTGAAGCCTCTCTACGCCCAAAAAATTCACTCCGATGTTGATAGTGAGCTACCAGTCCCGCAACCCGATGTCCCGTCGTTCCTCAGGTTGTGCATTAAGGGAATATGGTAGTGTCTTGAGATCACGAATCAAGAGGTTTTTTCGGTTTTTTTTCACGGGATACCCATAGGCTAATGGCCTGTAATACCTTATGGTTACAGGAGTTACGTCGCTTATCCTCAGATGAGAAAATTGAGTCCTTGACGCATTCAGGGCAGGGGTCTACATTGGCGGGCCTTATCCGTACCGCTGAAGGTAGCTGAACGACGATATTTGCTGTTTCATTTTAATGGAATCACACATGAATCTTGTTACGGGCGCGACCGGGCTGTTGGGAAGCCATATAATCGAAAAGCTGATCGAGCAAGACCAGCCGGTACGGGCGTTGGTCCGGTCCGATAGCGACACACGCGTGCTGGACGTCTGGGGCGTTGAAAAATGCATCGGGGACATCACCGACCGCCCCAGCCTTGACGAGGCCATGCAGGGCGTGGATACGGTTTATCACGCCGCTGCCGCCGTGGGCGACTGGGGCAGTTGGAAGAACTACTTCGTGCCCGTCTCCATTGATGGAACGCGGAATATGATTGACGCAGCCAGCAGGGTCAGCCCGAGACGTTTCCTGTACGTCAGCAGCATCAGTGCCTATGGGCATCCCAACGGGAAGGGAATGGTGTTGGACGAAACGGCCCCGCTGGGCGTCAACCTGCACAGGTGGAGTTATTACAGCCGGGCCAAGGTCGAGGCTGAAAAACTCCTCTGGCGGGCCTATGAGAAGGGCGACCTGCCCGTTACGGTCGTCAAGCCTTCCTGGTTGTACGGCCCGCGGGACCGTGCATCCATGCCGCGGCTTATTCGGGCGATCCGGGCCGGGAAGGGCAAACTTATCGGGGACGGATCGAACCGGCTGAACCTGACTTATGCGGGGAATGTGGCGGAGGGCTGTATCCTGGCGGGGACCAACGAAAAGGCCCTGGGACAGTCCTACAACCTTTCCACCGATGGGGTCATCCTCCAGAGGGAATATCTCAACAAGATCGCCGAATGCATCAGCGCCAAGCCCGTTACAAAGAAGGTTCCGTACGTTATTGCCTATCAGGCCGCCTTCTGGATGGAGTTTTTCGGGCACCTTTTCGGGAAGAAGACCCCGCCCCTTGTAACGCGATATTCAGTCTGGCTGATCGGCCGGCAGTGCTTTTTCTCCAGCGAAAAGGCCCGCAAGGAACTGGACTGGAAGGCGACCGTCAGCTATGACGAGGGCATCCAACGCTCGGTTAAATGGTCCCTGGACAATATGGAGAAGGATAAATCAAGCTGATCGTTGGGACAGACAAAAGCAAGCGGTAACACTAAAATGAAAAGTTTTGTTTAACCACAGAGAGCGCAGAGGACGCAGAGAAATATTTTTTAGATACGGACTTTGCTGATTACGTTAACAGGATTCTAGTTTAGATATTAGGTTTTTGATGACAGCAAATCCTAAAAAATATTTAGGTATAAAGTTTTATCATCAACTAATCGGCGGACACCGAGAATGGCTGAAGGGCTTTGATAGAGTTCACTTGGGTGCTTGGGATAATCTTTTCAAGAACGACAACTCAGAAGCAGCTCTCTGTGAAGCTGGCACAAGACAGTTATTACAGGACTTGGGTGTTAGCATTGAGCCGTATCCAATGGGAGGCAATGATCGGAGCCCTGATTTTAAGTGTGAAAAGGATAGCAAATTGTTTTATGTTGATGCCACTTGTGTGATGAAAGATACCGCTACAAAGAAATCAAAACTTGATGATGTTCCACATAACCAAAAAGTATCTTTTTATTCCCGCTTGACTGAAGCTTATTTCAATAAAGCAAAAAATAAGGTAACTCAATTCAAAAATCTGAATGCTCCATGTATGATTGCTATTGGGACATTACATTCTGAAGCAGGAGCATTATGCTTTGATAAAAAATCGGCGGAGGAAATACTCACTGGCAAGTCTGGTATTAGTATCCAAATCAGTAAACGGACAGGTGGATCTGTTGGGAAACCCTATAATTCGACTTCTTTGGAAGCGGCTCTTTTCCTCAAAGCACGCACGATTATTTGTGATGAACCACTAATCCAACCCATCCGGCAAACAGTTTCTGCTGTTCTTCTCTGTCCTTTTGGTACACGTCCAGCCAAGTGCCTAGGAATTCTACACCCTAAGCCGTATTATGAATTTGACAGAGGCCTGTTGCCTGATATCGAATTCTGTTGTCTCAAAGCAGGATGGGAAGGGGGTTCTTTTACACCTGAATGGATTTAACCGCTGTATTCACAAAAGGATTTGAGCCCGTAGGGCGTGCAACCTGCCTGTCGGTAGGCAGGCTCGTTGCACGCGGAATCCCATTTTTCATCTCGGCGTGCAAGCAAGTTGCACGCTACGGGCTGTCCTCTGTTTACCATTTCTTAGACTTCATTTTTTTATTGGCCAACAACTGAAGTCGATACTTGCAGTGGTCGATGAAAGTAAGATGAGAACATCTCTCCTGGAGATACCCATAAACGGATATTCGACACACAAAAAGGAGGGAAAATTGATGCCCGCAATCGACTTAAAAAAGCAATGTTACGACTGGTTATATGAGTACGGCCAGACCTTCAGCGATGTAGTCATGTCTATGAAGATCGAATATTCACCAGCGGTTAATGAGGTTCTCTACCGACTCGGCCTAGAAGAAAAGGAACGAGAAAACCTTATATGGAGCACCCTTTTCTTCGCCGAAGAAAGCTCAAAAATTCCATATCACCAACTTTCGCCGCTTAATCAGTTTTACATGTCAGGGATTCCCTATGTATTCTACCGCCTGGGTCAAGAACTTGAAAATCCATCCACCCGAAAACCGGTAGAGGCTTTTCTCGATGATGATGATCCCCGTTCCATGCAAATGCTGTACGACTGCGGCAAGCAAGTGGCAAAAAGGGTCGGTGGGGCATTGGACAAAAGTATTCTTGGTTGTTGCAAAGAATTGGTGATGCTCGGATTACGTTTGCTTGTTGACGTGATACTGCTCCCAATACGGATAGTGTATTGTGCCCTTCAAATTTTGGCCCGTCGGTCTGACAAATGAAAGACCGTCGAACGTATCGGTGCATGAAAGATTCTGGAATTCTCAAGAAGCAAGTAGGGTCGGCCATTGCCGACGATTTTCCGGGGCGGGGTTAACCTATTGGTCGGCAATGGCCGCCCCCACTTCTACCGCCTACATACGCCTTCGGCGGATCAATGCAACCCCGCCTATTGCCAGCAGAGCAAGCGTTGCCGGTTCGGGTACCTCGGTGGCGGCGACGATCCAGGTTGCACCCCCTGCGGGATCGCCGCTGAAAATCCGTGGTAATTTTCAGAACGTCGCGGTACGCTAACCGGCTAAATCGACATTTCGACTTCCTTGAGAAATAAGGTGGGTTGCGGAACGCAACCCAGCCTACTTGGGGAGGCAGGAGGAGGTCCAATCGTACCGGCCGACTCAATAGCCCGCGGCCCGGGCGTCTATAACCAATGCCATCAAATACATCAAATAATCAACATCGCCCCAAACTGTCAGCCGTCAGTGCGGGGTCAAAAACACCCTGGGGCTTTCTGTCTCTATTGATGATTACCCATATTTTCATCGATATGAGCGGTAGCATCGCCAGTCCGCTACTAAAGCAACTGGGCGTTTATCACCAGGCTTCGGACCAGGTCATGGGGGTGCTGGTTGGATGTCTTTTGGCCAGCATCAGTTTTTCTCAGCCACTCTTCGGATACATCTACGACCGCTTCGGGGCTTATTGGCTGATGCCCTTATTTGTTCTGGTCGTAGGGGGTTGCATGGCGTACGTAGGACTCGTAGATTCATTCGCTCCGCTGGTGGTATTGGTAATAATCGCCGGGTTGGGAGTTGGGGCCTTTCATCCGATGGGCACAGCCATGGCCGGCAGCCTCGCTGAAAAACGACGTCCCTTGATGGTCGCGATTTTCGTCTGTGCGGGATCTCTCGGTTTTGGCGGCGGGCCCTGGTTAGTTTCCCGCCTGGTCGCTGCGCACGGGTTGGGGGCCACGGCTTGGCTGTTCGCGGCCACGATTCCCGTTGTGGCCATTGCCTTGCTGGCTTTTCTTACCTATCGCAAACTGCCCCATTCCAAACCCCCTGCTTCCGGCGGGCCCCGGCCCCAACAAGGCCCTATTTTTTCTCGCACCATATTGCTGCTGTTCTGTATAGCCTCTTCACGTAATTTCTCCATTATTATCTGCGGGACTGGAATGTCCTTTCTGATGGGACAGAGAATTCCCGATGCTGACCTGGCTCTGCGGAGCACGGGTAATGCCTTGGGCTTGTTAGGATTGGCTTTGGGTTTTGGCGGACTGCTCAGCGGGCTCTTCATCCATCCCAAAAGCGAAAAGTCGGGGATCATTATTTCGCTGGTTATTGCCGCACCTTTGCTGATGCTCTTTCCCACCTTATCCGGAGTCTGGCTGCTGGTGCTGCTTGCCCTGGGTGTGGTGGCCTTGGCTTCGACTATTCCACTGGTCATAGCCACCGGGCAGCGACTGCTTCCCCACTCCTCGGCTTTTGCCTCTTCCATTTTCATGGGCTTGGCTTGGGGAACTTCAGGCGTCGTGGCCCCAATAGCGGTTACTTGGCTCGGATCATGGATCGGCTATGCCCGGGCCATGCCCATTTTCATTGGGGCAGGACTACTGGTCTCACTAGCCTGCACTTTGGCTCTGCCGCGAGTCATTCGACCCTCAGACGATTCGCACCTTGTTCCTTCCGAACCAAATGTATAGCAAGTAGGGGGGGCCGGCATTGCCGACGATTTTCCGGGGCAGGGTCAACCTATTGATCGGGGATGGCCGATCCTACGAACTCCTATCCATAACGCGCGAGATGCTTCGACTCCGGCCCTGCGGGCCTACGCTCAGCATGACAAATCACAAAATAAGGCCTGACAGGACCCTAAAGCGACATTTTAACTTCTTTGAGCAATCGGTCCAGATCCAGCGGCTTGTCCAGGCAGACCCGGGCGCCGCAATCGAGAATCTGTTTCTTACTCTCGGGGGAGGGATAGGCGGTTATTGCAATCACCTCGGCGTGCCTGGTGGTCTCCTGGGACTTGATCATGCGACAAACATCGTAACCGTCCATACCGGGCATTCGCAGGTCGAGGATCACCACGTCCGGGCGAATCGTGGCGATAGTCGCCCCGGCACGAAACCCGTCATTGGCCTCGATTACCTCAAAATCCGGAAACTGCGTTCGGATGGCCCGGGCGATGAGTTTGGTGACGGGCTCTTCATCATCCACCACCAGGATGCGAACCGGGGTGGTCTCTAATTCCGGCGGAATCGGCATCTTGTGCTCGCGCAAAAATCTCACAAGATCGTCGATGATCACCCTCCGATGCCCGCCCGGTGTTCGGTGGGCCTTAAGCAGGCCTTGGTCAATCCAGTTGGCCACGGACCCGGGATCCACGTGCAGCATCTCCGCGATTGTAAACGTTGATAAGTTACTTGCCTTGTTTGCCAATGGAACTACTCCTTGTGCGTTCTGAAGCTTTCTTTTGTGGTCCAAGTCTGCAAACGAATAATCGAATTTTGTCAATCTATTTGGTTCAATGGGCCCATGTCAATAATTTAGTTACAAAAATCCGCATTTCTACTAATTCTACCTATATGGCGAATTATTTGTCAAGACTATTCCGGCTATCATCTTTATTCGGAGATCCCCTGATGTAGAAAGGGCAAAATGGGCTCGCATACAATGCATCGAACCCACCCCGACATCGTAAAGGAACTATGAGAGGGAATTCCCCCTCCCCGGGTGTGGGGTAAAATACGGAGCCGGTTATGATGTTGTTACGGGTTGTTCGTTTGGCGATGCGAGACCGTAAGCCACGAAAATCACAACGCGGTGGCCGGGTTGCTGGAATAGGGTAATTGTTCGTCGGTCAGGACGAACTTGTGAAAGGCCTCCTGCAGTTTGCCGGTAACGCCCCCCGCCTTCCCGTCGCCGATGGGCCTGTCGTTCACGCCGGTTACTGCGATGATCTCAGCCGCCGTGCCCGTCAGGAAGCATTCATCCGCCGCGTGCAATTCTTCCGGGGTGAAGTTCGCCTCCGTCATAGGAAGCCCCAGCCGTCTGGCGAGGTGCATCACCACCCCACGCGTAATGCCCATAAGGATGCCCGCCTCCGGCGGTGGGGTTATGGCCTGTCCGTCTTTAACGATAAAGACGTTGTCCCCCGTCGCCTCACAGATATTGCCCTTCTCGTTCAGCATAAGTGCTTCGGGGACGCCGGCGTCGACCGCTTCGATCCTGGCCAGGATGTTGTTAAGATAGTTGAGGCTCTTGACTTGCGGGCGCAGCATGGTCGCCGCAGTGCGGACCGTCTTTGCGATGATAATCGGCATTCCGTTGGCGTACATCTCTTCGGGATACAAAGCGAGCTGGTCCGCTATGATAAAGGTGTTGGGCTGTGGACACCGGAAGGGATTCAGTCCCAGCGTCCCGACCCCGCGCGTGATCACCGGGCGAATGTAGCCGTCGGAGATGCCGTTGGCCTGCATGCACTCGTACATGGCGTCCGTCAACTCGTCCTTGCTGTACGGGATTTTGAGACGAATAGCCTCGGCTGAACGGAAAAGCCTCTCGATGTGCGCAGCGCACTGGAAGATCCTTCCGCCGTATGCACGGATCCCCTCGAACACGCCGTCTCCGTACAGCGTCCCGTGATCGAAAACAGTCAGTTTCGCCTCGTCCTTCTCGATAAGTATTCCATTCAGCCAAACCTTCATAACCAGCTCCTATACTTGGGCAAAATACTATACGGTATCCGCTGTGATCCGGCAACAACCTCTCATCATGCGAAGGTTGCGATCTCTTGGCCGGTGCGTGGGTCGGCGGTACAATGACCCTCAGTGGACGACGCCATGAAGCAACAGCGAATAGTTTATTTCTCCGGTACGGTACAGGGTGTGGGGTTTCGCTTCACCGCCTGTCGGGCGGCAGCAGGATTCGACGTAACCGGCTGCGTGAGAAATCTGCCTGACGGGCGGGTACACTGCCTTATCGAAGGGCAAGGGGACCAGATCGATGCTTTCCTGGAGGAATTGGAGCGACGGATGCGAGGGTATATCCGCCATACCACACAGCCGACCCA
>SDBV01013604.1_pt1 | contig 10333 bp, 7 predicted proteins | sample 2277081 | NCBI WGS metagenome assembly SDBV01 (sample SAMN10402039, study PRJNA504765) | marine sediment metagenome | isolation source: marine sediment core GS10_PC15, 223 cmbsf | place: Arctic Ocean: Southern Knipovich Ridge | collected 2010 | reverse complement strand
AATTCGTTGTCAGTCGACATTTCTCGTCTCCCGGTTATTGCTGTTCAGATTCGTCAGAATCCTGCTCTTCTCCGCAGCAAGCCGACGCCATCTCCGAACAATAGCCGCTCTCCGCTTTCCCGCTCATGAACTTTTCCATAAGCTCCTTACAGCCTTCACCCTCGCCAAGTTCTCCGTCGATGATACCCGAGCAAGGACACATCTTCATCATCCCGCCCATCATTTTTCCAGCCATCCGCTGAAAAAGGCCCCGTTTCTTCGTCTCACTGCCTTCATTTTGTTTTTTTTCGTCTGTGGTATTCATTGTACTGATCTCCTGTTTTCCTTTTTCGCCATGTTCTGTTTTCAACTTCTATGGGTTCAGACGAAACAGGCAAGAAAAAGGATACACTTGATTACTCAGAAGAATTGTACAAGAAAGAGGACCCCACTCTCATCGTCTTTGTGAGCCCGCCACCACCTTCGGCACAGATTCCAAGAACGACACCGGAATCCATGGCTTTTTTGTGAAAGGCCGCAAGAAAAGGGACAGACACGTCTTCGCTCGAAGACTCGCTTCGCTTGCATCAGTCCCTTTTTTGCTCAGGTTTGCGTTCGCATACAAATACGCCGCGTTGGTCACGCGAGAAATTACAGCCGCTCCCCAATGCGGCTTTGAGCCTATGCCGTGCCCTGTGTAAACGTATCTTCACCGTTGAAAGCGGACATTGCAATGCCTTGGCTATCTCCGGGTTTGTCATGCCCTTCAAATCGTGCAACATCAGCACGGTACGGTAACTGTCCGGCAGAAGCTCAATGAATTCGCGTATACACTCGCCCATGTCGGCCTGGTCAATAACCTGGTCAAGACCCGGCCCGCGATCTTCAACCTGGGCGTCCTCGTCCTCATGCTGGGTCTCGTAACGCGTGGACGCCCTTTTGAAATGGTCGTAACAGACATTCGTGGCAATGCGGTACAACCACGTAGACAAGGTCGAAGTTTCCTTCAACGACTCCAGCTTATTATGCGCCCTAAGAAACGTCTCCTGCGTAAGGTCGTCCGCCAAAGCATGATCACGCACAAAACGCAGTACAAACCGATATATCCGTTGGCGGTACTCCTCGAATACCTTAGCGGAATCAAGTTCTAAGGTTGCCTTCTCGCCGATCCCGTTGTCCATAACAAGTTACTCCGACTCATTCATATCATCCGCAAGTTATTATAAACCTTTTAGGAAGATATCGACTAGTTTTCTTTCTTATCAGCGTCCTCAGTTTTCCCCGACTCCGTATCTTCCGTCAAAGCCTTGAGCAGCCCTTCGATGTCGCGCAGTTTACGCTCTAATTCATCGCTTTGGTCTTTGAGCTCGCCAACCTCGTTTCTCAGCTTTTTCACCTCGGCGCTTTGGGCACGCGCGTTGCGTAATTTCTCAATAGTCTTTTGGGCGTGCTCTTTTTCTCTGTCATCCTTGGTCGATTTGAGGAGCGCCTCCACGTGTTCGATTGCTTTTTCGTCCCCGAGTTCGCCGAGCGCATCTAATGCGCTGCCGCGGAAGCGTGGGTTGGGATGCTGGAGGATTTTTAGCAAAGCCCCACGCACTTTTTCTTGTGCGTCGAGCTTCCGCCCAAGTTTCGCCGCCGCCATCATCGCAGTACGCCAGGACGCGCGCGGTTTGGGAGCGGCGGCATACGGCATCATTTTGGAAAGCGTCCTTTCCGTACCCAGGGATGCCAAGGCCTGCAAGGCGGCCTTACGAATAACTTCCTCATGCGAATCACGTTCTAAAGCGGCGGTAATCGTCTTGAGCGCTTCTTTACTTCTCAGCTCTCCCAAGCCCTCGATGGCCGCGGCAACAACGTAGGTACTGGGATCTTTATCAACCAGGGAAATCAAGGCATTCGAGGCGCTTTCTTCGTCGCGCGTACCCAAAGCCTCCGCCACGCTCAGCCGTACCTGCGCGTCATCGTCTTCGAGCCCCGCTATAAGCGCTTCAGCGGCTTTTGGACTATCCATCTTCGCCAGCGCTTCAGCAGCGCGCGCACGCGTACCCCAAAACCAGTCCTCTTTAAGTGTCTTTCCAAGGGCCGCAACCACATCATCACCCTTAAGCGCCGCCAACTGGTCCATTGCCTGATAACGCCCCCCGAGCGTCTTGTCATTTGCAAGCTGCGCCAACAGCATAGGCTTAGGTTTTTTGAAATCCAGGGTCTTAAGCACATCCCCTTCAGGGTCTATGCGCACAAAATCCGGACGCGATTTAAGGGGAACATGAAACACGTGCTCCGTCTCAGTGATGTCGATATCTTCCGTATGCACGCCGAACTTGCCGTGGAACGTCAGCGAAGTCTTGAAATGAAATGTTGGCGTAATGTCGTCAACTTTCTGGGTTTGTTTTACCGTGACTTTGGCGACCTTATGCTTTTCGTCCCACGAGTACCCAACCTTCAACTGCGGATGGCCGCCGTGGTACACCCACTGGTCAAAAAAACGCTCCAGGCCGCGTCCGGAAACTTCCTCGAAAGTACGCATAAGGCCGGTTGTCTCAACGGACTGGTTACGGTATCGCTCGCAATATTCATGAATACATTTACGAAATAATTCGTCGCCCAGCTCCCGCCTCAGCATGTGCAATACCCAGGCACCCTTCTGATAAGTGAGGCTATCGAACAATTCTAAAGCGCGGCCATACTTCCGCCTTACTATGGGTGCGCGCTTGTAGCCCCTGCGCGGATTGAAGACGTCATTTGCCTTGTCCAACATCTCGTGGTCAAACTCGTCTTGGCCAAGGTCATGCTCGACAAACAATGCCTGAAAATAGGTCGCAAAACCTTCGTTCAACCATGCGTGAGACCAGTCCCGGCAAGTGAGCAAATCCCCGAACCATTGATGCGCCAACTCGTGCGCAACAAGCGACTCGCTTCTGTAGGTGAGATGCGCCGCCTCGTCATGCAAAGTCCGCTCGTGCAGCGTCGTGATGCTTGTGTTCTCCATTCCACCGAATGTGAAATCCGTTACAACTACCTGCGAATACCGGCCGTAAGGGTAGGGGACACCAGTGTAGTCCTGAAGGAAATCCATCATCGCGGGAGTCTTGGAAAAACTCAGATGCGCGTTCTCTTCGAATTCAGGAAGCACATAATAATAAAGGGGAATGTCGCCGGCAGCATCCTCAATCTCCGCGAATTTGCCAACAACAAGGCTCACAAGATAACTCACATGAGGCTCAGACTGCCGCCAGTGATAGGTCGCAAGCTTCTCCTTCGCATTTTCCTTTTTCGCAACCAGCACACCGTTGGACAAGGCCACGTACGCGTCCGGCACTGTCACAACAACTTCGGTTGTCGCGCGTTCATTAGGAAAATCGAAGCACGGAAACCAGTACCGGTTACTGCTAGTCTCACCTTGGCTCCAAACCTGCGTTTCTCCGCGTTCGTAACCTAGCCGGGGCGTCCGAAAATGCAACCCGCTTGTTGGACGAGTGGCCGAGTAATTGATCTTGATAGTGAGGTCACGCCCTGCCTCAGCCGCTTCGGGAAGATAAATCTTCAGTTTATCTTCCGTGACTTCGAAATCGAGACTTCTGCCATCATCGAATTGAACTCTCTCCACGTCAATGGCCACACTGTCCAAAATCACTTCCTCAAGCGCTTCGCCAACGGGTGCAAGCGTGTGGGTGACGCTTCCGCGTACGGACTCGGCGTCGAAGTCGACGGATATATCCAGCCGGATATGCTTGACGTCCATCGGCCGCCCGCGGCCATAATGCACCTCCCGCTCCACCTTTGGCGCGGCAAAAAGCGACCCATACCCGCATTCCATTTCATTTGCCGATACCGGCACGGCAACGCAAGCGAAAATCAGCAACGCAAGCGTCAGTCCCCTAAATTCATTCATTTATTTACCTCCGAAAACCAGCTTTTTCGCAGTTCCACAATGCCCGGTTCGCTACACTATATCATACGGCGGCACCGTTACGCTTCGAGGCACGCCCTAGACCAAGCTGTGTGCAATGCTCTAGACCAAGCTGTGTGGCACGCTCTAAATTCTTATTTAGGGCGTGTCTTGAGTCCCCCAGAAAAGCTGGACGCGTGGGCGAAGACACGCCCTAAATAAGAATTTAGAGCGTGCCACAAGAGGAATCTAGAGCGTGCCACGTCGCAGATGTTGGAGCACGCCGCAGGGGGGGGGGCTATCTGGGGCGTGTATCTTCCTCGGATGGAGGGTCTTGGAAGTTCCGTGGGGATATGCGGCACGAAGTCCCCGGCAAGATCAACCGTTTTACCCTTTCCTCAAATCACTCGACTGTGATACGATTGCCGTGTCAGGAATTGGTTGGAGGAAATTAATATGAAACGTTGGTTATCTATCGTGTTGCTGCTGGTGCTTCTAGGAACACGAACCCACGCACAAGGCGGCGTAGGAGACCTTCTGGGCGGCAAGCTTGTAAACCCGAAAGTCGGGCAGTGGGCCATGTACAAGCTCATAGACGCCAAAGAGAACAAGAAATACTTCATCAGACAAGCAATAGTCGACAAAGAGAAGGTCGGCCGCAAAACCGGCTACTGGGTCGAACTCGAGGTCATACCCGAGCTGGGATATCGAACAATCCTCAAGATGCTGCTCGTCGGCCCAGCCAGCGAAGCGGGAAGCATAAAGAGAATAATCCAAAAGGACGGCAATTCCATGGCGGTTTCACTGCCCGTCTTCGACCAACCCAAGGAAGCCACAAAAGGCGGAACACGCAAATCCCTCGGTAAGGAAGATGTCATAACACCCAAAGGCGTGCTCAAATCCGAACGAATCATGATTACATCTGAGGACGGTTCCGTCGTCGACCTCTGGCTAAACGACAAGGTAAGACCAACAGGCGTAGTACGAGCGCGGGCATCAGGCGGCGAACTAATATTGCAAGATTACGGCAGTGGCGGAAAATCCGGCAGGACAGCCATTGTAGAAAACCCCGTTCCATATAATTCACAGGCCATCAGACAGGGCAAAAAAACACAGGTGCGCATAAACACCAACGTTACAAAAAAAGATGAAGGGGAGGAAAAGTGAGCCTATTGAGCGGAAAAAACTGGATTCCCTCTTTCGCGGGAATAACGATGCGAAGAATCGCCATCATCACGCTCATGGCCCTTTCAATTGTTGCCTGCAGTACTGTCAAAAAGGAGGCATCCGTACAGAGCCTTCCGGAGAGGACCGAATTCCAACCGCGTGCGTACGTGTCCAGAATTCATCTCGCCCAAGGACGCTACCCGGGCCTTTTCTCAGATTCATCATACGCCCTATGGGTGGGCCCAGGCATCGCCGCGCTCAAACGCGAAAAAGCGCTGGAAAAAGAAGGCGTGATCGAGCCCGAACTCGACGTGCTGGCAACGCAAATGACCGAAAACTACGTCGTGCTCGAATGCCACATGGCATCCATGTTTGCAGACTCCAGCATCGCATACGACGTGGTCGGATTTCGCGGACTCGACATCTATCTCATAATGCCCGACGGCCGCCGCGTCTATCCCGTGCAAAGGACCATCTCAACACACGCATCAGAACATCAAGTAGACGCACTCAAAAGATTCGAGAGAGCAAACCTGCTCGTGTTCCCCACCCACGAAATGGTATACAACCCAAGGCTAGTCGACATGGATTCACCAACAAGCGATCGCCTGCGCCTAGTGATTGAAGGATTCAATTCAACGTTCTACTTCGAATGGGTAGACATACCCCTCGAACTCGACCCCGAAGAACCAAGCGGAAAAGCAAGAAGAGTAATTGCAAAAATGCCAATCCCATCAGCAAGAGAAGTCACAATGGCACTAAGAATCGGCTTCAAAGAATTCTACTCCCTAATGAAAAACGCCAGCACAAAACTCCGATAACCTAAGGACAAGATGCAGAATGTCCAAGTTATTCTGACTACGTTCCTAAGAATTGTGATTTCTTTTAAGACAGGTTTTCTTGACAACAGATGCTAAACGTACACAGCATAAGATTCAAAACGGTTGCAGTGCTCCTCATGGTTTTCACGCTTGTGCTGCTTTTTCAAATGCTCTATGTGGCCCCCATACTCAAAAACTACGATATAACTGAAGCGATTCAAAACCAGGAAAGCCTTGCCAGGCAACTGGCCGGGAACCTTGACTACTCGTTCCTTCAGGCAAAGCGTGAGTTTGAGAGCATGTCGACTTTGCCCAGCATCGTATCAATGGAAAGAGGGCTGACCGACGAGGCAATCGAGCGGATAAACGACATAACTCAATTCTTCGATTACTATTATGTGCTGGACGAAGAGGGCCGCTGGGCGTCTGATTTGTATGAGAGACGCTTTGTTGTGGGAGGGGGAATTCCCGACTATAGCATGGGGTGGGTGAACGAGACGCTCGAAAGTGATGAAACCATTTTCTTTGACATTGTGCTCGCCCGCGCCGGAACGCTCGAAAGCGGTTTTGCAACGCGAATTCACACGGTCGCAGGCGAGACTGTTGGAATTCTGCGGGGGGTGATGGACTTCTACGAAGGCAGCTCGATGCTTGATGCGGTGCGAAAGACAAAGATTGGAGAAAGTGGCTACGCATATGTAGTGGCCTCAAACGGCTGGCTTGTCGAGCACCCCGGAATTACCCAACAGGAGGACCACTTTGTAGTTCACGATTACCACAACTACCCGCCTGTCAGCAAGGTCATCAGCGGCAAAGAGGGGTCTATGGAGTACACTTACGGCCTCGATACGTGGGTGGCGTCGTATCATCCGCTGACAAATGCCGGCTGGGGTGTTGTCGTCCACCAACCTATGGCAGCTATTGTTCTTCAAGCACAGCAGAAATCCGACGAAATAGTGCGTTGGTTCCTGCTGGCCTTTGTCTTTACGACCATAATATCGGTCCTCATCATTAACCACGAATTCAGACCAATGACCAAACTCATTGAAGATATAAAGCACGGCGACTCTCCTCAGGAGAAAAAGTTTCCACGCGATGAGATCGGGCAACTTGCAGGCCAATTCAGTTCGTTATATACAGACCTTTTCACATCGCGCGAAGCGTTGCGCGAAAGTGAGGAGCGCTACCGTTCTCTTGTGGAAAATGTCGATCTGGGAATCACGCTGGTTGATTCCGATTTCAACATACTCATGACGAACGAATCTGAAAACTCCCGGCATTCGAAACCAGCATGTGACTACGTGGGTAATAAGTGTTACGAAGAACTCGGCGGCCACCAAGAGATTTGTCCGAATTGTCCGGGCGCCGAGGCTATGGCGACGGGCAGGAAAATCGAGACCGAGATTGAAAGGGCGAGGCATTCGGGTGACGAGGCTTTGTCGTGGGTGCGCATACAGGCATTCCCCACTATGGGATCCGACGGCAAACCGGCAGGGTTCATTGAAGTTGTCGAGGACATCACCCAGCGCAAACAGGCCGAGAAAGAGGCCGAGCTTAGACACCAGCAACTTGTGCAGACAGACAAGCTCGCGTCTCTGGGGCTTCTTGTTTCTGGTGTGGCCCACGAGATTAACAATCCAAACTCGTTCATAGTTACAAACGGCGGACTTATCAAGAAGTTCCTGGAAAGCGTAGCGCCCATTTTGGACGATTACTATGAGAAGCACGGCGATTTTCCCGTGGGCCAGTCAAGTTACAGCGACATGAAAGAACTGATTCCATCGCGCGTTGAAGGAATTCTGGGCGGAGCGGATAGAATCAACAGAATAGTGCAGGGTCTTAGAGATTTTGCAAAAGAACAGTCCTCCGATTTGTCAGATGTCGACATAAACATTGCAGCGCGCCAAGCCGTTTCTCTGCTTTCAAATATGATAAAGACAGCAACCGACAACTTTCAGGTTTCCCTTCCCGAAGACCTGCCCAAAATCAAGGGAAACTTGCAGCGATTGGAACAGGTAATTGTCAATTTGCTGCAGAATGCGTGCCAGGCGCTGACTGACAAAGAAAAGATGATTAGCGTTACGACCTGCTACGATGAGACAATTGACAAGGTTGTCGTGCAAGTTGCCGACGAAGGCGAGGGGATCGCCGAAGAATCACTGATGCAGATTGTAAACCCCTTCTACACCACAAAGCGCGACTCGGGGGGAACAGGGCTCGGATTAAGCATATCCTCAAGCATCATCGAAAGACACAACGGCGTACTCAAGTTTGAATCCGTCGTCGGAAAAGGCACAATAGCCACAGTCTTTTTGCCGACTGCCAGTAAGTCATGAATTATTTTGGAAAGGTAATGTAATGGTTCAAGAAGGCAATCCATCTTGCCCGGTTCTTCTTGTCGACGACGAAGTCGAAGCACTGGAAGGCAACGAGGCGCGGCTGCGCATTAATGGCATCAACAACATCATTATATGCAGCGACAGCCGCAAAGTAATGGACGTCCTCGCGCAACAAAAAGTGAGTGCCATACTTCTTGACCTTATGATGCCGCACGTTTCGGGTGAAGAACTTCTCGAGATGATCCCACAGCAACACCCCGGCGTGCCAATCATAGTTCTTACGGCGGCAAACGACGTGCCTGTGGCCGTACAATGCATGAAGGCGGGCGCATTCGACTATATGGTCAAACCCGTAGAAGAAACACGAATGATTTCAGGCATCCAGCGCGCAATCCAGTTTTATGAACTTCGCAACGATTACAACACGCTTCGGCAGAGAATGTTGTCCCCCGTTCTCGAACATCCCGAAGCATTCACAGAAATCGTCACTGACGACCCCAAACTATTGTCGGTCATGAGTTACGCCGAAACCATTGCGCCCACCTCAAGACCCGTGCTGATAACCGGTGAAACAGGCGTCGGAAAAGAATTGGTCGCCCGCGCCATTCACACATTGAGCCGTCAGAAGGAGAGCTTCGTAGCGGTAAACGTTGCCGGACTTGACGATACGGTTTTCTCCGACACGTTATTCGGGCACGTCAAAGGGGCTTTCACTGGCGCCGATCAGGACAGAGCCGGACTGATTGAGCAGGCAAAGGGCGGTACGCTATTCCTCGATGAAATCGGCGACCTCAGCGTCGCGTCACAGGTGAAACTACTGCGCCTGATTCAGGAAAGAGAATACTTCGCGGTTGGAGCGGATCTGCCCAAGCATACGGACGCGCGCCTTGTCGTGGCCACAAACCGGGACTTGCCGGAATTGCAAAAGCAGGGGAAGTTCCGCAGGGACCTGTACTACAGATTGTGCGACCACTACCTTCATGTTCCCGCATTGCGCGAACGTCCGCACGACATACCGGTCCTCTTGGACTATTTTCTCGAAGAGGCCGCGGACGAATTGGGCAAAAGAAAACCTACATACCCCAAGGAACTGCCAGGTCTTCTTGCCTCATGCCAGTTCCCCGGAAACATCAGGGAAATGCGCTCCATCGTGTTCGAGGCAGTAAGCAGGCACACGTCGCGTATGCTCTCAATGGACGTTTTCAAAGAGCGCACAAAAGGGGCCATGGTTTCCGACGAGCAGAGACCTGTCCCCCACGCGGATATGAGCCAATATCTTCCAGGTTCATCCGACTTTCCGACCATGGAAGAAATGACAAACTTTCTGGTTTCTGAAGCCATGGAAAAGGCAAAAGGAAACCAAACAGTCGCGGCCAAGCTATTGAACGTGTCACGGACAACGCTGAACAAGCGCCTCAAGCGCTCGTCCGAAGAGGAATAAGCGTGGCTGTCGATTCGGTTATAACATATCCCCCCACACAGCAAAGCCTCTCCGGGAGGGCGTGTGTCCCCACACGCCGCCCTTTCGATACCGATACCGATACCGATTACGATAGCGATTATGATACCGTGTGTCCCCACACGCCGAAAGGTGAGCGTGGCTGTCGATTCGGTTATAACATGTCCCCCCCACACCGCAAAGTCTCTCCGGGAGGGCGTGTGTCCCCACACGCCGCCCTTTCGATACCGATACCGATACCGATACCGATTACGATAGCGATAGCGATTACGATACCGTGTGTCCACACACGCCGAAAGGTGAGCGTGGCTGTCTGATTCGGTTATAATGTGAACACGCGCGTTGGATTGCGCGAAAGAATCAAATCGGAGGAGAATATTGAACATGATCATAAGGCAGAAATTCGGCGGCGGCGTAATGCTTATGACAGTGGTTGCGGTATTGGCGGCGTCACTTTGGAGTTCGAACGCGATGGCTGAAAAATACGAGAAGAATTGGGAATCGCTTATTTCGCACGACGTGCCTGAGTGGCTGATTGATGCTAAGTTCGGAATCTATGCGCATTGGGGTGTCTATTCTGTCCCTGCATTCGGTCAAGAGTGGTATGCCAAAAGGATGTACGACAAGAAGGACAAACTCGGCACTTATGAACATCATTTGAAAACTTACGGTGACC
>SDBV01013603.1_pt1 | contig 10334 bp, 11 predicted proteins | sample 2277081 | NCBI WGS metagenome assembly SDBV01 (sample SAMN10402039, study PRJNA504765) | marine sediment metagenome | isolation source: marine sediment core GS10_PC15, 223 cmbsf | place: Arctic Ocean: Southern Knipovich Ridge | collected 2010 | reverse complement strand
TAAAAGGTTCAAAGACATTACAGTTCGTAATGCCTAAACCTACAAAATAAAAATGAGATTGGAAAAAAAAGAAGAAATTTGAATAAATCTTCTTTATCTAATTTTTTTTCACAATATTCATACTATATGTGGGATATTTTATAAAGCTTTAAAAAAGGAGGATTAAATGGTAGGAATTAAAATACGTTAATATGGCCAAACATTGGAGGAATATTTTCATATTTTATTGCAATCTCAAAATTTCTGCCGATATTAGGTTTTATTTTCATTCCTCCTGAAAGTCGCATAGACTTGTTTTTTTTTAGACTTAATACTAAAGATTTGTCGAATCAGGTAAAAATTAATAAGTGTTAACTCTATAATTATTTTTGAAGGAGTGATGAGGATGATTTTTTATGAATTCACCACCAAAAATAATAAGGTAAATTTCATTAGAATACATAAATAGTCTACTAATTTAAATATATAATTATCAAAATTTTTATTTTGACAAAAACATATTTAAAATCATAGATCATGAATAGTCCGAAAATTAATTATGAGATGTTTAAAGGTATGAATAGGGAAGAGATCTTAAAAGTCTTTATTCATCAAATTCCTTCCAAAAGAACATGGAAATCCCATCTTAAAATCTATATTATTCGATCCTATGAATTCTCTCCAAATGATATTACAGATTTTTTAAAAAACTCTTACTTCAAAAAACCTGATAAAACCCTCAAGAAATTTATGGAAGCTTTTATAATTAATATATATTCCATAAATTCTAATATATTTCACCTAAAGATGGAACATATCCGTTCAAAAAAAAAATTCCATTTTATCATTTTTGATGATAATAAATATTGGATAGTTATAACTTTAGTAGAAAAAAAAGATATTGGTAATACTTTAGAAAGTATAATTAAAAAAATCCCCTCTTTAAGAATTTTAGAAATTACAAACCGCCATTTAGAAGATTTAATATCTGATCAAAATTTTGAAAAGGATATTATAGGATTTATTGCTAGATATCAACCTTATAAATCTACACCAAAAAGAAAAATAACAATTGATGTTTATGGGGGTGATCTTGAAGATCTTTCTAATATCAGGGATATTTTTTTCGTAGAACCAAAAACTTTCAAATATAGTTTAACTAACAGTCCGAGTAGTGTTATTGAAGGTAAAATCTTCAATGAAGGTTACTTCACGATGAAATACGTAGAGGAGAGAAATGAATTATTTGCCATAAAAACTATCAGCAGGTTAACCAAATCTTTTGAAGAAATAGATAAATTATATGAAGATTCTGTGAAATATAAAAACTCACCAACAATATTAAAAAAAGGTTATGGTTTTCTTGTTAATTCAATTTATAGCATTGTTATAAATATCAAGAAAAATAGAATAAAAGGCCATAATGAAAGTATGAATAAAAGAGATCAAACAACTTTTGAAATTATTAATAATAAAATAATAGAATATTTTTCGAATCGTCCTAGATACCAAATATATTCAGAAGACACATTTTCCCATTTCATTTGTGATAAAGAAACTAGAAGTAAAGTACAAATAACTATTGAACCTCGAAGATACAATATTATACTATACCCTTTTAAAAATTGTAGTGATATGTGTCTAAGAGATATTTGTAATGGAATAAATGAGGTTGAGCACTCTTTTAATGCTATAAAACCTTTTATAATTAATTAACCAAGAACTTATTAAAAAATGGGAGATTTAAGCTCGGAAATTAACGAATTGAAATCTCTAAACCTTTTTCTTCATGCAATCAAAGGGTTACCAGATATTGATAAACATCCTTGTTTTAACTCTATTAATTATCAAGATTCAATCTTCCCTATTTTTAAAATTATAGTATCTGAAGATGATGTAGAAAAAGAAAAAGAAATCACACCTGATGTTCTTCTATGGAAAATTAATAACAAAACGGCACTCATCCTTGAAATTAAAGGAGGAAATTCTGTAGAAGAAGGTGATATTGATCAAATTAAAAAATACTTGATGATTCCTATAGATCAAATTCAAGAGCGAATAAGGAATATTCTCGAAGTTCCCTCTATTGAAGTAGAACATTTTTATGTGGGGATTGTTTATTATGAAAAAACTATTCAAAGTTGCATTACATCACCAAATTGCATAAATAAACTTGATTCAATAAAGAAAAATTTTTTTATTTTAAAACAATCTCCTGGAGAATCTTTAAATATCTGGAACCCTGATTTTATATCCTTTGATAATGATCTTTTGAGTCTGTTAAATAATGGAATTCAAATTCCCTCAAGCCCTCGACGGTTTATTTATATAACTGAAAACCCGTCAGTCGAAGGAACAATGTGGGCAATCGTAAATTATATTCACGATAAATTTTTTGAAAGAACTGAAATTAATGAAATCCAAATTGATCCAATTCAATTAAAAGATGAATTTAAGTATTCATCAGTAAAATTAAAACGGTTAGGAACTGCTTTAAATTATCTTGTTCAAATTGGATGTTGTACTAAAGAACAAAATATTTATATCTTCAATTTTGAAAGATTTGGCAATCCTGAGCTAATAAAAAAAAGAATAATGCAAATAGATACTAAAAAACCTCCATTAATTCAGCAAAGATTAAATCCCTTTTGATCTTAATTCAATAAATTATAGTCTGAAGGATTATACTCCTATAAAATTTCTTGATATTTTAGTTCTTTCATTTCTGATATCATAATGTAATAAATTTAATGATGACATATTTAAACAACTTCTCAATCAATCTATTTAAAATACTCAAAGTATTTGAATTAATCTATAACACCTTCAACAGGATAAAGACTATTTCGTGGGTTTCCTATGATAGAAAGTCTAAAACAGCGGTTATCAAATATTATAATATCAATTTACTTGGATATCTTCTCCCTACTTGAAGAAATAACCTTACCAGATCCAACAGTAACGCTAGGTGGTAAGATTTTTGATAACACTTCCTGAACAAAAAATTCTCGTATCTCACCAACGGTAGCATTGTGGTCCATTAATCCCACTGATTCTGCTTGTCGATTAAGAATCTTTTCTAAATCGTCAAAATACTTTCTTAGTTTACTACGCTTAATTAAAAACTCAATAAAATTGTTTCATTATTCTTATTACCTAATAATCCTTGAATAAATTTATCATTCCACATATTTACACCACTTGTTCTGAATTTCCTTCCTTCTAATATCCGTTGGGCGATATCTTGCAAGTTGTTTGCTCCATCAGAAGTCCACCCGTTTTGAAGTGCCCAAATCTTCATATTATCTGGTTTCAAATGAATTCCATTTCTATGTAATATCTGTAAAAGGTGGATTGCACTTTCTCGATCGGAAGAATGTGTTAAACCGGTAGAAACATTAATTATCCCTGTTAATGCTGATAATGCTCTTTCTAATCGGGGATCAACCTCTAAATTCTCTATCTCCACTTTATCTCCACCTATTATTTCTGGATTCCAAGTGTGTATCCACTTCTCTCTCTCCTTATCAATCAATGGAACAACTACAATCGCTTTTGCTCGTCTTAGATCATTCAGATTATCAGTCATTTTTGAAGTGGGATAAAGTGATAATACGATATCTTCTGTCCAATCGCTAATCTCAAGACGCTCTGTGTGTAAAGTAAAGGTTATGCTATTCCAACTACCATAATTATTCTTTTTTAGAGCATTTATTAATTTTTGATTTAATAAAATGCTTAATTGCCTCAAATGATTTTTTACAGGAAGATGAAGTATAACGGCATTGTGTGAATGAGTAGCGCATAAATCCAGGATTTTTTTAAGCCCGTCAGCAAGAGCATTCCTATCTGAACTTGCTGAATTGGTTATATATCTGTCTGGCATTTTAATCAATTTTATTAATATACAATTTTGTCTTAACTAATTTTAAATACATTTAGAATATAAATTTTTCTCATGTCTCCTTAATAATCTAATTGTTTTATTAGAAAATCCGCATACGCCATAAAATTAATATGCCTAGAAATAATAATTATGTATTCAGTGGGGATTTTCTTTAGATCCCACATACTCTAATCAATAGACTATTCAACCATAGGTGGTTTTCCATGTTAGAAGATTATGCTAATGTGTTCAATGAAAGAATATTATATTTACGATTCAATGGCTTAGTAAAAGCATTTATTGAGAGTTTTAAGGGGATAAAAATACAAGGTAATGTAGCTAAAAGAGGAACTTTATTCAATCAATATTATTCTGAATTTAAATATCATTTATATTGTGCTTATTACTTCCTCGGACAGCTAGATCTCTTAGAAAAAACAATAATGCAACAATATAATGAATTAAAGCCATTAATAAAATTTCAAAATGAAGCGAGAATTGAATATGATTCCTTCATAGTCCATGAGTTTTTACTTAGAATCATGCCCTTTCTCAATACGCTATTCATTTTGCAAGATAGATTAATGGTAATTATTGGACTTTTCTTAGATATTGAATATCAAGATCCCGTCAGAAAGCCTAACGAATCTGATAAAGTTTACAACAGGAAGGTTGAGACCTTCAGAAGCAAACTACAATCCTTTGCAGCCTACGCTACAAATTATTCTAGTATCCTGAAACCATTTCCTGAAGAAGTTCAGGAATTAGTAGTAAATTATTGGAATCAAAATGGTCAAGAAATAAGACTTTATAGGAATTTAAACCAACACCAATTTAGTCTTCTAGAGGAAGCTTACATTGTCAGGGAACCAACGGAAAGATTCATATTATACTTACCAGATAATCCTAATGAGCATGATTTTGAAAAACTGCTATATGATAAGAAGCGGGTTGCTATTGACTACTTTAACTCTGAAATCAATGTATTTCATGATTTTATAGAAGGATTAATGAAAATTTTAGGGGTGGCGCCAGAAAGGCACGAGTTTGCCACCAGCACCTCTCCGAACGCAAATAAAATTAAGGACTACAATGAAGGTGATTTAATGAAGATATGGGTGATAAAAAACGACGCTATTTTATTTTCTGTTGGTAAAAAGACCCCTGATGGTGAAGCAGCTAAATTAGCAATGAGGAGGATCAAAAATAAAATAGTTGGCATAAAATGGGATATAAAATGATTAAACTAAATAGATTAATTGAGGATATGATTATCAGCAGAGGTTGTAAATATTATAAGTAGTGAAAAAATTAAAATTTCTAAATTAAGACTTAAAAAAAGGGATAATCTAATAGGATTTGATAATTTAGGAATGAGCGATTATAGTGACAATTTTAATGTTAATTCAAACCAGTTACGAGAATCTTATATATACATTGTTTCAGAATACCCTTATCTTAAAGAAATCTTCCTTAATATCGTGAATACTATAATTAATAATAATTTTAATCCATGTGGAATTGTTTTACTGAGTGCTTATTATTTAATGAAAATTGAAGAAAATGGTATTAATATCATAAATTATATTGGTGAACTCAGGAAACACAAGTGTGATTCAGATTATTTACTTAGTAGTCTCTCCGTTTTAAGAGTATCTTTCTATTTAACTGAAAGAAAGATAAATTTTGAGTTTCCTACAAGAAAGAAATATCAAAATAATCCAGATATTATTGTACATATAAATGATGGTGAATTTAAGATAGATGTAAAAGGGAGGGGAGCTGCTCAACTAAAAAAGTTAGCTTATCAATTTGCTAATGTATTTAAAAATCCAGGTAGACCAAGTGAATGGCATTCTTTTGATGAAGGTATTCAAGATGAGCTTGAAAAATCAGAATTGAGAAGAATAGTTGAAAATGCGTTCACAGAACAGAAAGTAGATATGCTGGTTATTGACGAAACAAATAATTTATTCCAAATTGGGAGTATATTTATGATTAGTGAAATGCAAGGTAGTATTAAAGAAATTGATACTTTTAGTTTTAATAAAAATAATCTAATCTTTTGTAGTTTCTTTGGTGGAAATTTTAAATGCATTGAAATTAATAAGGATGTGTTTTTAGATGGGACAAAAGGGAAACAATGTTCACAAAATATATAAAATATATTTGGTATAGGAAAGATTTTTTCTTCATAAATAGTACGAAATGATATAAATGAAATAGTTTAAAATGTGATGATTTTGGTAAGAAATTTTTCTTTAAAGGTAATACCTTATATAAATCATAAAAATAACTATAAATAAAATAAAAATTGCCAAGATAAAAACACTAAAAATAAATTGTTTATTAGGAATGAAAACCATTAAAAAAGAAAACAATGACAATACTAAAAACACAAAACCGACAAAAATGAAGGCCATGATACTCCTTAATAAAAAAACTATTCTTGAAGGATTAATTTCTCTATCTGAAAACGAAAACCTAGCAAATAATAACAAGGAAATAAATAGAGAACTAATGAATGTAAAAATACTAATTATAATAAAAATCAAATTCTGATCAATATAACTCAGTTGTGTTGGACTAAGAGAACCCAAATCTGAAGCTGTTGCGAAAAATTGGAAATAATAAGTAATTAATAAAGTAATTAAAAGGGATGACGAAATTCCAACAAATCCTAAAATAACTCTGATATAAGTTGAGATTAAGTTTTTAAAATCTTTTTTTTCCATAAAAATCAATAATTTTTTTATCTTCTGTCTTTTTAGAATTTAATGCTTTTAAAGTAGTGTATTAACTAAATAATAGTTAAAAGTTTAGAATTTCATTAAAAACTTTGATTTTTTGAATAGAAACTAAAATATTATCAGTTGTGATATTGAAATGATAGGTAATATTGCAAAACGACAATATTAGTGGTCACTCTAGTGGTTCTAAAAGTTCACCACGAATGAAATGATTATAGTCACTACCCGTCAACTATCCTTTCCTAAAACAAACAAAATTAGTCTCCTTGATAAAATAAAGCAGCTCATAAAGTTGAGGTATACTTTATGAGTCTTCAAGTTTCTCTTCAGATAAATCATAACCGTTTTATAGTTGTTCCCTTGTCTTAGGTAATCTGCTGATACAATCTGGATGGGCATCATCAGGGATCTTCATATATTTAAGTTTTTCAAAAAAAAAACGATATCTCATGTGAATTTCACCCCAAACATACTTTAATCGTCTATTAATTATTTCACTAAATTCCTCTATACTATTCATTTTTGCATACTTTAATCAATTTTGAAACTTTCAAAACAAATCCTCCAAATATTTTGATACGAATTACTAAAGTAGTTATCTCTAAAAATAGGGACTGTTTCTTGTAAGATTTTTTCCTTCGAAACTCTCGCACTATTAAAGATTATATCACATATTACTCTAATTAATTTACTAATCTGCTGAAATGTATCAAACACCGCATTTTTTGATAATTTTACTATGTGAACATCTCCATCCTGTACACCACTGTATCCATTATCTTCTGAAATTGTAAGCTTGATATGAATATTTCCTTCTCTAAAGGGAACATCTATATTTCTTAAGCAGAAAAGGATTACTTGGGTATATGATATAAATTCATCAGAGAGTGGTGGTGTAATAACTTTATTATCCCATTTAACTGTCCAATTTACTCCAAGTTGTTGCCAACTGTATGATCTAACCCTTTTAATATCTAAGAAGGATAGATCTCCTTTTTTCTTAATTTCTTTTGTAAAAAATATCAATTCGGTTTCAGTTAAAGTATTAATGCTACGCTCAATAATGCCTAATACACCAAAATTGTTAAGTAAACTAGCAATCAGATTGTAATCTTCTTCAGATCCAAATGTTTTCTCATAAATGTAAGCTTCTACCATATAGTTAAACAATATATTAATATTACGATTTTGTTGATTATCAAGATTTTCAATATCAATTATATCCGTAGAATAATACAATCTTAACATTAACGCATTTATCGTTGAATTAATGGCTTCTTTTGTGTGATTCAACTTAAAGTTAATTTCAGCTATATTATCCATCCCACAATCGTAGGTAAGTTGCTTTGTTTTATAATCTGAATCTAACACATGTGACAAATAAAATGCTATTAAATGATAATACTTTGACGCATAGAACAAACCCATATGCTCGAAGCACAATCCAATATAGTAGATTGCAAATATACAATCGTAAATCTTGTCTGGGTTAAAAGCTTTCATTTTTATTCTTTGGAACTCTCCTATTACTCTTTCATAATTTTCACTTTCAAACAACTTAATTGATCTCTTCATTAAATCCTTGATTGAAGAATTATTACCTTCATATTTATCTCTTAATACTATTATTTTATTTAACAATTTATCAAAATCATCATGGTTTTCAATAATTGGAATGTTTATTGATATTCCGTTTACAAGATCATAGTATTTGTTGATATCAAAATATTGAGGTTCTTCAATTAATAAAGTAAATGAATAAAATTCTTTTAAAAAACGATTCGCCCAAGCTTGTTGAGTTGCTTCGTTATCAATGAGATTTTTATTTTCTACAATATCTTCTTGTTTAATTGCAGAATTAATCAATAATTTCTGATGCATTAATTGCGTAACTCTTGGTAGTGTCTTTGATTCTTGTATTTTCGACTCTAATACATTTAAAAGCATTTCTCTAATTCCCAAAACACGTGTTTTTTTTGATTTTACTCTATCTCTCTGCCATTCGCCATAAAAAACATTAAAAAGATTTGTTGATTGCTCTAAAACTTCTAAATTCATTTCCTTTTTAATTGAATCAAAATAATCTAATAACTCAACCTCAATTGAAGTCAATTTCTTTCCCGTTTTAAACATAGCGAATACTTTTTCATAAAATAATTTCTTCGTTAAAATGCTTGTATCTATTTTATTAATGAAACCATCGATGATACTTATCCAAAAACCTTCTTCGCCTAATTTTTTCCCATAAGAATATCTAACACAATCTTTAATTTCGAGATATTCTCCATAATTAAAGAATTGAAGACCAAATGACCTATATTTCTCTAAAATTTTATTATGTTTTCTTTTTTCTTTTATATCGGTTATTTCCTTATAATCTATCAATTCATCTACTGAATCAATTATGGTTCTTATATCTATATCAGAATTTTTGATGAGCTGCTTAATTTTGGCAATATCACTTATATTTTGTATAGTTTTTCTTATATCAAATTTATTTTTGTATTTCTTACTTTCCTCCTCAATTTTGGGTTTGAATTCTTTAGCTCTGATTAGTGCTTTTTTGATGTAAGATTTATAAACATCTGTTTCATCATTTAATCCTTTATCACTTTTCATTAAATTAAAATCTCTTGTAGATGGACACAGGTTTTCAATTCCCTGAATATCAAAACTATCATCCAGTTTATACATTTTTTTCCATTGCTCAAATTCATTTGGTTCCTTTGGATTCAATTTTACTCTTTCCGGAATAATATGGTCAATTTCCATATCGGTAAAGTCTAATGGAATCTCTAAATAACCACTTTTTCCATTATAAACACGCCATATAGTATATCTTAAGTATAAAGGTAATTTTTGTTTAGGCATTCTCTAAGATTAGATAAGTATATTTAATAACTATATAAAAATCATTTTGATTTCCTTAGATTATATTTATCTAGGGAGTATATAAATAGTAATAATGAATCTCACCATATAATATAGATTCAAACGATCCTATTCTAATTAAAATTATAAGACAAAAGGCATGTTAATTGCTATTATTACAAAGTAGTGATTGGCAATTTTTAATCACAACTTGGTCGGCAAGAGATTATGCTGAAAATCGGATTGTCTTGCATTATGAAAATTTCAGTAGACTTTATAATATGGCAAACACGTATGCGAATGGTCAAAATGTCGATGAGGGTAAATGGCACTTTCTTGGTTCTATAGAAGCTAATGACGACATATTTGAAGTGTTGGATCTTGAACCATTTGCTTTGGTATTAGATTATAATTTGAATACTGAAAAAAGAGTAAAGAAAATTACACTATAAACAATTTTTTATAATTCAGAGATAAATCCTCAATAATGAGGAGATAAAGGCAAAAGATAAAACGAAAGGAACTATATTCTTATTAAAAAAGACCCACAAGTGGCTTGAGTATTTAAATTGAAGGGAACAAAGCGAGCAAATATTAAATCAGGCATGCGAGTTTTTATCGAATTAAAGAAAAACCAGCGATCTGGTAAGCTAACCGAGGGTATAGTCAAAGATGTGCTTACAAACTCCCCTAATCACCATTATGGGATTAAAGTTCGGTTGAGAAGCGGTGAAATTGGACGAGTGAAAAAAATAATTAACTCTAAACAATAATCATATGAAAGATCAATCAAAAATCACTATAAGACCCGTTGATCATAGTAACTGGAAAGACGTAATAAATCTAAA
>SDBV01013602.1_pt1 | contig 10335 bp, 17 predicted proteins | sample 2277081 | NCBI WGS metagenome assembly SDBV01 (sample SAMN10402039, study PRJNA504765) | marine sediment metagenome | isolation source: marine sediment core GS10_PC15, 223 cmbsf | place: Arctic Ocean: Southern Knipovich Ridge | collected 2010 | reverse complement strand
CGCAGGGAGCCCGGCTTGGAGAACGGATTGATCTCGAAATACGTTTTTGCAGCACACATATGATTTCCCTTGACTAGCCTGCCGTGCCATACACTGGCACCAAAACTGTCATCCCGCACCACCTATTGCCGCATCCATGCGTCGAACAGGGTTTGCGAACGTATTTCACTGGAGTCTTCGTCGTGCGCCTAGCCGTGCTCCCGGTGGGCTGTGTCCGCCACTTGTAGATCGGACATTCCTCGCCGGTGTAGACGGTCTCAGCGTCAAAGCCCGGAATTTTGTGCGCGTAGGTGAATACGCGAGCCCCTTTCGGCAACTCCCTGTATCGTTTGGCCAAAATCTGTCCACAGAGTTCGCTATCCAAGTACATCACCAGGACAGTGGCATACTTCAGCGTACAGTCGCTTGCGTCTTTCACAATGAACTTGACGCGATGCGAGACGCCAAGACGATGTGCCTCCTGCTCGGCTATGAGCACGGCTGCCGGATTCATGTCTACCCCTACAGCCCGGCAGCCGTATAGCGCGGCTGCCAGGTTGCAGATGCGACCGTCACCACAGCCGAGGTCGTACACCACGTCGTCCTTGGTGAGCTTGGCTTCCTTGAGGATTCGCAGGACCGCCTTGTCTGGCGTCGGGTTGAACAACGGCCTCACCTGCCGCTTGCTGTACTTCTTGACAATTGCCACGGCCGCCTCGACCGTATCAGGAGCCACCTCAGCCGCCACCGGCACAAATACGTCGTCGACCATTGATCCCACTACGATTGCCGGTAACTGCACGTTGCTTGACGACAGTTGGCTTTGGGCCGCTTTGAGCCACTTCGGCGTTGCTCCCGTAACTGCGTCGGTCATGTCCGGGTCGGCCAGGCGATACCACAGGTTTTTCGATTTGAGATACTTTCGAAGCCCAAGTAGGGCAATCGCCTGCTTCGCAGTCCGGTCCGCAGTCTCGGATACCACCACTATTGCAAGATCCCCCGGTGGCGGCGGCGGGGGCGGTGGAGGGGGCGGCGGTTCCGGCTCGCCGATAATTACTCCGGCAAACGCCTGATCCAGCCCACCGCCTTTCGTTTGTACGACCAACATGATCATGTATTTGCCAGGCGGGCCCGTAAAGGCAATCGACCGATTTAGCTCAGCGGTCTGGACCCATTGTTCCATGCCCCGGGGGCCCTGGACAAACCATACGTAGCCCGTCCCTTCGCTTGGAGTCGTAACACGGACCAGGTTGTACGGCTCGGTTTTCGGATTAACTGTTATCTCGGCAGCTCTCGTTTGAGCACCTACCAAGATCAATAAGCCGAAAACGATTCGACTTAGTTTCATGTCGTCACCTCCGTTAAGGCTCGTTCTGTAGACCACCCCAACCGCAGTCGCGCACGCAAGGTGTTTGCGTTCAGGCCGATGTGATCGGCCCACTCCGCGACGCACGCCGTGTGGCCTTTATGGGTCAATAGTCGGTTAGTGCGCAGGTTTCTTTGTTGTTCTGTGTGCGTTGCCCAGCGACAGTTACCAGGTTCGTAATGCCCGTCATTGTCAATTCGCTCAATAGTCGTGCCGGTCGGCTTTGGCCCCATATCGTCCATAAAAGCCTGGAACGACTGTCGCCAACGATCGCACACTGCGATGCCCCGTCCGCCGTACCGCGAGTAATTGGTCTTTGCCGGATTGCAACACCTGGCAATCATTCCCTCCCAGCACCGGTACGTCTTCGTCCGATTGCCGCCTCGGGCGTGCCCATGGACCGTGGGATCTCCGCGACGAGCGCAATGATGACAGCTTTTGGATTGGCCCTGCCGGAGCGTAACACCGGATACGTCCTTCTCGGTACCGCAATCGCAACGACATAACCAGCGGGCCGTGCCGTTGCAGTTACTTGCACGCGCGAGCACCCGCCATCGGCCGAAACGGTACCCGACGAGGTCGATCAAGGCGGTCATTCATATCTCCGTGTATAAGAGGTGCGGCGGTCAACTGAATAGCGCTATGATTTTCAGGATCAACGGAATCAGTCTTTCCAGGAATTCCAGAATGCGGTCCCAATCGATCGCGGCGTTTTGAAACGCGGCGGGGTTGTCTCCGATCAACCGGTCCAAAACTTCGACGGCGATCGTCGCGGAATCTTTGTCTTCCAACTCGCCGGCTTTTTGCATCTCCGCCAGCGTCTTGCGGACGTTGCGAAGCGTCAACCCCATCGCTCTTCGCTCTCGCAACGTCGGCCCCTTTCGCAATGCGAACGCGGTCAACTCTCCTGCCGTGTCGGCCGGCACCCTCACGACAACTGCCACATCGCCCGCCAGCGCACTGTTGCCCCAGCCGGATTGCGTAGGGTTTTCGGCGGCGGCGGCCGTCGCCTCCTGGTCTGGCAGCAGACAGCCAAATATTAAAACCATACTCGCCGCCATCAATAACCAAAAACTCTTCATGTCGTTCTCCTTTCGAGAACAGGGTTCAGAAATACTCAAACACTAAGAGCAGTCGCACGCATACGAGCTAACAAGCCAATCGCAAATCCCTCCAGCCACGACTCTGCTCGAATTTTGGCCTCCAGCATCGTGGGATGTTCTTCCCCGAAGGGAATGGAACACGATTTCTCGCCTTTCTTTTCGAGATACGTCCAGATCGCCCAGTGGCTTTTGATTTTCGCTACGACCAAGACCCACTCCCATTTGAATCCTGGAAAATCAATCACCTCCAGGCGGGCCATATAAGCGGTCCGCTTATTGGGCTTATCGTAGAACTTTGCCCACTTTAGATATTGCCTGGAATTTCTAGTCATCACCTGGCCTGGGGTGGATTTGCCCACTACCCGCGTCGAACTACCCGTCTTTCGGCAGCATCTTGAAAACCAGGGTGACCGCCGGATCGATCGTGCCGCGGAGGAACTCGTCAACGGCGCCCTCCCATCCCTCGGGCAGTCCGTCAGGATTCTCGCCTCGGCCGGGAATCACAGCGATGTCCCTTTGAGCGATCTCCTCGTCGTACAGCCGATGAGCCAGCGTGGTCACCAGATCCTTCTTCTCGGCCCACCTCGCCGGCAGTTCTCTGGCGAGTTCCGCCAAGTCGCTTACCGTCGACACCACCATCCCAGTGATCTCGCCGACGGTCAGCTTACTGTCGGCCAGTGCCGCACGCAGCCTTTCCCGTACGTTGGCAACCTTCTCTTCGATCATCTCGTACAAATCCTGTCGCATCAAGCTTCTCCTTTTGGTAGGTGTTCGTGTTTCATGTCACGGCCGCCCAGAGCGTGAGAGCGATGATCGCAGCGGCCACGATCCAGTAGGCGATCCAATAGACGTCACGCCTCGCTCGCCGCTCTTGTTGGCGGAACGGGAATAGGTCGTCGCCTTCGATCTGTCTGCCGTCTCGTTTCATACCGTGGCTCCCTCTTCCAGGGGCACGTCAACCGTCTTTGGCATCACGAGGTTTCGGAGGTTACCGGACTCCACTGTCGACTCAATCTGCAACTCCATCGACTCCAGGAGGCTCAGATACGCTGCCTCCCGGGTGGCCCCGTCACCGACCAGCCCGGTTACGGTAGACTCGGCAATCCACCAGCCACGGCAGCACAAGAGCCTCAGGGCCTTGTGAGTGACGATGTCTTTGGTGATCGTGATCATGCCGCGAACATCACGAAAGATTGCCGACTCTGCAACCCGACTTTACCCGTCCGGCATGGCTTTCGTCGTCCTTTCGGCTATCTCCACCAGCGACCTCCGCAATTCCTCAATCGCGTCTCGCAGCCGGGGGGATCCTTCCCGGACCATGTCGTCACGCAAAGCGGCATCGCGCGTGGCCGAAACCGCCAGAATCCAGCGGGGGGCATTTCTGATGAGCCACATTGTCGTAAAACCCTCATCCAGCGCCCCGTGAACCCCCTGAATGAAAGCTGCCGGCATGGAGGACTGCTCTGACGTAGGTCCCTGTGCGTCCCGGATAGTGATATCGGTTACCCGGCCGACGTCCACGGCCATTTCGTAAGCAACCGGGTCGCTTGCGACCCGCGCACACAAAGCTGCGTAAGTCATCCCGAGTTTTACGGCAGTCAATCGCCGGTCGCCTCCGCAATTTGCAAGCTTCTCCCTGATCTCGTCGTCCGACTTCGTTGACTTTGACATCTTTGCGACTCCGTGCTTCTTGCGCCCTGCCGTCCGCCTGTCTTTACGAGCCGGAGACGGCGGCACTTCCGACATCTTCGCTAGTCGCTTGTACAAGCAATCGACGGTGATCTCCAACTTCTTGGCAGCTTTGTCTCGCCGGCTACCCGAGTCATAGAGCGCCTTGCGGATCTGCGCGTCCGTTACTTTCCGGCGATCTGCGCGAGACGGCGGCGCGCCTACCATCGTGGCGAGCCGCTTGTAGAGGGCACTGACGGTTATCCCCAGCACCGCGGCGGTCCTGTCGCGCCGGCCATCGTGCGATATAAGCGCGGCGCGGATCTGCGCCTCTGTCGCTTGCCGTAGTCGTGCCATCTCTTGCACCTCCGTGCTATCTGCTACTGACTAAAAAGCGTTCCTTGGCGCAGGCGGCTATTTTCTGCACCAAACCACCTCTTCCCAGTCGATCGGCGGCGAACCCTTTGCCTCGGACAACCGCCGGAAGAACGATTTCCGAGACTTGCGTTCCACGACCTCGCCGAACAGCCCTTGGGTCCGGATTTCCGTGACCACCCACGCCCGCGTCCGCTCGAATACCTCGAATCCGATTGATTCGAGCAGCGTGCAGGTGTCGTCACACAATGGAACGCGCTGCTTCTTCTTCACGTAGTCTTTGACGACCACCGCGCAGATACCGCCCGGTTTGAGGGCCAAGTGTGTTTGGGTGTAGACTTGGCGCATCGCCTGCCAGTAGGTTTCATTGGTGGTGTTGCCGATGTTGTCGGGGGAATCGCCATATTGTTGGTATTTTGCCAAGCAATTAGGCGCATCTGGATTTCGCCCCCGTGACTCAGCCCACTTGCGAACGAGGTTCCCCGGTCGATCGCCGTCAGCGCCACCGGTATTCATCTGCTTGGCCCACGGCGGACTCGTCACGCACCCGTCAAGCTTCCCTTCTTTCAAGTTCCCGATGTTCTCGGGTGAATCGGGGTAGTGGTAGTCTCCCTTATTCCGCCCGGCGCCGTCGCCATCCGCTCGCGTGCCCTTGCCGGCGCCCAGCTTCGTAGTATTCGTATTGACGCCCGCAAAAGGCGGACTCGTCACGCACCCGTCAAGCTTCCCTTCCTTGAGGTTACCGATGTTCCCTTCCGCCGCCCCGTACCCGCCGAACCGTTGCGATTGCCCGAGGCTACCGCCTGCCGTGTTCCGCTTGGCCCGCGACTCCTCGGCCGTCTCCGTCTCGCGGTGGTCGCCTTTGACGGATTCGGCGTACGGCGGGGAGGTGATCGCCGCGTCGAGTGTGCCGGCCGGCAAGCGTTCAATTTGCCCATCCGCTTTTCCGTAGCGACCATACATCCGGTCACGGTACGCAGAATCATCGCGTCCGAGCGGGTTTTTCTTTTCGCCCCCATGCCCCAGGCCCTCTGCGTAAGGCGGCGACGTCACCGCCCCCGCCAACTTCCCCACGATCCGGGCAAACTCCCGGCTGTCCCCCTGCACGATCACCGGCAACGGGTCGCCGAACTGCTCGTAAGCCTTGCGGTGCAGCTCGAAGTTCTTCTTGGCCAGCTCGACGAACCGCTCCTCCAGCTCCACCATCACGACCCGCAGCCCGCGGCTGGCCCCGACGATGCCCGTGGAGCCGATCCCGCCGAACGGATCGCCGACGAGGTCACCCGGTGCCCAGTAGCCTCGTTTCATTCCAGTCTCGATGATCCACACCAACAGCCCGTAGGCCATCTTCGCCGGATGCTGGAAACTGTCGGGCGTGATCAGCCCGCGCCAACTCCCCTCGTACAATCCATATTCGTCGCTTGTGGTCATTGGCTCATTCGCACGGCTGTCGGTCGCAGCGGTAACAGGTGGGGGTTATGGGGTTTCAGCCTTGGCCTCATAAAGCTTTATTTGGAGTTGCTCGATTTCGTAACGAATGTGCTCCTCGTATCGCTTCGCGCTTGATGTGCCGAGCGACTCCTCGACAAGAAGTGGCCGAAGCAACCGCAGAATCCGATGCAGCCGCTTGTGCTTTCTGGGCGGCTTGGCCACTGGCTTCTCTTTCAGCGCAGCTTCGGCTCGTTTCTTGAACTCCTTCCAGTCGGATGCCCACATATATGCGTAGGCGCCTTGCGGGAGATTACCAGTATTGTTGGATTTGTCGCAGACGAATTGAATGATGACCCGTAGCTCCGCGATCTTGTTGTCTCTCTGCTCCAGCATGGCCTCGGCTTCCAATATGTCCGCGAAGGATTCAAGCCCCTGGACAATCTCCTTTTCGATAGTCGGCTCTGCGTCCCTCTCCCTCGCCAACCGCGCCTTCTCACGGACCTCTTTCAGCTTCAAACTCAGGTTTATTAACCACACCTCCTCGCAAACCTTTTCCAGCGTCAGGCCCAGATTCATCAACACCTGGGCGGCCACGCCTTCCTGCTCGCGCAGCAACCCCAGCAGGATGTGCTCGGTGCCCACGTAGTTGTGGTTGAGGTTGCGTGCCTCCTCCATGGAATACTCGATGACCTTTTTCGCCCGGGGAGTCTGCGGCAGTCTGCCTGTCGTGACCATGTCGTCCGGCCCGCTCTGGACGAGCTTCTCGACTTCCAGGCGGAGCTTGTAGGGGTCAACGTGGCAGTAATGCAATACTCGGATCGCAGTTGCCACAGGTGGTCTCCACCCCGGCTTAACCAACCCCAGCAGAATATGCTCGGTCTCGATGTATTCGTGATTGAACCGGTGGGCTTCCTGGTTGGCGAGTTCCATGACCTTGAGGGCGTTGTCGGTAAAGCGTTCGTACATGAGTTACTCCTTTTTGTAGTTCGGTACGCAGTCTGGGCAGCCGTGCTGCTGTGCGCAGGCAGCCGCGATCCAGGTAAATAACCGAAGACCACAATGCCGGCAGATGAATAGCGGACCTACGTAAATGTGCATGTCTCATCTCCTTTCCGGCAGCCGGTGAATCGGGTGGTTGGGCGGTGCGTAACAGTCGCCACACGCCGCAGAATTGTCTCGCATCGCCACGGGGCCAAAAAACACTTTGCGGACCCCCAGTCCCGCCTTTCGTAACTCGTTGATGGTGGGTTGGCCGAGCATTGTTACAGTCGTATCATGTCGTACCTCCTTTCTGGTTCTGGGTAAGCTCGGGATTCATCCACTCGCCATTCAGCCTCAATCAATCACTCTGATCACCTCGGGACTATTGAAGTCCATCACCTCGACCTCTTCCTCCAGGAACTCACCGCCGTTGCGCTCGAACTCTGCGATCACTGCCTCCGGAGACTCGGCCTCGACGGCATAGGTCTGGTGTCCCTGGGCAGAAGATACAGTCACATTTATCTCGTATCGTGGCACTCGATATTCCTTCCGGTTCAAAGTTCATTCCCACCGCCGCCTCCCGGGGAGGCTTGCTTTCTTTTTCTGATTGCCAGGGCCCGCTCACTCAACGAATCGCACAACTTCGGAAACATCCACCAACCACAATACTTCCGGCAGAAGTACAGCGAATGCCGTATACACGGAGCGAGTCTCTTGCAGTCACTGCGCCTGCCTCCCTCACCTGAGCTTAATGGCATCTTCGCTCACCTCCCTCCGCCGCTTGGGCGGCTGTTGGTATACTCCCATCCTTATTACCATCCAGTTCTATTGTCCGAGGACCTATATAGTGATCTGGTAGCGGAAGCTGAAAAACTAACCGAGTATGATACCAATTTACTTGTACCCGATTGCACCCATCCCTATCCAAAGCATCCGCAATTACATGTAACTCAGCAGAAGTCGTTTCAAAACATATCTCCATCTTCCTATCCATCACTCACCTCCCTTCGCTTCGGCAGCTTTCATGGCAACCAACTCGTTTTTGAGAATTTCCAACTCCAAGCACAGTTGGCTGTGGGGCTTCTTTTCTAACTTAAATGTTTCCTGAAGAGATTGGTTTTGAATCCGCAGTTGCTCGACCTCGGTCTTCAGCTGCTTGGTGTCTTCAATAACTGTCTTCATGAAGTCCTGGAACTCTCCGAAGTGATGGTTTATCTCGTGGATTTGATCGATTCGACGCTTTAATTCACTCGCCGGAAAATAGTCGCCACGATTCGTTGCCTCATCAATTAACACACGCAGTCCGGGTCCCTGATCTACTCTGACAGACAGCCGGTCTAGGGCATACTGTATTTCCTCCCGCAGCGATTGGTTCTCGGTTTGCAACTGCTCGACCTTGGAAAATACGTCGCCAAACATCTCAACGATAACAGCAACAGCCTCTCTTCGACTGTCATCTGGCCCTTGCCCAGTATAACTAGCCTGATGAAAGTTCATTCGCCGAGCGGCTTGCCAAGCTAATCGTGTCAAACTATCAGATACCATCACTCACTCTCCCTCCTCCGCTTCGGCGGCCTTATGGACGATCCGTTCGATGTCATCGCAGACTCGCCGGTCAGTGAATTGCGCGTCTCGCAACTGCTTAATAGCCGCCGGATACCGTCGCAGCCGCTTGACCTCGGCCAGCACAACCTTGATCTCCGCCGTCAATGTGTTGTGGCCAGCGCCGCCCTCGTCCCACGGCTTGCAATAGCCGCGTAATCCCTGGATCGCTTCGTCAAGCGTCATCGTCCGGTCCTTTCTGGCGGAAACGATCTCCGGCGCGATGCCGGCTCACCCGACAAGACGTCCACGACCTTCAGTAGGTCCCCCGGGCGCATCTGGTGAGACGACTCCACCCGGACCCGCTCTCCGTCGCGGATTACGTAAGCGGGCGACAAGGGCCCGGCAATTTCAACGCCGTTCTCCAGTAAAACCGTAGCCATAATTCATCCTTTCTTCGGGTCCGGCATCATCCCCTGGACAGCACACACGTAGCCGTCGTCGGTGGTGACACAAGCCATATTGTTACGTATCAAGAGTCGAACTGACTCGCAGTCCAGCACGGTCAGTGTATTAAGCAGGAGCTTTGCCCGAACCTCCGCCGTGACATGCTTGCGGTTTTCGTCTTCCGGCAGGGGTATTTCTACCACGCCGGTGCCGATCGCGTTCTTGCCGGGGGACAAGCGGAGTTGATCCTTATTGACATCGATCATAAGCGACCCGTAAGACTCCACCATATCGGTAACCAACGGTGCCAGCCGGCGGATCGCCGACATGAGATCCTCGCGGCGAACCTCAAATCCATCACGGTCACTTGCCACTTTGAACGGCTCGCCCATGGCCGCCCGCCACCGCGGGAACCGGCCTGCCAGCAACGCGATACTCGCTTCCACTTGCCCGCACTGGATTCCGCAGCGTTGTTCATTCCACCCCAAGACAACCTCTCCGCCGCCGGGCATTGCGGACACCACCCTGCGTAACATGCCGGCCGGCACGAGAGCGGACAGCATCTTCCCATAGTCTTCCGGCAGCGGCAGGTCCTGTACCGCCGCGACGTGCGTGTCTGTAGCGACAAGGAAGAGGCGATACCCTTGCGGCTCCAGGAGGACGGCTTGTAGGACGAAGCCTGCCTTGGTGCCAAGGTGCCCGTCTGTGGTAGGCGCAGCCCACGCCGTGCGGCTTACGGCCTCGATAAACGCCGGCGCAGGCATGCGGAACATTACATCAGGAACGTCCCGGGCCGACGGGAATTCATCGACGTCCATTGTATTGAACGTCATCTCACTATCCTTCGCCTTGACGCGCACATTGCCGTCCGGGAGAGTTTCGATCACCGCGCTATCGACTGCCGGTAGCGACTGGGCAACGGCCGGGGGCAATAGGACCTTCCCGGGCTGCTCGACATGGGGTTTCTCGACGCCGACCGAGAGCCACATCTCCAGGTCGGTCCCGGTGAAAGTGACCGTGTCGTCGGTGACCGCCAGTAAGAGGTTTGCGAGCACCGGCTTAACCGAACGCCCGGCGATCGCCTTGGCCGCCGCGGCCATCGCGCGGGTAATCTCGCGGCAGGGGGCTGTGAATTTCATCGTCTTGTCCTTTCGTCTCTCACCCATTCGGGTATCGGTTTCAGTCGGTTACGGCGAATGGATGGGGGAATCGCCCGACTACATGCCCGAGGCTACCGCAGCCCATAGCGTCGCAGTCGTGCTTCGCGCCGTGCGGGTCACGGTCCTCGTCCGGTGGGCTGCCCAAAATAACAATCTCTTGTCCGTCGGTATAGGCAGTGATCGGCACGAAGTCGTCGGGGATTCCCCGCAGCCGGGTCTGCACATCAGCCCACGCCGTCTCTACAGGCAACGCTCGCTTGGCGTCGGCGAGGTCCGCGCGCAG
>SDBV01013601.1_pt1 | contig 10335 bp, 4 predicted proteins | sample 2277081 | NCBI WGS metagenome assembly SDBV01 (sample SAMN10402039, study PRJNA504765) | marine sediment metagenome | isolation source: marine sediment core GS10_PC15, 223 cmbsf | place: Arctic Ocean: Southern Knipovich Ridge | collected 2010 | reverse complement strand
GGTGGAATGATAATAAGGGCCGCAACAAGGTACTTTAAGAAACCTCCGGCAATCAATCCGATCTGTGCATCTTTAAGTGAGCGGGCTGCCAGCGATCTCTGCAATATAACCTGATTTGCTCCCCAGTACTGGATATGCATCAGCAGCATGCCGAAGAATACTGCAGTCCAGGGTATTTTTGGGTGGTCGGCGCTCAGGAACAGGTGCATTAAATGATCTTTGCCCGTGCTGATATTGGTATAGAGTTCCGGATTATATAATTCTGAAAAGCCTCCAACGGCTCTGATACTCATTACCAATATGATTAAAGAACCGCCTATTAAGGTGATCATTTGAATAATATCGGTCCTGACAACTGCAGCCAATCCGCCGAAATATACATAGACAGCTGAAAACAGGCCCATGAACACAACTATAATATATAATCGTGTGGCCGGGTCCGGGCTGAGGAAACTTATCTGTTCACTGAATATGCCATTTATAGCATAACTACCCCAATAAAGAGCACCACCCAAGTAGATAATACCAAATAATATAATTGAAAATATGGCATAACTCAGTGCTACAAAGCTACCAAATTTATCTTCAAAGAATTGCGTGAGAGTAAATACTTTCAGTCGGAGGTAAAGGGGAACAAAAAAGAATGTCGCTAAAAGAATACCAAAAATTGCGCCAATTTCAAAATTGGCCTGCGCCAAACCGTACGCATAAGCGGCGCCTCCCATGCCAATAAAATGGCCCGCTTGAATATTAGTAGCGATCGTGGACATGGCAATTGAAGGCCAACGCAATTTTCGACCACTCAGGAAGTATTCTGTGGCGTCTTTGCTCTGGGCGGCGCTCTTATATAGCCCGATAATAAAAATGATTACAAAATAGGAAAGAACTATCAGAAGATCAATATTCATTCTAAAATTCCAGAGCGGCAATAGGTCTTATTCAATAAAATAGGAATAATAGGTAATCAGAACTTGAGAAGTGCCCACTACTAAAAATCAAACCCAAGTGAGAATCTCTGTACATAGTTCAGTAAGCCAAAATCTTGATATGAATAATCAACCGACAAAACTACGCCACCAACCAATCTAAATTTCGTTCCTGCTCCAGCTGTAAAACCCTCTTCAGTATGTAAAGTAAAAGCATTTTTATAACCCAATCTAAGTGCTAATATTTCGTTGAATACGTATTCCATTCCAACGTTAATATATTCAGTATTATCATTGGGATGGGCCGCATCAATGGCTAAAAGCAGCTGGTTGGCGTCACTGCGAAGAATATCCATGGACATGCCAACACGAAATAGAAGCGGCAAGGGGAATTTGTCCGTTTGTTTGAATGCCGGGATGCGATCGTTGCTGCCGCCAAATTGGGGGGCCTCATCATAGTTGACGAAGGTATCCTTGCCCTCCAGACGCATTGAGGTACCGAAATTTGAAATGCTCATTCCAATAGTCAGGTCATTAAATTGGGTTCTAAATAAGGTTCCGATATCGAACGCATATCCTGCCGAACTCATATGCCAGATTCTCTGAGAGATGTACTTGGCATTAACCCCAATTGAGAGCCTGTTAGTTAAATTTTTTGCATAAGATAACGCTAAGGATAGGTCACCATAGGAAAATCTTTCCCCCGTCCCCTCCTGGAACTGGATGGTCCGAACATCCATTTCATCAGTACTAAGGGAAGTGATACTGGCGGCAACGGTTCCCCAGCGGCCAAGCGGAGACACAAAACCGGCAAAGTCAAAGAAGGTCGAGACTAACCAGTTCGTGTGGATTATAATGGCTGCGCTGCTTTCTAATCGCGATAATCCCGCCGGGTTCCAGAAAATGGCGGTGGCATCGTCAGCGACCGCCACAAAGGCGCCCCCCATACCGACCGCCCTAGCGCCTACATCGATCTCCAGGAATGAGGCCGCCGTCGTCCCTACTTTTGAAACGGTGCTATTGGACTGCGCCCGGGCCAAATTGGACCCGAGTACCACCATACAACAAAAAGAAAATATGCTCGTTGATATAAAAGTATATTTGCTTCTCATCTTCTTATTTTTCCGCCGTAATACACCAATTCATTATTTGATGACAGCAAATTTGCCCAATTTTTCGCCTACGTCTGGTACCTCAAGGTGGTAGAAGTATAATCCATAAGCAATATCCATTCCGTCTTTGGTTTTTAAGTCCCAGAATTCCCCGCCGTCATCGATGGGATCGTTATGCTCAATCGTGTCGACCAGATAACCCCGCGCCGTAAAAATGCGAATCGTGCACTGCTGTGGCAGGTGGATAAATTGAATTTTTCGCTCCCCGCGGCCCGACAGGATGCCCGGCGCCAAGCGGGCTTCCCAGGAGGCTGCGGCAACATAGGGATTGGGAACCACCGCGACTCGGTCCAGGCTATTTTCTACCTCAGAAGGCTCGATAAATGCGCCCTGGGTGACCAGCTCAAAAACATCCCCGGACCGAAAAGGTTTGATGATCGCTATAAAAACGGTATCCCCTGTTGCCGGTATGATGGGCTCAACCTCGATTGTGTCAACGACCATATCCACCCCCACACCGGTCGTATCGTAGATGTCCGCCGGCTCCCCGAGGGCAATTCTCCAGCTCCTCACTGACTGGCCATCGGGATCAGTGGCCATTAGATAAATAAAGTCGTTGTTAACGTCTCCTGTCAACAAGCCATCGTCAGCCTTGTCCTTGAACCAGAACTCAACTTCAACAAGTGTATCCGGGTAGGTCACATCCCACACCTTGAACTTGGCTGGTAATGGGTTTCCTTCGTTAATGGATGTGTCCACAAAAGTCGAATCGAAAATAATAATATAATCTGAAGGCTGACGATATAACGCCACTCCGCTGCCCCTTACGTCCCAAACCTCCGGGAGTAGATTGCTATTGCTTCCTACACTCCACCCGGAGTTGTATGGATCGTACTCGATAGCGGGATCGTTATGGATGGTTAGCATGATGCCATCGAATTCCGGGCTATCATCGCCGTCAATTTCGGTTAGATTAGCCAGGAGGTTGTATCCATCGGTAGCATCGGTGATAGAGTAGGTTATCACCACCGTGGTGGTATCGTCAAACAGCACCCGGTACTTGTGGTTGTCCTTTATTCTTAAGGGATCCAGGATCCGGGACTCGATGGTGCCTGTCCCCGGACCGTAAATATGCTCCAGGCTAATTATTTCCGATGGGCTGTAACCGGCGGCGGGAGCATTGGGAGTGACGATGGCGGTATTGACCCCAGGACCGATAACGTTGCCCACCCGGTCCAATTTGAAATCAATCGCGCAGATGCTGGGGGAGGCGCTGATCAAGGTGGAGTCTTCCGACAGGCCGCGCTCATAAAAATCGGTCTCATAGCCCTTATCATAGGACACCACGGCATAATAGTAGGTCTGTCCGTTTACAACGTCGGTATCTACCCAGTAGTGCTTGAGGCCGCTGTCGGTACCCATATTCAGGTTGGCACCGGTGGGTTCCTGAATGATTGGCTCACAGCCCACACAGATGGGATGGGGACCTTCTAATCCATCCACCAGGTCAAACTGGGCCACCGGCTCATAGAAGACGATGTTGCCATAACTGTCGGTGACCGGATTGGCATCTGAAAAATCGTGCCAGGTGCTTTTGTAGATCATATATCCTTCAAAGTCATGCCCGTAGATCGGGTCCCGGGAGCGCTCCGCCCGGGCGTCCCAGTATAAGACCGCCTTGCCATCACCGGCCACAGCATGCACTTTTGGTTGCCAAGGAGGCTGCTTGAAGCGGTAATTGGCATTGTAAATATTTTGTACGGTCTTCTTATTTCGCAAAATATCATCCTTATCCTCGCCCAACACCATCACCAGGGAAAATCGTTCCGTTTCACCCGGCGCAAGGGTGAAAAAGCCCGAACCGTAAAAGAATTCATAGTTAACTGGTTGATATATGGGCGGGTTGAAATGTCCGGGATAGAGCAGACCCCACACAATCTCATCTTGCTTGACATAAATAGAATTCTCTATATGAGAGTCCATGCTGGTAAGCCCAATCTGGTCTGATTCATCCACATCGGTCTTATCGAAATTGGGCTCTCCACCGGTCGGGTCACTGGTGGGGATACCATCCCCTTCACCCGTGTCCCGGCCAGGATACAGGGGATGGTCGGGACCAATGCCATCCAGGCCCAGATCGTCGTTTAAGGCTTCACCTGAATCCCATTGCCCATTGCCATTAACATCGGTAAAAGCCAGCCAGTCGCCGTCCTCATCCCCGGACCAGTGCCATTTTGGTGCTCCATAAATTCCGATCGGACCAAAGACCCAATAGCCCGGCCCACTAACACGGCTTTCATCTATCAATCCATCATCATCATTGTCAATGTCATCATCATCAATTCCCGGACTTTCCAGAAAAGCGAATCCGAAATAGCCCACGGGAGACCACCCTCCCGTGCCTACATCGTCCCAGTCCCACGAATAGGTGATGTTTATATTGCCGGTAGTATCAAAATCCGCCAGATCGTCGTTCTCTTCTCCCATGCCACCCATACGGGCGTCAAAGACCTCACCGAAGATGATCTTATCGTAGGTAGTAGTGGAAATATTGGTGATGTCATAGAGCCAGAAGATGCAATCTTGCGCCAAGGGGTCTGACCACTGCAGACCCCGAGCAGCCACTTTCAGCCCCAGTCCGCGGCGCAGGTTGTCAGTTGAATCAGGATAAAATTCAAATTCATCATTATAGTCGTCGTCCATCACAAAATAGCTCTCTTGGTCCGCCTGAAAGACATCGCGGCCAAAATAGCCGTTCCAGGACCCGGGCCAACCGGGATCGTCCTGGCCTTGCATCTTATCCGGCCAGGAGTCGGGCCAGCTGTCCGGCAGGTCGCTCATGGCGGGGGAATCCTGTCCCGGGTTAAAATATCCGGGTAACGGTTCCCAACCCCTTTGTTGGCCACCGTCGGGATTGATATCGGTGGCATCCGCATCCAGGGTGCTCTCGCTTAGAATATGAATTGTCTTGCCGTTTATATCGACTACTTCCGCCGCCACCAGTATGCTGTTTTCATCGCCGTACTCGTGGCCGCTGCCCTTGGGCCACTCAACGCGGGGCGGGGGATAGCCCCACCCGGCCCAACCACTGATATCGCCCTGATTAAAGTATATGGTGGCGATCAGATTCCCATCGTGGACCCCCATTCTTCGATAAGTCACATCACCGTAAGGGCCACCGGCGAAGGCGATAGTATTACCGGCCAGTATCAGCAGGCCCGCAACGAATAATTTCGGCAGCTGGACACCTCTGCGGTAGCCTTTGACACCATTCTTAAGCATCATCAAAACCCTAAACTAAATCCCAGCACTACTCGTCGGGGTTGAGAGAACATATGGGGACGATTCACCCAGTCGGAGACCGTCCCGATGTCGACCCACTCACCCCAATACTGAGTACGGATGGTATAGCCGGCCCGGCCGGTATCGTTATAAACCGCAATCTCGTTTTTGCGATCAAGAAGATTATATACTTTTAAGAACACCGAGCCTCGCATTATCCCGATCCTAACATCTTTGTAAACATTCAGGTCAAAGGTAATCCGGGGTGGCTTTCTTTCGTTGTTCTCGAAACGGTTATATTGCGCCCCGGTTTGCGGCGGCTCGAAGGTATAGGGCAAGCCGCTGCCTAATTTCCCCAGGATACTCAAGCCCCAATTCCCATCGTATGCGATTGTAAAATTAGTATTGAGCGTATGGGTCTGATCCCAATCAAGCGGCACAATCCTCAATTCACTCTCCCGGCCACCAATAGCGTCCAGAAAGGCGTCATTAGGATCCGAGGCATTGCCTTTAGCTGCCTGGTACGTATAGTCAATATTAACAGAAATTGAACCGTCGCCTGAGGGGCGCTTATGCAAGGCAATGGTAATACCACGGATGTTGCCTAAATCACGGTTGATATATCTGGCATAAAGCCGTGTATCATACATCTCGACGATTTCGGTCCCCAGCAAGTTTCTCATATCCTTATAGAAACCAGTGATGTCGACCCCGATATTTTCAGAGAGCTGTTGCTGAAGTCCCAATTCATAAATAACCGTTTGTTGAGGTTGCAATCCGGCGTGGCCCATCATGTTGCCCTCGGCTTCAGGGTCGGCACTATAGACTCTATCAAAAACTCCCTTGCCTTCGTTTTTATTTAACGGACCTGGTCTAACCTCAAATTCGGAATTATAGTAGAGATATCTGAACGAGGGTATTTGTGTAAAATATCCATATGAAAAATGAAGCACATTTCTCTCAGAAATGGGGTAGGCAATCCCAATCCTGGGACTCACTTGCCAGCTGGTTTGCGTATCTTCGTATTTATAAACCCAGGGGTTGTCCTGGATATCCACGGTACTTACAATCGTCATTGAGCTAGTATAATCTCTCTCTGGAATGCGGGTCTCGGTTCCGTCATCGTTTAGAATGTAGAAATATTTTGCATTATCCGGATCCCTTGGATCGGTGGGTATTTTACCGGCCGGATCGAAATAATCCAGACGGATACCGGCATTTACAATCATATCCGCAAACTCCATCTTGTCCTGGAAATAGGCTGCCGCCTCCAACGGAGAATGAACATAATCGTTGAAATTCACGTTCCCGGATACATCGTCACCGACCGTGGGCAAATAATTGGTCGTGTAATCCAGCAATATTTTGAATTCCTCATACTTTAGCTGGTGTCTCCTGAATTCAAGCCCGGTTTTCACTTGATGATTAAGGGTTATCTGGCTGGTTAAATCCAGCTTCCCATTGAGGCTCGAGGTGCTCCGCTTTACATGCCAAAGTTTCGTGCCTCCGTCGTAGAAACGTCCTTTATAATCTTCAACGTTTACATAGTTCGAATCCAAGGGGTTTTCGAATACGTACTTTTTATAGCTATTTACAGAACGCGATATTTTAAGTGTGTAGAAAGTTGCCGAGGATAAAGTATGATTAAAGGTAAGGATTTGAGTTAAACCGTCCTTGAAGTGCCTGTAATCGCCATCGGGATTGAATCTGAAAAGATGGTCATATACCCGTTTATCAAGTTTATTCCAGAATACGCCGTAGGATAGCTTGATCACTGCTATCGGCCGGTAGGTCAGTTTGGCCTGGGTCGATAACTTCCGTGAAGAATTCATAGGAACGAAAGCACTGTCGCCGGCTTCTACTCCCCAGGAGAAACTGCCGGGGTCCAATTCCTCCAGGAGGCCGGGAGTAACCAGCCTCTGTCCATACAACCACCCCTGGTCAGCATAAAATCTGCCGGAGGTAAAAAGGGTCACTTTGCCGCCGAACCCCGGCACCGGCCCCCCCAGGCTGGCTTGTAAATTTGTTATGCCGTTCAAGCCCACCTCATCGATATTTGTAAATACGTCATTGTTGGAGCTTATATAATCACCCAGATAGCCTGAAATCTCTCCAGAAATTTGCTGCCCGCCTTCCTTGGTAACAATGTCCACCACGCCTGACATGGCCTGGCCGTACTCGGCATTAAAAGTTCCGCTCACCACTTGGAGTTCCTGAATAGCATCATTCTCCACTTCCACCGATATTTCACTGGAAAAGGGATCGTTGACGGATATCCCGTCAATCAGATAGGTTACCTCGCTAGCCCTTCCGCCGCGAATATGAATCTTGTTATCACTGCCGCGCACAATCCCGGCTTGGAGTTCAAGCACTTCTTCGAAACTTTCCACCGGCATCCTGGATATGGTTTCCGAACTGATTGTCACTCTCGAAGAGGTGAGATCTTTCTTGATGATCGGGGCCAATGCGGTAACTATGACACTTTCCATTTCCAGAACACTGGTCATAAGCTCTACGTTGATCTCCGTGGTAAAATCTACCGACACAATCACATCCAGAACTCTGGTCGCTCTATATCCGATCATCATCGCTGTCAATGAATAGTTCCCGGGCGGTATGTTCAAGATTACGTAGTTCCCGTCCAGGTCGGAAGCAGCTCCTAGATTGGTATCATCAACGACAATATTACAGCCTATCAGAGGCTCACCTGTAGCCTGGTCAACCACACGACCTCTTATTTTCCCCGATGTACCGCCGGCTAAGGTGGATATCATTAATCCGACTATCAGGAGCAATCGGCCTGGAAAAACTGAAGGATCGAGCCTACTGTGGATAGCGCCGGCCAATGTATTCTTCATGCAGCGATCCCTTCAGTCGAACTGCGATAAACAATGTTTGTCCTTAAAACCTTGGTCATAAAGGGATCTTGGTTCGTTTTCTCTATCCTCGATAATAAAAGGCCGACTATATCTGAAGCTATCTCCTGGATCGGTTGTCTGACAACAGTTAATTGGCTGGGGAGCATAGTAGCCATTTCAAAATCATCGAATCCTACGATTGAAATATCGCCGGGAATATGCAATCCACATTCGGCTACGCACTTGTGGACTCCTAATACCAGGCGGTTATTGGCTGCAAAAAAGGCCGTGGGCCTGGTGTTTAATTGCAAAAGCTCCTGTGCAGATTTATAGCCACGTTCAAAAGTATAGCTCCCCTGCTTGATATACCGCTTTTGTAGAGGGATAGAGCCTTTAGATAATGCTTTGACATAACCGGCCAGTCGCAGCTGGTTATTGGAATCGCGGGGATGGCCTCCAATATAGGCAATTCTCGTATGCCCCTGCGATATTAGGTGACTGACCGCCTCCTCGGAGCCAGCCTCGCTATCAACGACAACATAATCAGCCTCAATTCCCTCGATCTTTGAGTCAAAAAGCACGAGTGGCACGTTTTGTTTTTTTATCAACAATATATTATCTATCGACTTTTGAACGGGCGACAAAATTATGCCATCAACTTTGCGACTAAGTAACGCATTAATATGCCCGCTTTCCTTGTTCAGATCATAATTTGTATTGCAGATGATAATGATGTATTTTCTAGAATAAAATGCCTCTTCAATAAACTTGATGACCTGGGTATAAAAAGTATTGGTTATGTCCCTGACAACCATTCCCACCGTGAAGGTTCTCTTCGCCCTGAGAGAGCGGGCGCTTTCGTTCTTGATATAGCTTAACTCCTGTGCCTTGGCAATAATAATCCGCGCTGTAGCCTCGCTGATACCGTTTTCTTTCCATTGACTGTTTAGTACTCTGGAAACAGTGGAGCGTGAAACATGAACAAAATCAGCAATCGTCTGAAGAGTTATAGTATACAAGATAGGAATCTCCTGGCGTCCAAATACACCTAAAGTACCCTTTCAAATTGCGGTGCGAACGTGTCTAACGAATGAGGCATATCACCTTCCGATATCTGGCATAAGGTTAACTTGAATTTCGTAATGCCGGCTCTCGTACTCCAGCTCTGAATTGCACAAATATTCTTAACAACTGATTGACGACATTGCACTGTTGAAATACAATTTCTGACGACCTGAATCTCATCCCTCCGTTACTATCATGATATATAAAGCCCCCCCCACATTAATTTGTGGGGGGGGACTCTACTCTCGTTAATAATACTCCTGCTCTTTTATTTCAGAAGCAGCATTTTCTTCGTAGTCGTGAAGTGCTCGGTTTCCAAGCGATAAAAATAGACCGCGCTGGAAACCTTGCTTCCCCTGTTATCCCTGCCATCCCAAACTGCGACGTAGGAAGCTGGACTTTTCTGCTCATTGAGCAGCGTCCTGACGTTCCTACCGAGCAAGTCGTAGATTTTCAGGGAAACATGGGTTGCCTTCGGGATATCAAAGGCAATATTGGTTACCGGGTTGAATGGGTTGGGATAATTTTGATGCAATGAATAGGTCATGGGCGATTCTGAGGACCTATCAACGATCCCCACGGCGCCGCTAGCACCATATTCATACACATACAATCCTCTCAGGTTAGCCACCGGGTTGCCACCGGTCCAGGGGACGATGGCCACTACTTCCAGGTTTCCATCACCGTCCATGTCGCTCAAGGCAATGTTGGACGCGCGGGCGAAATATCCCCCATCAACCGCGTCATTGGCCCAGATGGCCGTGAGATAGTAACTGTAGTTATCGCCATCAGTTACCGCTCCACCGTCGTATTCCATATCCATGATGGACGCGAAGTTGTTCCCGGCAAAGTAGATGTCCGGCTTGTTGTCCCGGTCCGCATCACCCAACAGGGACCCTCGTATCTCGCCACCTTCGTTGTAGACGTTGCCGATCTTCCAGTCGTGAAGCAGGGTCCAGTTGGAATCGGCAAACATGGTGGCTACAGCCCCGGCAGGGGAGATCACCCAGGTGTTGCCCTTGTTGTCAGCCAGATAGAGTTCCTGAACCCCATCCTTGTCCAGGTCTGCCGCCGGGATGTGGCTCTTGACCG
>SDBV01013600.1_pt1 | contig 10336 bp, 11 predicted proteins | sample 2277081 | NCBI WGS metagenome assembly SDBV01 (sample SAMN10402039, study PRJNA504765) | marine sediment metagenome | isolation source: marine sediment core GS10_PC15, 223 cmbsf | place: Arctic Ocean: Southern Knipovich Ridge | collected 2010 | reverse complement strand
GGTTGTAAACTTTTAGAAAGGATTGGCTGTAATTTCACAGGCATATTTCTTAGGTGGACTTTGCCGTGGTTTGTCCGCCCCAAAACCAACTCATATGTGATGATTCCAAGAGAATATATGTCCGAGGGATAAGAAACCGATTCGGGATTCAACTTTTGCTCGGGACTCATGTAAATCGGTGTTCCAATAATCTGCCGTCGGGGACGTCGCCCAGGTTGCTGCTCATCCAAAAGCTGGGCAATGCCAAAGTCAATGACCTTCACCTGCCCCTCTTTGGTCACTAAAATGTTTTCTAATTTGAGGTCCCTGTGGATGACACCATGTGAGTGTAAATGGCAGATGGCATAAGCAATTTGGAGTGAAATTTCTAGAGCTTCTTTTAGAGATAGTGTCGTCTCCTGTAAATATTGGTAAAGCGAAGTCCCTTCAATATACTCCATGGCGATGTAAAGCCCCCTTTCCCACTCTCCTTGACTGTACAATTTGACAATGTTGGGATGGTCCGCAAGGGCAATAATATCCGATTCCCGAAAAAAACGTTGGATCACCTCTTCATCTTTCAAATACTTGGGCGAAAGAACTTTAATGGCAACAGGTTCCTGAGTTTCAGGGTGAGTCCCCAAGTAAATGGTGCTCATTCCACCCTTTTTAAGGAACCCCCGGATCTTATACCCATGAATGTTTTCGGGCATTTTTGAAGGAGGAGGCTCAGAAGCCCCAGGTGTTCCGGGATTCGTCTCGCGTTTATAAAAGTTATTAGTATTCATTTAACTTAGCTGAGTTGCAAAATTCGGACGCCTATGTTTTCTCCGACTTTCAAAAGTTCGCCTTTCCCAATACACTTGCCATTGATGACAAGATCCACACCACTATCTGGGCTGACAGAGAGCTCGAGTAAGTTTCCTTGTTGGAGCTGAAGAAGTTTTTCCATGGAAATGTTTAAGCGTCCTACCTCAATTGTAAGGGGAAGGGATATCTCGTCGCGTGAGATCTCTTCCGGAGCCGGAGCTGCTGTAATCTTGGCAGCAGGAGCCTCAGCAGGGGCTGGTTCAGGCTCGGGTGTTGGCTCTTCCGCTGCAGGTTCCTCCTCAGCTTCAGCGACAGCTTCTGGTTCTTCTAAAGCTTCTGCTTCAACTTCTTCTTCCTCTTCAAGTTCTGTGTCTTCTTCAAGTTCAGATTCTTCTTCAAGTTCAGATTCGAGATCAGGTAAATCCAGCTTCTCATCTTCGGTTTCTTCATAGTCCTCGAATGCAAATTCTTCGTCTTCTGGCTCTTTATCCATCTGTCTCTTCTCCTTTTTCTTTAACTAAAGGACTTATATCTTCGTGAAAGAGGGGGGTTTCCATGACTGATATGGTATTATTCTCGAAGGAGGCTCTTATCTTGGGGATTCCATTGAGAGTGAGGATCACCTGACCTTTTTTCTCCTCGGGATCAACGTAGCATTGGTCGAGTAATACCAGATCACCTTCATTCAGCTCTTTTAATTCTTCTTGAGATAAATTCACCTTACCCACTTCCAAGTGAAGCGTGGTTTCCGCTTTTTTCAATAATTCCTGACTGACAGGAGTTGATAAAGTCCTTTCGGCGTAGTGCGTCTTGAATGATTTTTGAAATTCGGGGGAAATGAAAAGACGGGCCACTGCTGTACGGTTTAAAATCGAAATTTGGATGTCCCAACCAAGTGATGCCTCTTCAGGTAACGATGTTTCTTTCAATAGATGGGGATTCAGCGTTTTGTCAAAATCCGATTCACAAAAACAGCGCACTGTCTCTAACGCCAGGTATCGGTAGAACCCCTCTTCAACCTCTTGGTCATAAATCATGAGTTCAGTCGGTGGTTTATGTTGAAGCAGTGCAAACATCAGGAACCGAAGATCTTCCATGTCAATGACAAATGTGAGCGTCCCGTCGATAGTTGATAGGGTCACCTGTTGAACATGGAGATTATCGCCGAGATCGTGAAAGAGCTCTGATTTCTCTCGCCAACGGAGTTCTCCGGGTTTGATCTCAAGGGATTCAATATCAAAGGATTTAGCAAGATTTTGTGAAAATTTCTCCCAGGGAAAAGCGGGACAAAACCCAAATAGAGGATGGCTGTCAAGTTCTAGAAGCTCAGGGTCTATCGATTTGAGCCACTCGTATGGGACTGCGGTATCTGAAGTCACGGGGTATCTCCTGTTCTCTACTTTAATTGTGATGGATAAGTATTTTTTTTGAAAGGTGAAAGAATTTTGTTACCTTGGGCCGGATGAGTAAAATCTTTATTTTTAACGCTTTTTGCGAAAAGGACGAAAAGGACAAAAGGACAAAAAAAATGATAACATTAATTGTAAATTTGCATTGATTAAACGGATAGCATTTTATTCAATGTCCATTCAGTCCATGTTACACAGAGACGAGTACAGAAAGACACCAATCTCTGTGTCTCTCTGTGCTCGTCTCTGTGTCACTCTGTGCTTTTATTGATCCTCTTGCTCTCGCTTCTCTCGCTCGCCTTCTCGCTCCCGCTCTTCTTCTCGCTCTCGCTCGAACTTCTCCGCTTCAGCAGTCAACAAAGTCTCTTCCTTTTCCGTGGTCGTAACCATAATGTGCAGCACATACCCTTTTTCCTCAAGATGCCGCATCAAAGATTCCTTCGCCTGCTGCATGTCGAGAAGCTGTTTGGCCTGTGCCGTTAATTCACTAAATGTGACGTTGAATTCTCCCTTGGCGGTATCAAAAGCGGTCAAAGTCAATTTCGCCCCGGCAAAAAGTGGAGGATGCTTCAGCACAACAGTGGTTTCGGTTTTTCCATCAGTCTTCATTTGAGTGACGGAATCGACCAAAAGCTTCATCAATAAATCCATCTGTGCTTTCGAAGTCTTTGCGACGCTACCTGTTTGCTCGGCTCCCATCAAAGCACTCGCTTTCATTTGATCTTGCATTTGAGGTTGTGCGAGGTCAGATTTTTCTCGCGCTTGGACAGATTGCTTGGATTTCTTTTCCTTCTCTAATAATTCTTCTTCAGCGACGTCGTCGGCTGGTTTTTCATCTTCACGCTTTTCTCCAATTTTTTTCTTCGGTGCCGTTGTGGCGAGACTGAATGCAGAAGGAAGTTCTTTTTCTTCTTTTTTCTCTGTTTTACCTTCTCGTTTCTTGGATTTTTCGCCGTCGTCGAGCTTAAACTTTTTTGCTTTTCCTCTTCTTCCTTCATCCGCTTCGCCGGGTTTGTCGACAGCTCTGTCCGTAGAAACCCGCGGCGGTTTTCGTTCCGGAGAATTTTGATTATCGTATAATTTGGGGTCAAAAGGTTGCATAATTTACTCCTTACTAGCTTTTCTCTTATGCAGCTGATAGATCACGCTTCCCAATTCGTCAAATTCACGCTCTTCTTCCCGTCTGAGCTCGTCTTTCATAATTTTTAGCCAGTCTTTTTTGTGGATGTTCAACTTTTCTACTTCAAGTCTTCTTAATCGGAGCTCCTCTTTGGCTTGTTCCACAGCCTCTTCTGCAGCTTCGACTTGTTTTTGTTGTTCCTCTACTTTTTTTTCCTCATCTTCGAGTTTCATCGCGACCACTTTTAAGTAGTCCTTCATCTGCTGGATTTTCGCAGCTGTTGTTGTGGTATCGACAAGGTCCATTTCTGCCCGCAATTGTGCTAGTTTGTCATTGCGGTGTTTCAAGACTTTGTCTCGCGCTTTTTCCTTTTGTTTGAGAATTACCTTCTCTTTTTCTAAAGCTTCAAGAGCTTCTTTAACTTTTTTCTCAGCAGCCTTGACACGTCTCTCTTTCAGCTCCAGGACTTGTTCAAGGGGGTAAGTGAGTCTCGCATCAGCCATAATCGTCTATTACTTAAATATCCCTTTTAAAAGCTGCATTGTCTCTTCCCAAGAGCATTTTTCATCCATTCCCTGCTTCAAGAAGTTGGTCACTTTGTCGATATAATCAATAGCAAAGTCTCCCATTTTGTCGGCACCACGCTTGTATTCTCCGATCTTAATTAACAGCTCATTTTTCTTGTAGTTGGCGAGCACTTCCCGAATTTTTCCTGCCAGTTTTTGGTGTTCTTCTGTGGTAACCGCGGGCATGACACGACTCACAGAGTCCAGGATGTTGATCGCAGGGAAGTGATTAGCAGATGCTAATTCTCGAGACAAAATAATGTGTCCGTCTAAAATGGAGCGTGTTTCATCAGCGACCGGTTCGTTCATGTCATCCCCAGCAACCAAGATTGTGTAGAACGCTGTGATCGATCCTACGTCGGAGTTACCTGAACGTTCTAGCAATTTCGGAAGCGTTGAGAATACCGATGGCGTATATCCCGCACGTGCCGGGGGTTCGCCAGCTGCCAGACCCACTTCTCGTAATGCCCTTGCAAAACGGGTGATTGAGTCCATCATCAAGATGACAGATTTTCCCTGATCTCTAAAGTACTCCGCAATCGCTGTCGCTGTGTAAGCAGCGTTCAATCGCACCTGTGACGCTTGGTCTGACGTCGAAACGATAAGGACCGACCGTGCCAAACCTTCTGGCCCCAAGTCTCTTTCAATGAAGTCACGAACTTCTCGTCCCCGTTCACCAATCAGACTGATCACGTTCACGTCAGCGACGGCATTTCGGGCGATCATGCCAAGGAGGGTGGACTTACCTCCACCTGCAGCAGCAAAGATTCCCACACGCTGCCCAAGACCAGTTGTTAAGATGGCATCAATGGCCCTGATCCCAACAGAGATCGGCTCTTTTATTCGTTTTCGTTTTAGGGGGTCGGGAGGTGCGGCCCAAACAGGGTAAATTTGGTCTGTTTCGAGGGGACCTTTTGTATCGGTGTCTAGGGGTTCTCCTAGACCATTTAAGACCCGTCCAAGAAGCTTGTCACCGACTCGGATATTGAGTGGCATTCGCGTTGGGACCACTTCTGAGTTCGGTCCAATCCCGCTCATTTCTCCTAAAGGAGATAAAAAAACTTCGTCGCGGGTAAATCCAACAACTTCCGTTCGCAGGGGCTCTGCCCCCTCCCGCTTCACGAGGCATACTTCACCGATTTTGACTTTGGGAACGATGGCTTTGATGAGCATCCCCACCGTCTCGGTAATCCGTCCATTTACAGTGGTTAATTGGAGGTCTTCTAGACCCCCCATAAGCTTTTCAAGCTGCTCTTTCATAGGCATCTCTCATATAGTAGAAAGTGACGGTCACGACATGCTTGCACGTATGATCATTTGCAAACGAATGCCTTCCGCCACATAACTTGTCGTTAAACCTGAACGTTCATTAACGCTTTAGTTGACTCAAGCGACTTATTCAAAAGGTTAGTGAAGAATTCCAACTCTTGCTGAATATGGTTCACTTTCACCTGAATCGCCAACATATTCGCGGGTGATAAGTCCTTGTCAGTGTCTACCATGGCCTGGAGATATGATCCCAGGTGGTCGAGCTGATATTGTGCGTGTGTGAGGTGGTCGAAAAACTTGGTGGCAGCATTCGGAACAGCCTCTTTTCCCGCAACTTTAGGTGCGGCCACTGGCTCTGTGCCAGCTTTGGATAAGGCAATTCGTAAGCTGTCATCAATATGCGTCAACTTGTTGCGCATCAGTCTGTTTACTGGCTTCTTAATCTCCAAATTCGGAGTCTCCAGCTCAGACTTAATTTGCTCAATTCTTTGAGAGGTCTCGGTTGTTCTGGCAACGAGATCGTCATTTGTAACGGCTCTCTCATTGGATACCTTTCCCTGCTCTCGAGCAATATCCTCAACATTAGGTCTTTCGGAAGCGGCCGTCTTCAAAGCAGCATCCTGCTCAGGTAGCTTTTTGTCCATAATGGTCTCAAACTTACCCTCCACAGGCTGAGTACGCTCTGTGATTTTCGTTTCCATTTTATCGATTCGTCCCTCTTTCTCATCAAGAGGTGCGACTCGTTCTATTTTTCCATCTAATGCCATATTGATACCCTTTTTATTATTTTATTTTACGAACGGTGACTTAAGTTTCTTTAAATCCTTTTCTGCCCATTGAAGGGCAATACTCCCTAAATTGACAATCGTCTCATCAGAGGTTTCTTCGATGATCTTCTTGATCATCTTTTCACCCTGGCTTCTCTTGGCCTTGGTCAGAAGATAACAGATTCCAAGAAATGTCATCGCCAGATGATTTTCCGGCTCATCCTCGGTGATCTCCGTAAAGATCTCTGTCGCCTCTTTGACCTCCAGCTTATTCAAAGCTATGTAGCCTAACCCAATCCGTGGAGCTGAGCTCTCTGGGCTTAACAGCTGCGCCGCATTGAACAGATGTCTGGCACTCGCCTCGTCTAACTGCTTGACTGCGACAAAACCAGCTTCGAGAAGTAAGGGGAAGTCATCTTTGAAGTCTTCCAAGTTTTTCTTTTGCATAGCCTTCCCTGTTTTACACCACTAAGCCCATTTCATATGCGCAAATTGCCCTGTCACACGGATAATCGCCAAAACGACCGGGTCTTGTTGATCGAGACCCAGTCGAAGGGTTCTGGCTATTATCCCTTCACGTTACGTGACATAGACAATATCGCCGTATTCGAAGCGCTCACCACCGATGTTGACATTTCTGACAACTGTGATAGGTGGTTCATTAACATCTGCATGTCAAACATGTCCCCGATGCTAATAGCACTCCCTCGAGACTTGATGTCATCCAATTTGTTTTTGGCACTAGTCGTAGCGTCAGTGACGACTTTGATCAGTGTCTCTATATCAAATGATTCACGTTCAGTCATACTACCCTCCAACGAGTATTATATTATTTATTGAACCAACTCTTTATTAAAGTTAGATAAAGAATTGACTCACGTTTATTTATTTCTTACTTACCCGGGCCATCACCTTCTTTAGCGATGTATACCCGTGTAAGAGAACACCAAACTGGTCAAATTGCTCTTTATTGTCGCCGCTTCGTAATATATCCTTCACTTCTTTCGTTCGCGCCGTCACCTTATCCTTCAATTTATGACCAATAGAGGGATCTTTCACCTCCGTTTCTAAGTCGAATACAAAATCGCTACCCTTTTTATCTCCCTCAAGTCCAAACATTTCTGATTCACCCCTCTTTTCGCCCTATACTATTATTTTACACGATTTATTGATTAAAATCAATTCTGTACTTGATGCCACCGCTTTCTAGCATAATGACGCCTGATTTAATTGATTTTATCGTTCTTCCGTCCAAACTATCCCCTACCGTCAAAATTTTGCCTTTAATGACGACGCTTGTTTCGCCACTTGGCTGAGTTAATGAGCCCGTCACTTGATATTGATCGGATAAATCGATCATCGATAGTGCCGCAGGAAGCTCCGTTATATACGTTCTGACGTCTCTAACGCCCTCCATTTTGCGTATTTTAGCCACAATCTTACCGACATTTTCCTTTTCACCAAAGGGAACGTCCCCAGATAAAACGACGGCTCCATTCGAAATGAGGACGTCTACAGCATTATACCCCTCATCTTTCAGCAAGACTTGAGTGGTATTTAAAATGGTTTCTTCCACAATAATTCGACGTTCTAAAAGTTCCAAATATGGGAAGTTCTGCCCTAAATAATCCGATAGGTTGTTAGCTTGCTCCCGGGTTTGAATATAGCCCGAAATGACGAATTTTCCAGGTGCAGGAGAGTGTATGGTGACTCCACGCCAATCAGGATTCTTCGCTAACACATGATTATGCTCCTGCCAAATCAATTCGTCAACAATAACGTTATTGTCGACTTCTCTCACAAATGGCAGCGCGGTCACTGAATAAATGAGCTGGTTACGGTCAACACTATTGATCACGTGCCCTACTAAGAATAACCTTCCTGTAGTGGCGTTATAGGAATATCTGACACTCGGATATTTCGATTCACTGACGATGTTTTCTAACACCTGTTTGGTGTTGACTGGAGTTTCTTCAATTTCTTCTGCTTGGAATAAAAAGAGGGTGGCGATTCCCACAACAAGGAAAATCCCGGTAATGATCGAAACAAAGAAGAAAGATCCTATGGTCTGATGTGATTCTGGAGGAACTGCCACTTCTTCGACTTCTTCTTCCACTTGAGGCGCTTCTTCAACACCTTCCACCTCAACTTCCTCATCTTGCTGCTGCAGAATTTTGACGATTTCCGGCAATAGAGGGGAGACAATCGTACTTCTTTCCCCTTCACGGTCGTATACGATTAATGAAGTGGTTCCTAAGGAGATGAGGGTGTTCGGAGAAAACGTCTGACGCTCTTCAATCTTCTTACTCTCAATAAACGTCCCATTACTGCTCCCTAAATCCTCAATGGTCAAAGACCCATCCTTAGAAACAGTGAGACGGGCGTGTTGGCGGGAAACACTGACATCGTGGAAGACAATGTCACAATTTCCTGGATCACTGCCCATTACATAACTGGTGTCGGGATACATTGAGAACTGTGCCCCATTGTTTGGCCCTGACACGACCTTCATGAGCCATGGGGAACTATCACTCAAGTCAAGGTCAATCTCCGCCAGAGGCTCTTTCTGCTCTTCTTCCTCTTCGAAGATCGTATCCCTCTCATCTTCAATAACTTCCTCTTCAACTATAGGTTCTTCTGGAGTGAGCATGACTTCGCTCTCTTCCATTAAATAACGGTAATACCCATCTCCAATTTTAATGGAGTCGCCACTTTGAAGTAGTTGGGGTTCAGAAACTTCTGCATCATTTATGAGGATAGGGCTCGTTTCAGAAAGATTTTCGGCGATGATTCCTTCAGGGGATACCCGTAACATTAGATGTTTTCTGGAGACAGAAGGATCCTCAAGGATAATCTGTGACACATCGGGATCTCGTCCCAAAACCCACGTTTCCGCCCCTTCAAGGGGAAGAGTCACTCCCTTCAATACTCCTTCTTCCGCTACAATCTTAGCACTCATGTCCTCATCCTTTATAACATATTAATTAATATTACGTATCATGAACATGATATCGTATTTCATGTACCTGAATCAATCACGCATTTGGTAATAAAGCAAATGACGTGCCAACTCTTTCGAGGAAAAGCGTAAACTGCTGATTCTTCTCTTATTATAAACTATATAATAATTTTATACTTTGGATTTAATTTCTTCCTGAGTGATTTTGGCCAGATTCACATAATCTTCCAAAATATCATAAAATTGCTGAAACGAGACATCATAATCGATAAAATGGGTCATAATCAGGTGTTTCTTGTCTTTGGTCATCCCAAAAATGGAATTCAGACTCCCTTGACCCATAAGATTGGCCTCTGAAAGCATGATGAAGATGTCTTCTCGGTTCCGTTCCGGGACTTCACACAGCTGGCTTTCAAAGAATATCCCATCTTCTAAATTGTGAAATGTCACATCCAGTTCAGGGTCAATGGTTATGGTGAAGGTATTAGGGTCTGCAGGAGGACTGACTGCTTTGATTTCCAATTTTTCTTCCAGCTGTCTCAAATGATCCTGTAGCATGAATTCCTCATGGGTTAAACGGACACTTCCTCAAATATTTCAAAAGGAGCATCACTGTCCAAAATGAGTTTCGCAAAGTTTCTCGCTTGTGTGGGACTTGGGGCCACCGCTTTTAAATGTCTTTCTAGACTGGATGCCATTTTTTCATCAATCATTGTTTCTTCGGGATCGAGAGAATCGACGAAGGATTCCAGAATTTCTTTCGCTGGTAATGATGTCAACAGCGATGTGCGTTTGAGAACCTGTCCGATAAAAATCACGCTTTTAATGATCTGGGGGATGTTGGAAGGAGTTTCGGCTAATGCCTCTCTGAGGCTATACAGGAAGGTGTTTGCGAGGGTTTTAGCAATATCTTTTACTGGGTTTTTGAGTTGAGAGGCGTCATGTGCGATGTCTAGCAATAAATTCATCGCTTGTGGGATATTGAGGGGATGGGGATGTCCCATAATTGTGACCAGAAGTTGTGCTGATATAGCCGTTTTGGTGATGAGTCGTTCTTCGGCGTTCATTTTCTCTAATGATTTCCAATAGGTGTTTTCCTGTGAAGCTCCAGATTTTTTTGTGGAGGGAAGAGTTTCGATCCAAGAGACAAAAGCTTTTTCGACTTGAAGGGCAAGGATCAGGTCCCGCGTCAATGCAGGAGCTGTTTTAATGGGAACCAACATCTGAATCGCTCTCAGAAGAGCTTTTGAAAGGGCTTTTTGTGTTTTGGGGTGAGGAGGAATCAGGAGTGTAGGGATCATCTGTTCATGGAAATAGTCGTCCAGGTATTGCAGGGCAATATTTCGCGTTCTTTCTTGTGCTAGCGATTCGGGGAGCTTAAGGTCGTAAGCGGAAATCAATAACGCTTTCATCAACATCTTCATAGTGGGGAAAAGCGATTCCAAAATTTTGATTTG
>SDBV01013598.1_pt1 | contig 10336 bp, 13 predicted proteins | sample 2277081 | NCBI WGS metagenome assembly SDBV01 (sample SAMN10402039, study PRJNA504765) | marine sediment metagenome | isolation source: marine sediment core GS10_PC15, 223 cmbsf | place: Arctic Ocean: Southern Knipovich Ridge | collected 2010 | reverse complement strand
TATTTTTTTAAGGTCACTAAAACTTTCAATTTCAATACCTTTAAAGTTTATTTTATTTAAATCTTTGATTGCTCTCTCAACACCCCCTTTAGGAAAAGCTTTAACCTCAAACTTCCCTTTAGAAGCACCAGAAGGAGCAGATGCAATCTTCTTTCCTTTATTAGAAAAAATCTTAACTTCAATTGCTTCCTCTTTTCTAGAATTAAGAATCTTCTTAGCCCTTACACCCCTTATTTGCATAACTTTGGATGGTATTTTATTTATAAAAGCTTTTTGTTTATTATATTATTGCGTTATCGGGACTTACAATAATCACGGTTTTCTTTAAATAGTTATTTAAATCATTTACTTTTTATTTAATAAGAGGTGAAGATGAGTAAAAATTATTGGATAAAGAAGAAAGGCAAGAAGGGAGAAATTATTTGGAGAAAAGGAAGGGCTCAGGGTTTAGATGGAGCAAAAGGAAGGATAGGAAATATAACAAAACAAATTAAAGAGATTTTAAAGAAGAAAAAGAAAATAAAAATTTTAGAAATTGGAGCAGGTTTTGGTAGAGCCCTTTTAGAATTAAAACAAATTTTTGGGAAAAGGGTTGAAGTTTTTGGGACGAATTATGAAAGCAAATGGAACCAAAAACTTACGCAAAAATATGCTTTGGACCAAAAATTTTCAAAAAAAGAAATTCCTAAAATTTATACAAAAATTGATGCGGGGGAAAAACTGCCATTTAAATCATCTAATTTTGATTTTGTCTTTTGTCAAGCGACGATGCAATACATTTTAGACAGAGCATTTTTTATTGAAGAAGTCAATAGAATATTAACAAAAGAGGGATTTGGGATTTTAGAATTACAAGAATATAGAAGTGACCATCCAAAAGAATATGAAAATTTAATTGAAGTTTGGGATAACGGTAAGAGAATTGATTTTTTGAAACATTTAAAAAAATTCAAAAATATACAAATCAAAAAATCAAAAGGAAGGGATTGGCATTATGTTATTATGAAGAAAATAAAGAATCTGGATTTAGGATTAAAACTTGTTCATTGTATAGACTTAGAAAATGATATTTATTCTGGTTGGTGGGGAAAGAAGGTAATTTATATTAAAAAATAAAGTTTCCTCACAAGATTCTAATTGGACAGATTCCTACTCAACCTAATTAAATCTAACCCTTTATTATTCCCTAACATTAATTTGGGTATTGCTACCTCAGCAGGAATTGAATTTAATGCTTGATGTCTTCTTATGAAGTTATAATAGATTTCCTTTCATGATTATCCTTGCACTTTCCAAACAACCATGGAAACCCCTGTTGTTTTTGTTCTTTCTCTTATTGAATTATATAATCATTTGCCCTAGTAAATATGCAAGATGGGACAAAAAGAACCTAAAAAGAAGAAAGATTAATTTTTTTATTTAGTTTATAAGTCCCTTAGATGCAACAATGCATGTTTATATTCTTCTTGGTAAGGGTCTTTTAATTGTTATTGGGAGAGTTCCTTCTTCAAACTCTTTCTTTGCTATAGCTACTGGATTATACTTAAGCAGTTCAAAATCTTTATTTTCCATTTTAAATAGAATTGGTGCGCCCATGGCTATTTGTAATGCCCTCGCTCCAATAATTCTCGCTTTTTCGTACTTTGTATACTTCATCATATTAGTTTTCTTAATTCCTTTTCTTTTTCAAATGCTATATCCATCATCTTATCTATTTCTTCAGATGTAATACCTTCTATTCCCCCTTTCTGGAGAGCATTCAGTTTACCATCAGAAATAGCTATACTCAATCTAGCATCAATTACTTTTTCTTCTTCAAAAGTTGGATCTACTAGAATTTTATCTCCGATTTTAATTAGTGTACATGTTATTGGAACTTTATTTAATGGTAATTTTTCTTTTGTTAATTCCCCATATTTCACTCTATTTTTTTCTAATTTTGGAAACTTAACCTGCTTTAAAGCAGCAACAGCAGCTAAGGCAGAAGCATCAATTAAATTTCCTGCATCATTAATTGGGTAGATGTCTATAAAAACTAACCAGACTAATTCTCCTTTTTTAATGCACAGTTTTTTAAAATCAATAACTTTACTTTCCCTAATTCCCCGGTCTACTATTCTCGCTAGTTCTATCGCTTGTATTCCTGGGGGACCAGGTTCAAATTCTTCTGAGGCCATTGGTAATAATTCTGCAGTTACAATAATTGTTCCTTCATCAGGATTATCAGGATAAGGTTCACCTACATTTAACTTAACTCCCACTATAACTTCTGTTTCTCCAATAATTGCTTTTGCAGACCCTTCTGCATTTTTTGATATCCCAGTCTCTATCTTAACTGGCTTTCTGAATTCTTTTAAACTTCTACCATCTATCCTTAATCCTTGTTTCATCAAATCCAAAACGTATTTTTCATTCATAGTAAGGCCCCCGGATATGCGGTTTTTAGTGCTTTTTTCTGTATCTTATATACATCACTACATGTTTTTTTAGCCATTTTCAAAGCCTCTTTTAAAGCTTCTTTCTTAACAGCTCCATCTAACTGCAATAATACAACCTTGTTTGTCCCAGGAATCATTGCAACAGGAATATCTGTACTTCCCTCTTCATGATCTTCCTCGTATTTGTCTAAATCAACAACGATTTTGGTCCCAACACTCCCAACAGCTACTGCTGAAACTAGATCACGCATGGGTATGCCTGCATCAGCCAAGGCCAAGGCAGCAGCATTAATGCCAACACATCTTGTTCCTGCATTTGCCTGGATTACATTAATAAAAACATCAACAACTGCACTTGGAAATTTATCAAGATTTACAACGGATAATAAAGCATTTTTAGTCACCATTGAAATTTCAGTACTTCTTCTGGATGGACCAGGTCTTTTCCTTTCAGTAACAGAAAATGAACACATATCATATATACACCTTAAAACTCCTTTTTGTGGATTTTGTAAAAATCTTGGATGTAACTCTCTAGGACCATATACTGCGGCAATAGCAATCGTATCCCCCATTCTAAACATGGCAGATCCATCTGCTCTTTTTATAACTCCAACTTTTGCTTCCATTTCTCTGGGCTCATCAAATTTTCTCCCATCTTTTCTTTTTGTGTACGTCATTTTTTAATCTCTTTCTCCAAAAACTTTTTTACCTCATCCGTTAAACCAGAAGTATGACTTTCTTTTTCAACCTTCATCATGGCTTTTGTTGCAACCAAAGTATCTTTTGCATCACCTTGAATCCAAACACGGCCATTTTGACCAACAGTAATCCTACATCTTGTCATTCTTTTGATCATATCAATCATGCTTCCTTGTTTTCCAATAATTCGTGGAACTTTCGAAGGAGTTACCTTGATTATTTTTCCTCCGGATAACTTCATCAACCCAGGCCCTTTTGTAGTTAGATCAACCAACTTTAGTCTGGTTATTTTTGTGATCTTCGTAACAATAATATCATTGAAATTATAATATTTACTTAAATCTTCATTTCTTTCAACATATTCGGTTATATCTTTCATCGAGAGTACAGCATCATATGAACATCCGATATCAACAAACCAGCTACTAAAGCTCATATCGATTATACGCCCAATTACAATATCTCCAACCTTGGGAACATATTTTCCTGTTAAGGGAATTAATTTGATTACCTTTCCACTCATGTTTATTAATCCTAATTGAGAAGCTATTATCTTGTCTTCTTCCCTAAATGCAGCTCCTGCAGGTAAAAAATCTAGCCCAACGGCTAATTCTTGACCAGGAACAACCAATTCTTTATCCTTTACTTTTATTTCTCCCATTTTATTCACTCAAAACCTTTGTTTCGACCTCTCCATGAGTTAAATTGTTCAATTCGCCAAAAAACTCGTTTTGTAATCCAGCAGGCAATTCAACAATGATCTGTAATAAACCATTATCCTGCCAACTCTCTTTAAATATCTTTCCATATTTTTTTAAGATGCGATAAGAACCTCCAGAATATTTTGCTGGAATTCTAACTTCAATTTTTCTTGTCTCTAACCTTATTGGTATAATCGCAAGTATATCCTTTAACACCTTTTGCACTTGATCTTCAGCTGGTTTAAGTTCATCAATATTCACTCTCGCTTCATTCATTGCATTCTCTATCCTTTCTGACGGATGTGGAAATCCGGTTTTTGGATCAATGGCATTTCTATGAATAAGGTCTATTATCTGTTTTTACTTTTCAAGCCTTAATTTATTTTTATATTCGGAAGTTAGATGTATTTCTCCTTCTTTTATGATCTTGCTAGCTACTTCTCTTGTATCATCTGTTCCAAATACCTTCTTTATTTCATTTTCAGAAGCACGCTGTCCTTTCTTAACATCTTTGTAAACCTCGTCTGTTGCAAGTATTTTGTCCAACCCTATACTCTTCCCTTTCCTGAGTTCCATAGCTAGATCACAATCTACTAAAATCTCGAATATATCTTTCCCAACTTTCAATCTTGCAATAACTGCCTCGTCTACATTTACCATTTACTTTACCTTCTTCACTACCTCTGCAATTTCTTCTTCCTTCAGCCTCTCAAATTTTCTTGTGGAAGTCTTAATAAAAGCGCCATCTATCCTTTTCACATCAAAGTTTCTTCCTAAAATCTTTTTTAAAACGCTAATTGCTAACTTCAATCCATCATCTAAAGTCATATCTTCTCTATATTTCTTTTTCATTAATTCCTCTGCCTCTATTTCAGCTTCCCCAATAGCAGCTGCTTTATATTGAAAGAAAATTCCGGTTGGTTCTGTTTCAAATAATTTTGGACCATCTTCATCAACTCCTGCAAATAAAATAGACACCCCAAAAGGTCTTGCTCCAGCATATTGTGTATAAGCCTGTTTTATATTGCAAATTTCTTTGACTAAACTTGCCGTGTCTATTTTGGTATCATAGGTTACCCTATGTTGCTGAGCTATTATCTGTGATTTTTCTACTAAAACTCGACCATCCATTAAATAACCTGCTGCAGTTGCACCTATGTGCTGATCAACTTTAAATATCTTTTCAACAGATTTTGGCACTATAAATTCATCAACTATCCTCTTATCAGCCACTAATAAAACACCATTCTTACAAACTATCCCAAGCGAAGTTGTTCCCTGCTCAACTGCTTTTTTAGCATATTCTACCTGCAATAACCGACCGTCTGGACTAAAAACAATACTTGCACGGTCATAACCCATCATTTGATGTTGTACTTCTTGTTGCATTTCAATCTCCTCCTTTTTCTAATTTAGATACATTCAATTCGTCTTCCTTCTTCTTATACAGATTTAATATAATAACAAATTTAGAGAGAAGGCACTCTAAATTTTCTATCTTTTCATATTTGATAACATTATTTCCTTTCCTTATCTCATCTAATACAAGAATATATTCGTTTAAAGTTTTTTTATGGGCTTCTATATCCATATAATCCTCCATGGACATATGAAGAGTATCTCTCATAAAATACGTTAACGCGCCATACATAAAACTATATCCAAACAAACCATAATGCGTATGATGTTTATCAACAAAGGAACTTAAAAAATCAAAAGCATTATTTCCAATTTCTCCATTAAAACTATTCTTACCCTTTTTGTATTCCTTTAACTCTTTTAGAGTAGACTGTAAAAGATCATAATCTGACTGCAATGGATCTTCCTGCTTTTGAATCAATTTAACATGTAACATTTTTACTTCAATTTTTTTAATATCCCGGAAACTTTAATTGTTTTAACAACAACATTTTCATTATTAATTTTTTCTATTAATGCCAGAGTTGTTCTAACATCATTTACATACTTTGTATTCACCTTTATAACATTCGGCTTTACTATCATAATGCCTGCTTTTGCACAGCCCAATTCCCCTAAAAAAGCCAAACACTTTCCTGATATCGCTTTTTTAATGTCCTCAGATTTAATCTTATTTTTTGATATTGTTTCAAACAGTATGTATCTTTTTTTTTCTCTTAAACTGGGTAAAATAGGCTTTTCTTTAATTTTCACTCACCTGAGAAAGAAGCTTTCTCTTTCTTCTCTGTCTGAGATTAGGTAGAAATATCCATTTATAAAGTTTTTGCTTCAGAAGATTTTATGTGTAAAAACGACTATTTTGAATAAATAAAAAAATTAAAAATTAAAAAAGCCCAGCTAAAAAAGTCCTTGGGAAATTTGAAATCTTTTCTAAAAACAATAGTTTTCCAAGTTTGATGCACGGATCATCAGCATAATAAACTTCCTGACACTTATGTTTTACACAAACCCATTCCCTAAAGGTAGTTCCATCTGGACAATATACCAATGGTCCACAATCAGAATCTCTAGAGCATTCTGGTTCTTCAGATGTTTGAAATTTTATTTTTCCGGGTATCCCTGTATCTTCCTTTAAGACAGTAACGTCAAGAACATAATCACAAACAGTAGAAGTCTGGCAGCTTGCACAAATCGCTTTTGAAAGTCCGCAATTTGCACATATTTTTTCAATATATCTTCCAGGAGCAAGTTCTAAAGGAACAATTGCATCTATGTATATCTCGCTTTTTTCCCCGGCCTTAACTTCTACCCTTTGGGGAAGAATATCTATTAAAAACTTACTTTCGCCACCTCCAACTGAAAAAACACAAAATGAATCATACTCACTTTTACTATTATCAACAGCCATAACAAATCTCCCTTCTTCTCCTGGATACAAAGAAATTGCCTGGGGAGTAGGAGCACATACCCCTGGTGAAGGTACAGTCATAGCATTAGCAATTGGAATTAATAAGAATAAAATTAGAAAAATTTTCTTCATTTATTTCACCTCTTTACTTTTATGTTACCTTTTATATTATAAAAAGTTTATGTTTTTAGCATTCAGTCTGCCTAAAGCAACAGCTTACATGATATCTTTAGAGAAAATTATATAAAGGAAATTCAATAAATAGTTTAAATAAAAAGAGGCAAAATGAATAATAAGATTTTATATATTACACTTTTGATTGTACTTTTGACTCTTCCAATCCCTTACATTACAACCAGATTTTTAACTGGAAGGGCAATTCAAAACCCGCGCTTAGTAGCTAGCATAACTGTTTCTTCTGATAGTGAACCACAGGGTAAAGCCATTTATTTTGATGCAAGCGGTTCTTCAGGAGATATTGAAAAATACTCCTGGGACTTTGACCTAAGTGATGGTATAGAAGGAGATAAGACCGGGATAACTAGTTCTTATGTATACAAAATTCCTGGTGTGTATGTAACCACTTTAACAATAACAGACAAGATTGGAAACCAAAATACCGCCACAGTTACTCTTACAATCCTTTCTACTACAAAGAAGCTAAAGATTACTGAAGGACCAACTGCGAAGGCAATATCAAGCAGTACAGTCAGCATAGGATGGAAAACTGACAAAGAAAGCAATACAAGTGTATATTACGGTTTAACCTACCCTAGTGAGATTATCTCAGACCAGACATTTTCCATAGCCCACCAGATTACGCTAGAAAGATTACAACCAAATAAAAATTATCTTTACTATATAAAAGCTATAGACAAATCTGATAACATTAAAACAAGTTCAGTGAATACATTTACTACCCCAGCCTTAGCACCAGCACCAACAATTAGGACCACAACCACAACTATTCCAACTACGACTACAACAATTAAACCAACCTGCCTTGATGGAATCCGAAACCAAGGAGAAATAGGAATAGATTGCGGTGATCCCTGTAAGAGATGTAAAAGTGATTTCCCCTGGACTACGATAATTCTTTCTACCGCAATGATAACACTTGTAGCTGCCTTATTATTTTTTAGAAATTATTTTAAGAAAAAAGAACCGTTTAAAGAAGAAATACTGCCCTCAAAAAAAGAAAAGACAAAACTTCCACAAATAACTAAAGAAAAAAAATCTTCTATTAAGATTCCGGTAAGAAAACCCGGAAAACCTGAAAAAGAATTGCCAAAAAAAATAGAAAAAGTCTCAACAGAATTATCTACGTATATTAAAAGTTGTATAAAACAGGGTTTTAAAGAAGACCAGATTAGAGCAAAATTACTAAAGGCTGGTTGGTCTAAAGAAAAGATCGATAAAGCTTTTAAACAATATTAAAACAAAGCCTTAAAAGCTAAATTTCTCCTGAATTGTGTATGTCAATAGAAAAAACCTCAACAGAATTACCTGCGTATATTAAAAATTGTTTAAAACAGGGTTTTAAAGAAGACCAGATTAGAGCAAAATTACTAAAGGCTGGTATGTCAATAGAAGAGATTGTATCAATTTTAGCACCAAAAACAGGATATTGCCACAATCTTATTAGACGAATTTCTGATGCTGGAAAAGAAACACTAGAAGCGAGAAAAGCAAAAGTTCAAAGGGCTTCAGAAAATACAATAAAAATCCAGCCAGTTTATAACATGCAGGGAAAACTCGTGGAATACGACAAATATGGAAGACACATTAATATTAAAGTATGAGATTTATCTTGTAAATCTCTTATAAAACACAAAAGTCCCAAACACTATTAGAATTGTTATAATACTAATGGGCAAAATTGGCTTCTTGCCTAGATTTTTAATAGTTCTTCCTGCTAAGGCTGTTAATCCTAATTCTGCAGATTCTTCTGTTGTTACTTCATCCATAATTTCAAAAGATTCAATCTTCTCTTCGATAGTTGTAGTTGTTTCAGAAGTTATTGGAATTGTAGAAGTTGTAGGAACAGTAGTTGTGGTTTCAGGAATCCAATCATCACCTCCGGAACCACCTCCAGAAGTTCCTACACCAACCGTGGTAGTAGTACTTTCTGGTATTGTAGTAGTTGTGGTGGTACTTGTTGTTGTGGTTGTAGAAGTAGTAGTTGTACTTGTTGTGGTTGTAGTAACTTCTTCAATAATAAAATTCCAATCGTACTCAGAAATTTTCCCGCCAGTATCATTACAAGCTGTATAAATTGTATAACTTGAAGGATCTAAATCTGCAGTATAATAGTGAATTAACTCCTCACCCTCAAATGTAAAATTAAGATAATCATTAACTCTCCCCTTACAAATAGCATTTTCATCTGTTTCAACGTTCAAAGTAATTGAATTCTCATAAATCGTACCGTTTGGTAAACCATTAAAGATAATGGGTGCTCCATCAACATAAAATAAACTAGCAACATCACTTTCTTTTCTTGTTCCATCAATACATGCCAACCTTAAAGAATAAGACCCATCAATTAAACTTACGGGATAATTAACTTCAGAATTATTTTCTACATTTATAGAAACAGTTGCATTATCTAATTCGATAGTACAGTTTATATCATTACTTAGATCATCAGTTACATTAAATCTAAAAACAATATCTTTAGTTTCTAAAACACTGTTGTTTAAAAGATTCTTGAGATAAATTAAGGGGGCATTATTTTCAATGTAAACCGTTCTTAATTCTGTAGAATTCCAATTTTCAAGAGCATCATACCCATAAACCTTGAAAGAATGTATATAACTCAAATTAGTTTGATTAAAATAAAAATTTTTATGGTTTCCATTCATGGTTTTGTTTATATTATCAAATTCTAAAATAGCAAGATCTAACGCCCTATTGCTGCTGATATTTATATGGACCCAATTTTCTACAAAAGCATCATCTAAGGGGGTTTGGTCAACAAAATAAATGCCTGGTTTTGTAGTGTCAAAAGACAATATAGATATCTTGATATCAACTCTAGGAAAAGTTAAATTAGAACTTGGGTCATAAATTCCTTTACCATTTTTCAGGGCAGATTTTATTCCTTCTGAACTTAGAAGAGTTCCGTTTAATTCTCTGATATACTGGTGTAATAAAACTGTGGCACCAGCAGCATGTGGCGTGGCCATTGAAGTTCCAGACTTTGAAGTACTGCCACCATTAAGGGAGGTTGATACAATATTAACACCAGGAGCCATTAAATCCAGCATATTATTCCGGTTACTGAATGAAGCAATATTATCACTATCACCTGTAGCACTAACACTGATAACATTACTAATACAGGCTGGTGCTGCTATTGCCGTAGCACTGCCACTATTTCCTGAAGCAGCAAAAACAGATATGTCTGAAGAAACAGCCGTATTAATTGCGCTTACAAGACTCTCAAACCCACCTACATCATCACAAGCACTATCAAACAAACCTCCGCCAAAACTCATTGTTATAGACGTAATATCATACTTAGTTTGATTAGAAATACACCATTCAATAGCCTTTGTAACATCAGAAGCATAACATGTATCTCCGCCAGAATCACAAACTTTTAACGCTATCAAATTTGCATCAGGAGCAACTCCTTTTATATTCCCATTTGCAGCAGCTATTCC
>SDBV01013597.1_pt1 | contig 10337 bp, 8 predicted proteins | sample 2277081 | NCBI WGS metagenome assembly SDBV01 (sample SAMN10402039, study PRJNA504765) | marine sediment metagenome | isolation source: marine sediment core GS10_PC15, 223 cmbsf | place: Arctic Ocean: Southern Knipovich Ridge | collected 2010 | reverse complement strand
TATCATTATCCGATATAAAGCTTTTGCATTTTACTGTCTGTGCTTGTATAATACTTACACTCAACATTATAGGTTTAAAATGAGATATGTTTTTTGTTATTTTTTAGGGTTATTAACTGTTGCTATGAGTCTTTTTGCTGATCCAGGTATGGAAGAATTTATTGATGAATATTATTCCAGTGAAGAGCGGATGATACATTATTACCCAATGCTTACATATGCTATTTCCAAAGGATATCGAGATATAGCCATTCAAATGCTAAACAAAGGAGCGAATCCGAATGAAATGCCCAAGTTAAATTATACAAGCTCCCTTGTAGAAGCTGTAGGCCTAGAAGACGAAGAGCTTGTTGAGTGTTTGATAAAAAATGGCGCTGATGTAAATCAAATAACTGAGCAGAAAATAAGTAAATTTACTACAATTACAAACTCTCCATTATGTCAAGCTGTCAACACTAATTCAAAAAGTAATATTACCAAATTACTTCTCGATAACGAAGCATTACCAAACGTTAGATTGATTGAGCCAATGGGATATACTGCCTTTGTTAGAGCAGCAGCGAAAGGTGATTTTGAAAAATTTAAAATATTGTTGGAATATGGAGCTGATCCTCATGTTAAGTGGTCGTGGACTCCTAACAAAGAAAAGACGGAAATTAACCTGTTTTCATGTTTAAATTCGTTTAATAACGAAGAGCGGTTAGAAATAGCTCAAATTCTTGTGGATTCGCAAGTAGACACAAACTTTCATGGGTCAAGGGTGTGTCCTCCTGTTGTACGATTAGCATTATCTCTTGATCCAAAACTACTTGAAATTTGTTTTGATGCAGGGGTCAGAATTAATGATTTTTATAAGATGGAATACAAACCCAAGTATTGCAAGACTGGTTATTATGATGTAAAGGCATCAGGCTCCATTTTCTCTTATTATAGTACTCTACCTTTGCCTGAAGTCAAAGAAGCTTTGGATTGCTGTGTAAAATATAATCTAAATATTAATGAGCTTTCTTGGTTGAAAATTGCGAATCAAATCTCACATGTTTCACCTCTTACTCAGGCTATCACAAACAAAAATTACGCTCTAGCATCATATCTTATTGATCTCGGGGCTGATACAGAAATCCTTGCGAAACATTCCCCTTACGCGGGTTATACACCTCTTATCATAGCAATAAGAAAAGGGGATGAAGAAGGTGCTATTTTCTTAGTCCAGAATGGAGCAGACCCCGAAAACAGCGGCAAAGAAAAAGAACATCCTTTGGATCTTGCTAAAATGTATAAAATGGAAAAACTTGTTGAAGAACTGAAAAAGGCTATTATCAATAAATATAGTTAAAGAGAGGGGTCAGGCCTGGGATGGCACAGATGGCAAGTTGCTTATCTTTAGTAGATTGTATTTTTGATTAAAACAATTCCTTAATTTTCTGGTGATCCCCCCTCTTAAAGGCACTTGTGAGCAAGGTTTAAATTTCGGATTTTTTTCATGAAAATAATTTTTTATACACCTGGCTAACAGATGAATTTATAAAATTCCAGCCAGTTTTGGTTCTATAACTATGGGGTTTTCTCAATTCCTTGGCTTTTTTGCTCATTCTATCCCCTACGATTCCTTCTGTTCTCAGTTAATTATGAAACATTTTGTCCAAAAAATGGCCTCAAAACTGGGGGGGTAAAAATCGTTGAACATTTCCTTCAAAAATGCCTATTTGTGCCATCCCAGGTCAGACGTGACTTATTGACTTTTTGAGAAGAAAGTCAATAAGTCACGTCTGACCCCTCGCATTGATGAACTATCATGACCAGTAAGATGTTTAAAATATTTATGGCTGCTTTTTTGTGCTTGGGGTCGTATTCCTTCGCAGATGTTCATTCTACTCGTGAAGTGTTAAGGAGCTATTCGTCAAATAATCCCAAAGTGCTCCAGGTCTACGACAGAGTGACAAAATCTTGGGTAGAGTATGTAGCGTTGCATGAAGGTCAGTGGGACCTTGAGAAGCTCTTAAAAGCCGTAGAGTTCGCAGCCGAAAAGCATGAAGGACAAGTCAGGAAAGACAAAGAGAAGACACCCTACATCGTTCATCCAATCGGGGTATCCGAGCTCTTATGGGATATTGGCTCCGTCCGCAGCGTTAATGTGCTAACTTCAGCGCTTCTTCATGATACTCTTGAAGACACCGATGCTACAGAAGCAGAAATCGAGCCCCTTTTTGGAGATAGGGCCCTATACACGGTTAGGGAAGTGTCAAATGATCCAAATTTATCAGGGGAAGAGAACAAGCAAAGACAAATTGATCACGCCCCGATGATGTCATTGGATGGACAGTTAGTGAAATTAGCTGATCGTCTGTACAATGTGAGAGATTTAGATCCACCACCTCCCAGCTGGTCCGACGAGAAAGTTGATGGATACTATGCGTGGGGTGAAAAGTTGCTTTTTGCGCTAAGAGGAACCAATTCAGGCCTTGAGAATGCCCTTCAGAGACGGATTGATAACCACAGGTGTAAGAAAACTAAGGAAATTGACTCCATTATCGGTTTGCACACTATTAAGGGGGTATATTTTGAGTGGGACCCTTACGAAGGTAACTATATCGACGAGTACATCTTTACCCTTGAAGATGATAGCACCTGGACTTTCAATTGGTACGTGTATGAACGCAACCACCTTTCCTTAAGGGTTGGTGATGAAGTTGAAATCTCCTCTTCGGATAACAATCAATATTTCATGGTTGTTCCAGCTAAAGAGGGATCGGCGGAGAAACATATCATCTTCAACAAGTGCAGCTGGAAAGATAACTGTTATTACTCTCAATAAATCCTAAAAATACAACTTTTTCACTATCAGTATATTGCAAATGTCTCTTTCATAAATGTCGCCTATGTGTTACAATTAGGGTATGGAAGAAGAGATCACCCTCGAGTATTACGAAACCGACAATGGTAAAAGCCCTTTTTTGGAATGGCAAAGTGGGCTCACTCAAAAAGTGCGGGATTTAATGACAGTGAGGCTTGCCCGAGTTCGTCTTGGAAATTTTGGCGACTGTAAGCCAATCGAAGGTGAAAGGGGACTCTTTGAATTGCGCATGCATATGAGTCCTGGATTTCGGATCTATTTTGGAAAGAGAGGGAAGAGGGTCGTGATTCTTCTTTATGGTGGTGATAAAAGCAGTCAAAAGAGAGATATTTCAAGAGCGAAGAAATACTGGGATGACTGCCGATAAAAATATAGGAGACTAAATGATGGGCAAGACAAGAAATTATAAAATTCATCTTGATGAAAGACTAAAAGACCCAAAAGAGGCTGCGGGATACCTAAATGCAGCATTGGAAGATGATGATCCTCATGTCTTCCTGCTCGCACTAAAGGATGTTGCAGATGCTATGGGTGGAATGAGTCAGCTTTCGGACAAATCGACCCTAAATCGTCAAAGTCTCTATCGAGCTTTATCCAAAACTGGTAATCCCAAGTTGCTGAGCGTCCTTTCAGTACTGGCAGCAATGGGCTTTGAAATACACATTCGACCTGCTGCTTAACTACTCAATTTTTGTTGGGGAATTGTTGGGAGGCCACAGCAACTATCCCAACATTTCTCAACCCATCTCAACCCCTAGTCAAACACTTAAGAGTCTCTAACAGTTTGAGTTGGATTCAATTAATTTCTTTTATATATGTTTGCAACGGACTCATAACCCGTCGGTCGCTGGTTCAAGACCAGCTTGCCCCACTTTTTACCCTAAGTTCTGAACTAGATATTCCCCTTAACCTTCTGCAAGGGGTCAGTGCAAGGGGTCAGACGTGACTTATTGCAAGGGGTCAGACGTGCAAGGGGTCAGACGTGGGATGACTTATTGCAAGGGGTCAGACGTGACTTATTGACTTTTTGAGAAGAAAGTCAATAAGTCACGTCTGACCCCTTGCAATAATAAGTCACGTCTGACCCCTCGCAACAAGTCACGTCCTTGCACAGGGAGGCGTTGCGGTTGAATTCATGTAAGTCCGGGATGATCTATCCTGTCGCTTCTAATAGCACATCAATCTGTTGCCTTCCCTTTTCTTCCAGTGTAGGCATTTTGCCTATCGCTTTATGACTACCAATTAATTCTTTTTTTTCTGCTTCAGAAACCAATTCTTCAAGTTGAATATCCGTAACGGCATCGGCAATCAGCTTCTCAACGAATTTCTGTATTGAAACATCTTGCAAAGCCGATTTCACTCTTAAACGTTTATGTATTGACTCGCTGAGGTCAATGTGAATCTTGCGTTTTGTCATCTTTAAACCTTTTCTTTAGTTGAACAAAAACCATAAATATACGATAAGTATATTCTTGCGATGCTAAAATCACAAACAGAATAAACTGCTTCGTAATATAAATATTTCTAAGGAGATATCAAATGGCTACCAGAGAAAGAGATTTCAATGAGGGTGACAAGTGTTTTTTGTTTTTAAATCTTAAAATTGACCCATCTCTTTTCCATCAATTACCCATAGAACTGGCTCCAGGAGTTTCTTTGGCTTTAACTCCGCAGCATGCACTTGCTTGTGCTGCTGGAAAGTTGGCTAATACAGAGGAGAATATTGGCATGGCAGCATGGGTCTATCCTGGCTATGGATTGGGAATGGGGATTGTAAACGCCTGTATAAAGATTGACTCTTCAGTTCCACTCCATTTACAGGATCGATATTTTTGGCTCATGGTAGAGGCTCTTTATTTAGTGAAACCTCTTTTTATAAATATCGCCGGATCATTTTGTTATGGAAATGAAGATGATGGACTTTTAGGAAGAACACCTGGAAGGATTTCACATAATTCGAATGTCTGTGTTAACACATTCTTTAGCCACTCCAATGGAGAAAACCTGTTACAATTCACAGGGGAAGATTTAACTCGTGCGGGTATTTACTTTTCGCGATTTGTCCAAGTTTTCAATTCCAGAAAATCCATGCCTCGTCCATTTTTCGTCTTAAAGGCTTTCTTTGAGGCAACGTTATGGGAACGTTCTATTTACGCAAGTACCACGTTTTCAAAGCTCTTTCCGTTGTTAGATGCATTTGTCGGTAATCCTACGCATAAACATGATAATCAGGTGTCAAAAAGATTGAGTTCATTTCTCAAAGAAATCCCATGCCTGTTTGCAGAACAACCGCTTGATCAGGAAGCAATAAGGCTACGAATATTATCCATTTGGCATCTTCACAGAGCCCCAGATATTCACGGCTATCTTAAAGAGCTAGATATTCCTTCAGGGGATGACTCAAACAGGCCTCCAGTAGATAGGTCAGAATTGAAGGATCTATTTGATTTGATGGAGTTTGCAAGACTTTCGATTATAAAGATGTTGAATCTGAGCGAAGAAGATTTTCAAGAATATTGCCAGATTCCAATCCCTCGTAGAAGATATGATTCTAATAAAGAAAAGTCGGATGCTGATAATTTTAGAAAGGCCGCCGCTGAGAAGTTTTTTGATCAGCGAGGGTGTGAAAATCCTGTGGATATGATTTCCTATTCTGATTTGATAGAATACAGCTATGAAGATGCCGAATCTCCTAAAGAAGCCGGGGCGGTTGTTTAGTGCAAGGGAAGTTTAAACCTCCCTCTGAATAAGAATAGTCCCTCTTACTTTCATGGTAAAATTTGTTCTTTCCGATTAATGATATTTTTTTATCGCCAAGTAAGCGAATCAAATTCTTGGACCAACAGCGGACCAAACGGGGACAGCAGCCTACCACAAACCACATCAAATCTCAATAGACTTAAATACTCTTCATACCGTAAAATCCCTTCAGTCAGCTACTGTAACTTGCGGTGGTTTAACAAAGGGGTACGGACTCATAATCCGTTGGTCGCTGGTTCAAATTCTGCTTGTCCCATCCTTTTGCTTTTCGTTGGGCGGCATTCCGGAGCCTGAATAAATAACCTCAATTGAGTATGAAACGTATGACAAGTAATTTTATTAAAATTGTAACTAACCTTTATTCTTATGTCGCAGTGCTGTGTGTTCTTTTCGCCGCTATGGCATATTGGCAATATATAGAAATACAAGCTGCTGTTTCCGTGATTGGATTATTAATTCCTGGTTGTTTTGCTTATCATCATCTAAAAATACAAATTGCCGCAAGCAACAAAGTTGTTCTAAGGAAATTTCGATTAGAGAAAAAATACCAAGATGCAAAAGCAAATCTTCCAATTTTATTAGAACTATTAGAAGACCTATACACTCTTTACCAAGCATTTGTCTTCAAAGGTAAGTTTTGTCCGCAGCTGGAACATCGAACACCTAGTTTTTCATTTGCAGACAAGGGGAGTGATGAGAAATCTAAAGCCAAAATGTCTGTCGCCCAACGAGCATTTCAATTCTATTCCATAGGGCGTAAAATTATAAATAACTGCCGCAAAGTTATCTTTTTGTCCGGTAGAGATCACTTGCCGAAAACTGTGGCGCTCTGCAAGCAAATAAAATTATATCTTCTCAAGCAAGAGCCTGGGAAAAAGAGACATCTAGATTTTATGATCCAGACGTTAGTCTCCTCACTTGATGATGAGCAAAATCTAGTAGCTGATAAGGGCTTGTTCCGTACTTATCAAGAAGAGTTTTTGCAATTTCATAATGAACTAGATGCCATTGTTGAGGCCGAACTGCCGCAGATACCTGAATAGTCTTGTGTGCTTTGGGGTTCATAGGATTCTCGATTTGCTACAGACACCATACAAATTTAAGAGCGTTATGCGAACACATGGACCGTTTTATACCACAATGGAGAGTCTATCGTGATGAACTTAATCAAACTCCATTGCGGCATGAATGTTGGGAGTAAATAAGAAATGAAATTCAGCAAAAACGTTCAAATTCGTTCTAGACCTCTACGCATAGCTTTTTTAGTTAATGTTGAAACCGGGAATTCAACGGAACTGGTGGTTAAAATTATTCGCTTTGCAACCAAATGCTGGGGTGGTGGATATTTTCCAATTATTCCTTGTAATGGCATAAAAATAAATGAGTATTGGTGGAAACTCCTCCTTCACTATGATCCTGATATTATTTGCACAACTCTGGACTTAGACTCTAACTTGGTGTCCCGAATTTACAAAGAAGTTGCACCGTTTAACGTTGAAAAAAGCGATTCTGAATTTTCCCATAGGCTGAACCCACTTAGTTGTTTGCATATCCCTTCATATCTATCTCAAGTAAAAACATATAATTGGGAAAAAGTGCCTATCTATTTATGTCTTCCACACACTTCAAAGCCTGGAGAACATGATTCTTTTTTTCGAATAAACTACGGACTGATTGACCAAACTGTTTCGAATGATTTTTTATTCGATAGTCCAGAAATACTAAAAAAGGTGATAACAAATGAAACGACCCCAGAGAATTTTATTCAAAACTGTAGCCCACATAACACCTCAAAACCATTATACCCAAAGGATATTTCAAAACTCTGGTGTCAAGCGCCATTCTCGGTAAAACACAACTCCATCGCCAATGCTTTTCACCTTGTGGTAGGGAATAGTGCAGAAGATCTGATTTGGGCATGGAACCGTTCTCTTGTATCTTCTGATCACAATGGACGTGATATTCTTTGGCTTCCAGAGGATTACATCAATGAAGATGCTAATTTTGATAAAACATTAGACGAATGGCTACAACGCGTATACTGGGACAATACAGCACATCAAAGGTTTGGATACATCATTTCTTCTTCTATGACCAATGAAAAACTGGAGCTATTCAATGCAAAGTTGCAAAGGATAGTACGGAGTATACATTGGACAACTTGCGGTGATCCTACAGAATTATATGGGAAATTGGAGTTTGAACCATACTGGAAACCTGCGTCAATTGGTAATACCTTGGAAGATGTAGGAGTAACAACGATTTGCGATTGTAGTTTTCGTATCTACCCTAGCGAATTGACAAAACTGACACGACTTCAACCTACCATCCCTCCTTTTGTTATCAATCAGAACTCTACTGGTGAGCTAGTAGCTGATCTCGATTATGAGTATCAGCCATCAAAAATCGAACACCGTAGCTCTCTGCTTCGGTTACCTAAAAGATACGGCGTAACTCAAAGCCTTTTTAGGAACAGAAAATCACGATCATCATTCAGTGGAAAATTGAGTGTATGTTTCACTTATAACGAGCCTTGCATTGATATGATCGAACCATCTATGCATGCGATACTTTCTTCTTGCGGTTATGATATTCCAAATGATATCGACCACCTGAAAACTTTTATAAGTCCAATGTATGCGTTCGAAACTTCTTCTGCCGGTAACGCCCTTATACGAGTTTTGGAGATATTTGGTAGCCTAGAAATGGCCGCGCAGTTTTTTGAAGATACATTTTGGGTTTATCTAGGATTGTTTTTTTGCAACTTACAAACTATCGAAAGTCAGAATGCAAAAGAATTGCGAATTCTGGAAACTGGTCTTAAGAATTCCATGAACACAATCCCTGAGATGAAAAACCTGTCTGAAGATTCCGTTAAACAGCTAGCAAGTCACTTAATTGGAAAACTTAATCGATGGAACACTTGCGAAAAGTATTTTTCTATCAAGCAAATAAAAAATTATTTTAATTCTTTTCGCGGAAAGCTTCTTAAAAGTCAGAACGGAATGAGTGAATGGCAGCATGTCGACTTTGATTATCACTACTTGCCTTACTTGGAGGTGTTTCTCCGACGAGGTGTGTTCAGGATGGGTGCTGAACTAAAATGTAGCTCTTGTGGGCATAAGGCATGGTTTTTACTTGAAAATATACGTCATGTTTCAAAATGCAATGTGTGTGGCTCTGATATTGAAATACCTCTAACTTTTGTTTGGACTTTAAAGCTTCACGACATTGTAAAAGAAGCCATCGTTGGTAACAGCTTGCCGCTAATAATTCGAGAGTTGCATAATCAGCAGATAGATCTTAATAAGATGTTTGACTTTCTTCCATGTCAGGATGTTTATAGCAAAGATTCTGAGTCTCCTATTACTGACCTCGACCTCGTCGTTTTTAAAGAGGGCAAGTTGATTATAGGAGAGGTGAAGTCAGAGCCTTCTAGGCTTACAAAAAATGAACTATTGAAACTATCTTCTATAGCAGAAGTATTGCGCCCTCAAGAGGTCTTAGTGGTTACGCAAGATGGAGAATTTAACGCCGACACCCAAGAAGAGTTAGATATAATGAAAAAACATCTAGATGACCAGGGCATTACTCTTATAGTAAAACGCCTTAAAAGAATAAATACATGGACAAATTGAAACGAGTTGATAAAAATCATAAAATGAAGGGGTCAGATGGAATATCCAAAAACATCAGCTGAAGAAATTGAAGAGTCACTTAATATTTTAGATTTAGCGATACGCCTACAAATCGGATATCGAGAAGAATTTATTGCCGAAGAGTGTTTTACGAGAGAAATGGGAGTGAACCGAGATAACCATTCGATTTTAAAAATTCTCGATTCAAAGGCCAAGCAACCAATATTGAAAAATCGCTTTCTAAATCTTGTTTTAACCTCCATGGGTACCGTTTCCTGTGCGGTAGACCGTGCTTTGGATAAAAAATTTGGTCAAAAAAATCTAGATGACCGTACGCATAATGGTTCACTAAGAAGCATTATGTACATGATGAGATGCGCTTTTGCTCATGACCCCTGCAATCCTACATGGTGTTGCAAGCCGAAATACAGGGATTCCCCCTATGAAATTTCCATTAAAAAGTCTGATTCAAATCGAATAAAATTTGCTGAAAATAGTGATGAATGTTTAATTTTTAAACTCGATTTTAAATCGTTAAATAAAAAAAGATTAAATTTTGAACATTTCCATGCTCTTGATGGCTTTTTTCTTTTTGCCGAACATGCTCAAAAATTGGTTTCGGAATAATTCTTGCGGTGCACTGGCGGTGCAACGGTGCACCATTTCTACCATTATCATCCCGCAAAAACCAGTAGAAATTTAACCACATTCTTTTTATCATCATACTCATAGCGGTTGAATGGTAACGGTTAGGTCAGTATTCTCCCGCCCTCATAATCCGTTGGTCGCAGGTTCAAGTCCTGCTTGTTTCATCTTTTCAAAATCAGAAAGATCATTAGTTAGGCTCGCGTTAATGGGGCATTCCATAATTGTGGTCCAGAACTGAAACTGACAAAAAATGGGGTCTGACATTCGAACATTTGAAATAAGGGCATTTGTCCTGTCGTGGCAGTAGATGATATTATAGTTCAAGACAAATGAAAAGCTTGTTTTAAAAAAAACGTATGTTATAAGTGAGGGTTTTATAACCAACCTCAGAGTAACATGGCTACTTCAGGCAAGCCCCTTTCTGTAGAAATGAAACA
>SDBV01013596.1_pt1 | contig 10339 bp, 9 predicted proteins | sample 2277081 | NCBI WGS metagenome assembly SDBV01 (sample SAMN10402039, study PRJNA504765) | marine sediment metagenome | isolation source: marine sediment core GS10_PC15, 223 cmbsf | place: Arctic Ocean: Southern Knipovich Ridge | collected 2010 | reverse complement strand
CCGTTAATTAAAGTCATTGATCTGTGAGGGAAGCGGAAATGACATTTTTCGCTTCCCGTGGAGCAAAAAGCCGCGAATGGCTATTTGCGACCCTATAAATAGATGATTATATTTCAGCCGGCATACAGCATCAGGACAGCGCCAGACTTTTGGAAACGACGCAACCGGCCAGATGAAAGTGACTGGATCGGCTTTCAATACCCGGGGCCATCCCGGTAAGTCCTGACAAAGAGAGTGGATGATGGCATCCATCTCGTCAAAGGAGGAACATTTAATGAAACCTGTCAGGTATCTAAGGACCGGGGTGCTGGTAGCGCTCCTTATCCTGGTGGGGGTGACGACAGATAATCGGAGTCCCATCAGCGACGCCCAAGCCTACAACAGCCAGACCTATGACCAGATCCGCCTGTTCTCGGAAGCACTTTCCATCGTACAGAAAAACTACGTCGAAGAACCTGAATCACTGGAACTCGTGCGCGGCGCCATCAGAGGTATGCTCACATCCCTCGACCCCCATAGCTCCTTTATGACCCCCGACATGTACAAGGAGATGCAGATAGACACCCAGGGTGAGTTCCAGGGAATAGGCATCACCATTGGGATCAGGGACGAGATACTGACTGTCATCGCCCCCATTGACGACACACCCGCGTTTCGTGCCGGCATCCTGGCCGGCGACAAGATCGTGAAGATCGAGGATACCACCACCAAGAACATGAGCCTCATGGAAGCGGTAAAGCTCATGAGAGGCCCGAAGGGCACCAAGGTGACGATCAGCATCGGCAGAAAGGGTGAACCGGCACCGATAGAGTTCACCCTCACCCGGGATGTCATTCCCCTCTTCAGCGTCAAGGTCAAGGATATCGACCCAAGTATCGGTTACGTGAGGATCGCCCAGTTCCAGAAGAAGACCTCCACTGAGTTTGGAGAGGCTCTGCAAAAGATCCGCGAGAAAAAAGGAGATGCGTTCAAGGGCCTGGTTCTGGACCTCAGGAACAACCCCGGCGGTCTTCTGGTATCGGCCATTGAGGTTGCCGATCGTTTCGTCCATTCCGGACCCATCGTCACGACCAAGGGCCGCCTGCAGAACCAGAATTACGCCTACAACGCCAAGAGCAAGGGTACGGAACCCGATTACCCCATGGTCGTCCTGGTTAACGGCGGTTCTGCCAGCGCGTCCGAGATCGTAGCCGGCGCGCTTCAGGATTACAAGAAAGCCATCCTCATCGGCACGACCACCTTCGGCAAAGGGTCGGTCCAGACCATTTATCGACTGGGTGACGGATCAGGCATGAGGGTAACCACCGCCCGGTACTTCACCCCTTCCGGCAGGTCCATCCAAGCTACGGGGATCGAACCGGACATCGTCGTCCGGAACCTGAGCGGCACACCCAGAGGCCACGTGAGAGAAAAGGACCTGACCGGACACCTGGAGAACGACCAGGTGAAAGAAGACGAGGATGAGAGTGAAAAAGAGAACAAGGAAGCACCCTCCATGGACTTCATTCCCGAAGATCCCGCCGAGGACGTTCAGCTCATGAGGGCCGTCGACCTCCTCAAGGGTCTGGACCTGTTCAAGGATCTGCACAGCGCGGCTGAAACCCAGGTCAAGGAGTAGAAAACTGGCCGCCGCTTCCAAATCCGGGCGGCGCAAGACCCGGAAAAAAAATATCAAGGGAAAGAAAAACAACCGGAACCTGCTCTGGCTGCTGGTTCCGGTTGTTGCCGTGATCGTGATCACAGCAGGGCTTATCCTGTTCAACCAGATAGTTGACGAACCCCGTAAACCACCTGTTGTCGATAAGGTCACGATCCCTTTCCAGCCTCTGAAGATGAAGGTAGTGGCTATTATAATTGACGACGTCGGACATAGTCACCAGGCAGCCAGGCCTTTTATCGAGATGGATCATCCTGTCGCCATTTCCGTCCTTCCCGGACGACCCTTTTCCAGGGACCTTGCCTCAGAGGCCGCAGAGCACGGCAAGACGATCCTCCTGCACCTGCCCATGGAGCCAATAGGTTATCCCGGAATCGATCCCGGACCGGGAGCCATCCTCCTTTCCCACAGCAGGGAGGAAATAATAGAGGTTCTCGAAAAGGATCTCGCCTCGATCCCCATGATCGTGGGCATCAACAACCACATGGGCTCCAGAGCGACCGCCGATCCCAGAGTCATGGAGACAGTACTGGATCTCATCAGCGAAAGAGAACTCTTTTTTATCGACAGCCGGACCACTCCCGAAACGATCGCCCTGGAACTGGCCCGGGAAAGGGGGATACCGTCCGCCAGGCGCGATGTGTTTCTCGACAACGTATCGACCCCTTCCGCCATCGACGCCAAAACCGAGGAACTCCTGGACCTGGCCGAGAAAAAGGGATGGGCTATCGGGATCGGTCATGCCAATATCGAGACAGCCCGAGCTCTGGAAAGAATGGCGAGAAAAGCCGGCGAGAGAAATATCCAGTGGATATCCTTAGAGAGCCTTATTGCCTATGTTAACGCTGGGAATTGAAACATCCTGCGACGACACCGCCGCGGCTGTTGTCCAGAACGGCAACCGGGTGCTTTCTTCGATCGTCCAGAATCAGGACGACCTGCACTCCCCCTACGGGGGAATAGTCCCGGAAATGGCTTCCAGAAGGCATCTTGAGGTGATTGATTCCGTTGTCGGTCGCGCCATAAAGGCTTCCGCCGCACCCTTCGAGGAAATAGGGCTGATATCGGTCACCGCAGGGCCCGGGCTGGTCGGATCCCTTCTGGTCGGCCTTTCGTACGCCAAGGGGTTGAGCTACGCCACGGGCCTGCCACTGATCCCTGTTGACCACATCCAGGGGCACTTGATGACCCTGGATCTGGCCGGAGGCACTCCCCTTCCAGCCGTTTCCCTTGTGTCATCCGGAGGTCACACGACTCTTTATCAACTGGAGGCTGACGATTCTCCAAGGGTCCTGGGTACGACCCTGGACGACGCTGCTGGCGAGGCTCTGGACAAGGCAGCCAAAATGCTCGGCCTGGGATATCCGGGCGGTCCCGCTATTGAGAGAGCCGCATCGGGTGGAAATTCTTCAGCCCTCGAACTTCCCCGACCCCTTTCCGGAAAGAACACCATGGATTTCAGTTTCAGCGGGCTTAAAACTTCCCTCTTTACCTGGCTGAGGCGCGAGGGTTATTTTGACCGGACGACCGAGGGCAGGCACCTGCCCCTTTCCATAGCTGATCTTGCTGCATCCTATCAGCAGGCCGTAGTCGACACCCTGATCGAAAGGTGCCTCAAGGCCCTCAGATATACCGGAAATTCCAACCTGATCGTCGTGGGCGGGGTCGCCCGAAACGCTCTGCTCCGTGAGAGGGCCACAGCAGCAGCAGTCGAGGAGGGGTTCGAAGTACACTTCCCGCCGCCGCAGCTCTGTACGGACAATGCCGCCATGATCGCCGCTCTGGGCTACAGGCAGCGGGAAAGGGCAATTGTGGACCCCTTGGGAATAAATGTCTATTCCACAAAGGCACTGAGATCGGAGCTAAGAGCACAAGGAACCTGTCAGAGAACCTCATCAGGCTCCTAGCCAAAGCATCTGCCAACATATCCGCCAACATATCCGCCAACATATCCGGAGGATACCCGAAAATGCTTACCCGTTCAAAAACCACGACCGATGGAACGCTATTGATGGAATCGCCAAATGGCTTGAAGAGACTTTTTGCGAGGTTATCAATAGTAGCCCTGCTCTTATCCCTCGGCTGCACCACGCCCCCTGAAAGAAAACAACAGACGCTGCCTGAAGGGCATCCCGCTGTTAAGAACACTGCTGCCCCCGCTTTCAAGGACGCCCAGGCAGAAGCCTACGCCTCTTACATGTACGGCCTCATGTTGGCGAACGAGGGACGGGATCAGGAAGCTATCGGTTTTCTTGAAATGGCCTCAAAGCTCGATTCAAGTTCACCCGAGATACTGGATCAGCTGATGCGGATATACATGGGCGAGGGGAAAAAGTCCGAGGCGGAGCAGACTGCGAAAAAGATCCTTCTGCTCGACCCGCAGTGGGTGGAGGCGCACGTACTGCTGGGACAGGTCTATCTGGATACGGATCGGCCCATCGAAGCGATGAACCACCTCAAGATCGCCCTGGAGCTTACACCCGAACAGACCAACCTCATCTTTCTTCTCGCGGATGCCCTTGAGAAAATGGGCGACATCGAGCGGGCTATCACGTCACTTGAGAAACTCTTGGATTCGGAGGAGCACAAGGCCATAGCTCATTATTATATCGCCCGGCTGCGCATGCGCTCCGGAGACCTTGAAGCAGCGCTTGACTCATTCGCGAAAGCAATCGAACTAAACCCCTCCTTTTTGAAAGGAGTGGGAGAACTGGGAGGGCAGCTGGAAAGGGAGGGCCAGACAGAAGAAGCCATACGGTTTTACATGGGCTATCTTGAAAGGGATCCCGGGGAGACGCCGGTGAGGGAGTTTCTCGCCAGGATCCTCATCAGGGAAAAACGTTACGACGAGGCCAGGCAGCATACCAATATCGTCCTGGAGGAAGATCCGGAGAATCATGGAGCACTGCTCCTCATGGGTCTTATTGAGGCCCACGACGGAAAGTACGATCGTGCTCTGGAGTTATTTGCAAGGGTCCGCCGGATAGTACCTGATAATTTTGACATGGTCCTGCAGATCGGAATGCTGCAGCGACAGCTCGAGATGTACTCCGAGTCCATCGCAACCTTCCAGGATGCCGCCCAGATGGCTCCCAACAGGTACGAGCCGCACCTGAACCTCTCTGTCGTTTACGACATGAAGGACGAGCTGGATATGGCCATTGAGAGCGCCCGAACCGCTCTCGCTCTGGAGCCGGACCGCACCAACATCCGCACGTATCTGGCCCAGCTTCTCATGAGAAAGGAGCTTTATTCCGAAGCCGAAGAGATCCTGCGGCATGGCCTCACAAAAACCCCGAACGACACGGCTATCCTCTATCAACTGGCCATTACACTTGATCGCAGCAAGCGATTTGATCACGCGGTGGACGTGCTCGAACGGATTATCGAGATTGATCCCGAGCATTACGACGCTATGAACTATCTTGGGTACTCATGGGCCGAGAGAGGCGTCAACCTGGAGGAGTCCCTGGTCCTCGTAAAGAAAGCCCTCGATATCCGGCCAGACACCGCCTACATTATCGACAGCCTCGGGTGGGTTTACTACCGCATGGGGCTCTACGAAGAAGCCCTGGAACTGCTGCTCAGGGCAGGCAAGGAGATGAAAGGCGATCCCACCGTTTTGGAGCACATCGGCGACACATACGATAAAATGGGGAAGGTGGACCTCGCCATCGAATTCTGGTCGCTTACACTCAAGGCCGATCCCGACAACGCCCGTGTACTTGAAAAGCTCAAGGATAAGGGGGCGATCGAGACAGCGCCATGAGAGTATATCGTTGGGGAACTGTCTCTAAGAGACTTTTTGCGAGGTTAACAGTCATTATTCTCACTATGGCCTTGGGGACAGCTTGTGCGCCGCGACAGGTTAAACTGGTGGCCTTAATCGATCCTGCGCCCCTTCTCGAAGTGGTCAATGCCAGGCAGTTGGCGTTCGAAAAAGGGCTCTCCGGTAGTCTGGAGTTGAGCTTTAAAAACAGCAAACAACGCTTTAAAGGAAGAGTTTACATTGTCGCCTACCCTGATGGCCGATTTCGTCTGGAGGTCCCGGGTACCCTGGGGAGCACCCTTCTTGTCATGGCAAACGACAACCGGGAAATACTGGCCTTCTACCCGGGCGAGAAACGAGCCTACCGGAGCACTGTGACCGGCAGATCCATCAACCCCCACCTCCCCTTCCCCCTGCCGGTGGATCCGACCTTACTCCCGGCCCTGATCATGGGTGTGTTTCCCGGGGACGACGGCGTTTCCGTAGCCGAAGCCCACCTCATGGATTCCGGTGAGAAACTCCTCCAGACAGTATCGAGAGATACCGGGCTGCAGTTTACCTATCTCTTTGATAAGGGACCCGGGCACAGTCTAAGGAAGATAACCGTCAGGGGTAGGGAATTTGAGGTTACGGTTCACACCCGCCGAAAATCCGATCACCTGCCCCTGGATTTCATCCTCACCCTGGCCGAAGGTGTTCTTAAGGGAGAATGGGACTCAGTCAAGCCTTTTGGTGGTGATGAGGCGGCAATTAAACTCCATCTTCCCGAGTCCGTATCGGTAACCGACCTGGAAGCTTCCCGGTGATCCGCGTTCTTGCACCGGCAAAGGTAAACCTGACCCTGCGGGTCCTCAGACGCCGTGAAGATGGTTTTCACGATATCGAGAGTCTTGTTCAGAAAATCTCGATATACGACCGGATCACCCTCTCCGAAAGAGATGAGCCGGGGATCCATCTGACCTGCTCCGACCCCACCCTTCCCACCGGCCCCGACAATCTTGCCTATCTGGCGGCGCGCCTCATCATGGGAAACCCCCGAAACCAGGAAAAGGGGATATCGATCCACCTTGACAAAACCATACCCCACGGCGCCGGGTTGGGCGGGGGCAGCAGTGATGCCGCGGCCGTTCTGATGGGTCTTGACACCCTCTGGAAGCTTTCCCTGACGAGTGAGGAATTGGCCGAAATGGGCCAGGAGATCGGTTCGGACGTTCCCCTCTTTCTCCATCCATCCCCCTCGCTGATCACTGGACGGGGGGAAAGGGTTGAACCATCACCCATCCTGCTCAATGCAGCATACGTAGTAATTTTCCCAGGTTTTTCCGTCTCCACCCGGTGGGCCTATTCCAATTTCCGTTTGACAAAAGAACCTGATAAATATACGCTTTCCGCACTTTACAGGACCGCGAGGGGAACATTGCCTCCAGACCAATGGCAAAGCCTCCTCACGAACGACCTTGAGGAAGCAGTGACCAAACGCCATCCCGAGATCGGCAGATGCAGGGAAAGCCTTTTACAGGCAGGAGCAAGCGCAGCGCAAATGTCAGGGAGCGGTTCGGCTGTTTTTGGTCTTTTCGAGGACAAACGGACGGCCGAGATAGCCGTCGCACGCTTGAGTGAGAATGGAATACAGATCACACAGATCGCGTTACCCATTTTCTCGTAAGCTACCGAGCTTGAGCAGCACAACGGGCATCAAATTAAGCAACTGGGGAAAGGGAGGTGCTTAGATGAAAATCACTGATGTTAAGGTATTCCCGGTCGACGAAGACAAGCTGAAAGCCTATGCCACGATCACCTTTGAAAACTGTTTCATTGTCAGGGACCTGAAGGTTATCAGCGGCAACAAGGGTTATTTCATCGCAATGCCCAGCAAGAAGAGGAAAGACGGCACCTTCCGGGACGTAGCACACCCATTAAACAGCGAGACACGAAAGATGATTGAGGATGCAGTCCTGGAGGTCTACGAGAGGGAAAATGTGCACGTTTCACCTGCGCCATCATATCATGAAGACATTTCCACTGAAGTCGGAAGCAGCTCGATGGATCCTGAAGGCGATGCCCACGACGGAAATACCATGGACGCCAGTGGCGACGAAATGGACCTCCAAGGCGATGACCCAGGAAGTGGTTCCCCCGAAGGAGACACAATAGCCGCCGATAGCGACGAACTGGGTCTCGATGACGATGCCGAAGCAGATGCACCCGAAGGAAATGCCATAGACAACGCCGTGGACACAGACGAAGGCGAGGGCATCAGGGCAACCGCCACTGAAGTTGGTGAAGGGGAGGCCGCAGTCAAAGACACTGGGCCAGTCACACCCGATCAGCCGGAAGAGATAGAAAAAGGTGCGGAGGAAAACCCTGTCATCGAGCCTTCCGACGACCCCGAAAAGGCGTTTGGTTACGAAGAATGATGACTTCGTAAAAAGTCATCAACGCGCCCCGGGTGGGGCGCCCAGATCAATGACCGTTAATTAAAGTCATTGATCTGTGAGGAAAGGGAAAATGACACTTTTCGCTTTCCGAGGAGCAAAAAGCCACGAATGGACTTTTTGCGACCCTATCAATAGAATGATGACTTCGTAAAAAGTCATCAACGCGCCCCGGGTGGGGCGCCCAGATCAATGACCGGAAATTTAAGTCATTGATTTGTGAGGAAAGCGAAAATGATTCTTTTCGCTTTACGTGGAGCAAAAAACCACGAATGGACGTTTTGCGACCCTATCAAGCCTGATGAACCTTTGAAAAATCCATCAGGTACACTGCGTCAATAGCGGGCAGCCTGGGCTGGGGTTGGCAGCCTCGTCAAAACTTTTACGAGGTTATTTACATAGATGCGTACTGGGGCGTCGACAAACGGTAAGTCACGGGACTTTGGCTCCCGCATCTGTAGGTTCGAATCCTACCGCCCCAGCCAACATGAATCAGACTGCAGCGAAGTGAGAACAGAATAACAATGAACAGCCACATTAAGTTGTTTACCGGCAACGCCAATCCCGAACTGGCCAAGCGAATCTGCAATCACCTGGATGAACCCTTAGGGAACGCTGTCGTAAGACAGTTTTCCGACGAAGAGATAATGGTGGAAATCTCTGAGAATATCCGTGGGGCGGACACTTTCGTGATCCAGTCAACCTGCCGGCCAGGCAACACCAACCTCATGGAACTCCTGATCCTCATTGATGCTCTGAAGAGGGCGTCGGCCTGGCGGATAACGGCCATTATCCCCTACTTCGGCTACGCCCGGCAGGACAGGAAGATCACTCCGAGAGCTCCCATAACCGCCAAACTCGTGGCCGACCTGATCACCGTAGCTGGAGCTTCCAGAGTCCTTACCATGGACCTCCATGCAGGTCAGATCCAGGGCTTCTTCGATATCCCGGTGGACCACCTGTACTCGGCGCCGGTGCTGCTGTCCTATCTGACCAAGCTGAACCTGGATGAGGTCGTAGTCGTTTCCCCCGATGCGGGAGGCGTGGAAAGGGCAAGAGCTTTCGCAAAAAGACTGGGTGCGGGACTCGCCATCATCGACAAGCGCCGCACCGGCCCCAACGTCAGCGAGGTGATGAACATCATCGGTGATGTCGAGGGCAAGGCGGCTATCGTGGTAGATGACATGATCGACACTGGCGGTACTCTGACTCAGGGGCTGGAATCGCTGAAATCGGCCGGAGCGGGACCCATATTCGCCTGCGCGGCGCACCCGGTGTTCTCCGGCTCGGCGATCCAGCGTCTTGCCGATTCGCCGGCTGAGAAGATCATCGTAACCGACACTATCCCCCTCAGTGACGAAGCCTCGAAGTGCGATAAGATAATCCAACTGAGCGTGGATGAACTCCTCGCGGAAGCGATCCACAGGATCCACAACAACGAATCCGTCAGTTCACTGTTTGTCTGACGAGACGGCATAAAAAGGAGGAAACACTTAAATGTCAACATTGAAGCTCACGGCTGAGGCGAGAGAGAGCACCGGCAAGGGCGTGGCGAGGAAGCTGCGCCAGACCGGCAGGATCCCGGCAGTCCTTTACGGCAAGGGCCAGAGCGGAGTCTCCCTTTCCCTGGACAGCTACGAACTCGACCAGCTTCTGTCGACCGCCGGTGCCAGGACCAGTGTCCTGGAGCTGGAGGTCAAGGGTGGCGGGAAAGACGCAAGTAAGAACGTCCTGATCAAAGAGGTGCAGAAGCACCCTTTCAAGGACCTCATCCTTCACATGGACCTCCTGGAAGTCGCCATGGACCAGGAGATCTCCGTCATGGTACCTATCGCGACCATAGGCACGGCCAAAGGCGTCAAGCTTGAAGGCGGTATCCTGGAGATGAAGAGAAGGGAACTGGAGATCGTGTGTCTGCCGAGCATCATTCCGGATTCCATCACCATCGATATCAGCGAACTCGAGATCGGAGATACGGTTCACGTTGAGGAAATGGTGGCCCCTGACGGCATCACTATTTCCTACGACGTCAACTTCACCATTCTTACCGTTGTAGCTCCTGCTGTCGAGGTTGAGCCCGAAGAAGAGGTGGAAGGGGAAGAGGTTGAGGAAGTGGAAGGCGAGACTCCGGAGAAAGAGGCCGAAGCGGAGAAAGCCGAGGAGGACTAAACCTCCTTGCAGCCTTCCGGATGTGGTTGATCGCTGGATTGGGAAACCCCGGTCCCGAATATCAGAATACCCGACACAATATGGGTTTTATGGCGCTCGATGCCCTGGCCGCTCGCTGGAAGATCCCATTGGGCGAAGACGGCAAATACCTCCTCCTCGGAAGGGGAAGGAGGCGGGGTATGAGCATCATGCTGATCAAGCCCCTCGCTTACATGAACAGGAGTGGTGAGATCATCTGCCCTATCGCCGCAAGGGAAAAGGTGGAGGCCTCCAGGGTCCTCATCGTTGTGGATGATCTGGACCTTCCGC
>SDBV01013595.1_pt1 | contig 10339 bp, 7 predicted proteins | sample 2277081 | NCBI WGS metagenome assembly SDBV01 (sample SAMN10402039, study PRJNA504765) | marine sediment metagenome | isolation source: marine sediment core GS10_PC15, 223 cmbsf | place: Arctic Ocean: Southern Knipovich Ridge | collected 2010 | reverse complement strand
TGCCCAATTTTGAAACGATGACACCTGAACTGCTTGAAAAAATCACTTCCCTGGTGGAAAAGGGTGCCAGAATAATCGGATCACCCCCGATAAAATCACCCGGTCTTACAGACTATCCAAATTGCGATAAGCAGGTAGAAACGCTGGCAGAAAAACTTTGGGGTTCACTGCAGATACCGGCTAAAACCAGCGAGAGAATATTTGGTGAAGGAAGGATATACTGGGGCGGGGAATTAAACACATTTTATCCGGGATCGTCTCTTTATCCCACTTATGAAAGTACAGGTAATCTTCTTGCCGGATTGAATATTGCAGAAGATTTTAAATCCGGGAATAATACCATCCGGTTTGGTCATCGCAAAACCGCAGACAGGGATATATACTTTGTTGCCAACCGGACCGGGGAAGCACAAAAAACAGCCTGTACATTCAGGGCCTCCGGTGAACCGGAATTATGGTCGGGAGTCGATGGAAGTTCAAGAAAACTGCAGCAATACCACACAGCAGATGGCATAACAAGCATCGATCTTGAATTCTCGCCTTACGAAAGCTGCTTAGTGGTTTTCAACCGGAATAAAGCAGTCGCCAGTGAGAAAATAAATGAAGGGCCGAATTATGAAACATTGAATACAATTCAGACAATTGATGGTGCCTGGGATGTTGCATTTGATCCCAGATGGGGAGGCCCGGAAAAAATCCGGTTTGATGAATTGCAGGACTGGACCCAAAATGCAGACAGGGGAATAATGTATTACTCAGGGATTGCTGTTTACAATAAGACCTTCATTGCAGATCAACCAGAAGATGGTAAATACTATCTGGATCTTGGCCTTGTGCATGACATTGCGAGAGTAAAATTAAATGGCCGGGATTTAGGTGTTGTATGGTGTGCACCATGGCATATTGAAGTATCAGCTGCCCTGATACAAGGCGAAAACAAACTGGAAATTGAAGTTGCCAACCGCTGGACTAACCGATTGCTGGGAGACAGACTGGAGCCGGATGCCAATGTCAGAACCGTGAAATTTGAAAACGGCCTGTTGGAAGGAGAAGAATACTCCACGGGAAGGTACACCTTTACGCCGGAAGTGTCTATGAGGGGATTTCAGCTTAAAGAACCCCTGCCTTCCGGTCTGATTGGACCTGTAACAATACAAAAAGCGATTATTAAATAATATTGTATAAGATGCCTACAAGGATTGTGAAAAAAAAGGAATTAATCACTCTGCCGGTGCTGTGTATTATCATGCTTTTGTCTGCATGCAACAAGCAACCAATAAATGTAAACACCGGTTATACAGGAGATATACTGCGATCTTATATTTCACCAACAGGGATCATCTGGCAATCTGAAAATGCTGAAATAGTCAATCCTGAATGCTTGCTAAACGAAGGAATTCATCAGGCATCATTGATTAACAGCGATGTATGTAAGTTGAAAAACACGATGGATCAGGCCTCCCTAATTCTTGATTTTGGTAAAGAAATACATGGGGGACTGGAGATTGTTACCGGCATGTGGCCAGGTAATGTGCCCATAGATGTGCGGGTGCGTTTTGGAGAATCCGTATCTGAAACAATGGCTGAAATTGGTGGAGAAACAGGTGCAACCAATGATCATGCAATCCGCGATTGGGAATTAAAACTGCCCTGGCTGGGGAAAATTGAAATAGGAAATACAGGGTTTCGTTTTGTGAGAATTGATTTGTTGAGTGATGATGCAGAACTCCATCTAAAAGAAATAAATGCAATCTCCATTATGAGGGATATACCTTACCTGGGGTCCTTCAAATCAAACGATGAACGATTAAATAAAATATGGGAAACGGGAGCCTATACGGTGCATCTGAACATGCAGGAATACCTCTGGGATGGCATTAAGCGTGACCGTTTGGTATGGGTAGGTGATATGCACCCGGAAGTTATGACAATATTGTCGGTTTTCGGAGCAAACGAAGTAGTACCCAAATCGCTGGATTTTATTGCAGAAATTACACCATCCAATGAATGGATGAACGGCATTAGCTCATATTCCATGTGGTGGATATTAATACAGCATCGGTACTATATGAATACGGGTAATCTGGATTACCTTAAGAAGCATGAGGATTATATTTTTGAATTGCTTGTGAAACTGGAAAGTAAAATAGATGAAAACGGAAAAGAAGTACTGGATGGACACCGTTTTTTGGATTGGCCTACAAGTGGAGATCCATCAGCCATTCATGCCGGCCTGCAATCTATGATGGTAATGACTTTCGATGCCGGAAAGGAATTGGCTCAGATACTCGGGAATAGTGAAAAGGCAGAATACTGCGATAATGTAATACAGAAGTTGAAATTGCACACACCTGAATTGCCCGTTCGAAAATCACCGGGTGCATTAATGGCATTGGCCGGACTTGCTGATTCGAAAACTGTAAACAGGGAACTGCTTGTAAAAGACGGGGTAAAAGACATCTCTACTTTTTATGGCTACTATGTATTGAATGCTATGGCAATGGCTGGGAATTACAATGATGCCATGTCCTTTATCAGCGAATACTGGGGAGCCATGCTCGATTTGGGAGCAACTTCATTTTGGGAAGATTTTAATATAGACTGGGCAAAAAATGCAGGCCGGATTGACGAAATCACACCAGAAAATAAAGTGGATGTGCATTCCGCTTATGGTGATTATTGTTATGTTGGTTTACGTCATAGTTATTGTCATGGCTGGGCATCAGGCCCTACGGCATGGATGTCTCAGTTTGTTTTGGGTGTTGAAGTAATGGAGCCCGCTTGTAAGGTTGTAAAAATAATCCCCCATCTGGGTGAGTTGGAATGGGTAGAAGGAACATACCCCACGCCAATGGGAGTAATAAAAATCAGGCATGAAAAAATGGCCAATGGGGAAATTAAATCAAACATATCTGCTCCCAAAGGGATTACTATTATCCGGGAATAGGATTTATGGATATTACCCCAATAAATCTTGACTCTCAATCCCAGGCAGGATCGAAAATTATTAATCAACTAAAGCTGCCGCTGTGAGAAACCTGAATACTAATAAATTGAAATACCTCCTGGTCCTTCCGGTATTGTTTTTTACACAGTGTAAGTTATCCGACTCCTCAGATAAAATAACTGTCCATCAACAATGGACTGTTTTTGAAACCTCTTTTGAAACCTCCAAAGAATACGCCAATCCTTTTATTGATCTTGAAGTAAATGTGGTTTTTGAATCACAGGGGAAGCAATGGATAGTACCTGCATTCTGGTCCGATGGTAACAAATGGACAGTCCGGTTTGCACCTCCCCTTACCGGGGAGTTTACCTATTACCCGGATTGTTCGGACAAAAGCAATCCTGATTTTAAGGGGAAAAAGCAGAGTATCGAGGTCATTCCGTACGGGGGTGAGAACGATCTGCTGAAACATGGATTCCTGCGAATAAGTAAGAACAAAAGATTTTTTGAACATGCAGACGGGACGCCCTTCCTGTGGCTTGGGGATACCTGGTGGAAAGGACTGTGTAAACGATTAACCTGGGAAGGCTTCCAGGAATTGACGGCCGACCGAAAGTCGAAAGGATTTAATGTTGTGCAGATTATTTGCGGTCCCTATCCCGATGAAGATATGATGGAAGAACGCTGGGAGAACGAAGGTGGAAAACCATATGAAACTATAGATTTTAGCGAAATGAATCCTGCCTACTTCGATTATGCCGACCGTCGCATTAAACATCTCGTTGATAATGGGATTGTTCCGGTAATTGTCGGAGGCTGGGGGCGTCCTCAGGGTGGGGGCAGAAGTACACTTGCCCAGGTGGGACTTGAAGGATTCAAACGGCATTGGAGGAACATCGTTGCCCGGTATGGTGCATACCCTGTTGTATGGATGGTTGGAGGTGAAGTCAAGGACAAGCATGGTCCCTGGTCTGAATTGGCTAAATACCTGAAAGATACAGACCCATATAAGCATATCCTCTGCTATCATTCTCCCGGTCATCCACGGAAAATGTTGGAGGATAATTCCATGTTTGATTTCGATATGCTGGCCATTGGTCATGCCGGAATGGAAACAGTCAACCGTACTTTTGGTTTGATGAATTCATGTTTTGAAGCGGTGCCAAAAAGACCGGTGCTATGCGGGGAGGCTTGCTACGAAGGTCATATGCAAACAAACTTTCAATATATACAACGTCACATGTTCTGGAGCTTTGTGCTTAGCGGGGCAGCGGGACATACCTATGGAGCTGCCGGGATCTGGCATGCCGGTGTTGAGGGAGATCCGGGACATACCGGATACTGGGGATAGGAGTATGATTGGACAAGCTGGGAGCAGGGAATGAACTACCCTGGTTCAACACAGGTGGGACTGGGCAAGAAACTTCTGGAACAGTATCCTTGGTCGGGCTTCGAGACGCATCCCGAATGGGCAGATTCCATTTGTTTTGCCGCCGGAATTCCGGGGGAAGTCCGTTTCGTATACCTGCCCCGGCGGAATATTTACAACTGGGAAGGGCCCCTCGTCAAAGATCTGGATCCGACGGTGGATTGGCATGTATATTATTTTGATCCGGCCACCGGCCGGGAGTTTGACCAGGGTACGATTAAGGCAAGTTCTGAATCGGGAGACAATACGGCAAAACCTGTTGATTTTAAAAAGAATGTTCCGTCTCCGCAGGATTGGGTGTTGGTTTTTGAAAAAACTGGATATTAAAATTTGATTTTAATGTTTGAACCAGGAATAGATAAGATCGTATCAGTCACCGTGGCAGCAATCGTAATATTGCTGACAGGGTGCAGCAATACAGCATCAGTCCAGAAATACGAGGATGGCCGGCCGGCAGCTTTGCTGAGGATGGATGCGAGAGACCATGGGGTTGTACTACGGTACGGAGACGGACCAGATCAATGTGATATCCTGGGTGCACGCGATGTTTGGGTATTTGAGTCGGGTGGCACATACTTTATGCATTACGATGCGGCAGGCCCAAAAGGATGGCTCAGTTCTCTTGCAGTAAGCAAAGACCTTGTCAACTGGGAAAAGAAAGGTCCAATCCTCGATTTTGGAGAATCCGGCGAAAACGATGCTGCAGGTGCCTGCTATGGTGTGACCTATTTTGAGGATAATGATTGGCATATGTTCTATCTGGGTACGCCCAATGCATCTGCTCCGCCGGACCTGATTCCCAGCTTTCCGTATCTTACAATGAAAGCAAAAGCAAATAGTCCGGCAGGTCCCTGGATTAAACAGAAAACTGTGGTTCCTTTCCGCACGAAGCCTGATACTTACTATTCCCTCACGGCAAGCCCCGGACATGTCATAAGGAATGGAGAGGAGTATCTCCAGTTTTTCAGCTCTACAACCCGGACGCCTGAGAGCCCGCACGTACAGCGTACACTGGGGATTTCCCGAACCGATGATCTTGATGGTTCATGGAGTGTTGATTCCACACCAGTGGTTCCTGTCGAAGAGCAAATTGAGAATTCCTCGCTTTATTACGAGGAAAGCATTAAAACCTGGTTCCTGTTTACCAACCATATTGGTATTGATGAGGGAAAGGAATTTACCGATGCCATCTGGGTTTACTGGAGTAAGGATCTGAATAAATGGAACCCGGAACATAAAGCCATCGTCCTCGATGGTCTAAATTGTAAATGGTCGCAGAAGTGCATTGGTTTACCATCGGTGCTCAAAACGGGCCGGCGTCTTGCCATTTTCTATGATGCACCCGGGGGGGACAGCACCAGTCATATGAAACGAAACATCGGACTGGCATGGCTTGATCTGCCACTTGCCATTCCCACAGAATCAGACCCACTTCTGGCAAGCTTGCCGCCTCATTCCCTTATCATAGTTCATATTCAGAATTTCTATTAAAACTAAGCAGATGAAGACTTTACTTGTTTTTACATTATTATTTATCAGTTTACCGGGACAGAGTCAAATTGAAAAACCGGGAATAGCCAATCCGTCTACATATTTGAATGATCTCAGAAATGAGATGCAAACGGAGTGGCCGGATAACCGAACTATCAATCTGGTCTTTCACGGACATAGTGTGCCTGCCGGTTATTTTAAAACCCCACATGTGAATACAATTTCGGCCTATCCTAATGTAGTGATGAAAAAATTAAAAGCCCTGTATCCCTTCGCGGTTATTAATATCATCGTTACTGCCATTGGAGGTGAGAATTCAGTACGGGGAGCTGAACGGTTTGAAGGAGATGTATTGATTCATAAACCCGATGCATTGCTGATCGATTATGCTTTAAATGATCGTGGTCCGGGCCTGGAAAAATCCTATATTGCGTGGAAGCAGATGATCATACAGGCAAAAGAAAAGAATATTAAAGTGATCCTGCTGACACCTTCGCCTGATCAAAGAGTAGATTATAGTATTTCCGATAACGCATTGAAAAAACATACGGATCAAATCATCAGATTAGCAGATGAACATCAGGTGGGATTGGTGGATAGTTACAAGGCTTTTGAATTTTCATATATTAATATTAATGTGCTTGGTAAATATATGTCTCAGGTAAATCATCCAAATGAAAAAGGGCATGAGTTGATAGCCGATGAAATAATGAAATATTTTAGATAAGAAGGAATGGAAAGCTCATTGAATTAATTTGATGACAAACGAATCAGGAATAAAATTTTGGCTGATAATACCAATAGTCCTAGCCGGCTTAATAAGCTGTTCCGAAGGTGATACCCAGCCCAAATTGATTAAAAGTTAAAAAATGAGAAAAAAAAGACATTATCTGCTACAGTTGTTGATTGTAGTTGCAGCATTTACACAGTGCAGTTTTCCCGGACAGAAGTCAGAACCTGATTTCAAAGAAATTCAATCCGGTTTTGTTACTCCTTCTGACAGCAATACCCTATGGTGCTACTGGTACTGGATTGGAGATGATATATCAAAAGATGGGATCACCAAAGACCTGGAAGCCATGAAAGAGGCGGGCATTGGAGGGGCTTTTATCGGGAATATAAATCCCGCAAAGAAGGATGGAAAAGTAGCGATGCTTAGTGAAGAATGGTGGGAGCATATGGTACATGCCGTAAATGAAGGCAAACGAATTGGGGTTGATATAGGTTCTTTTAACTGTCCTGGCTGGAGCCAGTCCGGCGGACCTTGGATCAAGCCGGAAATGGCCATGCGACACGTGCGCTACTCTGAAACGAAAGTACAAGGAGGGCAAAAGGTAGAAGTGGAACTGATTCAACCCGAGGATGAATTTCAGGACTTATATGTACTGGCCTTTCCTTCCATTGAAGCTGAGGAAAGAAAAACCACAAACGAAAATGCAACTATCAAAGTAACTCCGGGCATTTCAGGAGCAAATCGATTGCTGGATAATGAAGAGTCAACGTACGCAGAGTTTTCCTTCAATGAGCCTGTCTACCAGGTTGACATTGAACTTAATGAGCCCCTGAAAGCAAGAAGTCTGACCTTGATCCCGGGAGAAGAGTGGATAAAAGCAACATGCGAGGTGCAGGCCGGTATTGAAGGGGAATTCAAAACGATAAAGACCTTTCGTATTAATCGCAGCAAACTTACACCTAATGTGGGACCGTATATCTATGCCCCTGTTGTTGTGCGATTGCCCGCTACGGAAGCATCTGAATTCAGAGTGGTATTTAATAATGAAGTTAAAGCAGATGGGTACTCCTGGATGTTAAAAGAAGTGATGATATCTGAAGCGGCTGCTATAGAAAATTATGCAGACAAAACCCTGGGGAAGATGCATCCTACACCTAATCCTGAATGGGACAGTTACATATGGGATGACCAGGAACCGCTTAAGGATGATAATCTAAAGCTGGCTCTGGAAAATGTGATTGATATCAGCGATAAGATGGATGCTTCCGGTCACCTGGCATGGGAGGTACCCGGGGGGGATTGGACCATACAACGATATGGCCTTACACCCACAGGTACAAAAAATTCTCCGGCCGCCCCACAGGGAACAGGTTATGAGGTGGACAAAGCCAATAAAGAATTGGTACAGTTTCATTACGATCAGTTTATCGGGGAATTCCTGAAACGGATCCCGGAGGATAGTAAACCTGCGTTTAAATACGTGATTGCAGATAGCTATGAAATGGGTTCACAAAACTGGACAGATGGTTTCGATGCAAAGTTTGAGGCGAAATATGGCTACAATCCTAAAAAATACCTGCCCGTTTATTCGGGAAGAATTGTAGGAAGTGTAGAAGAATCCAACCGTTTCTTATGGGATATGCGCAGAGCTGTTGCAGATGATGTTGCCTATGAATATGTAGGGGGACTCAGAGAGGCTGCGAACGAAGATAATTTATTGCTGTGGTTGGAAAACTATGGCCACTGGGGCTTTCCTTCGGAGTTTCTTATGTATGGTGGTCAATCCAACCTCTTGGGTGGAGAATTCTGGAACGAGGGCCTGGGTGAGATAGAATGCAGGGCTGCATCCTCAGCCGGCCATATTTATGGCAAACCCATAATTTCTGCAGAAGCATTTACGGCCAGTCGAAAATCATTTTTACGACATCCTGCCATGCTTAAAAAGCGTGGTGATTGGAGCTATACTGAAGGGATCAACCATTTTGTGCTGCATGTGTACATTCATCAACCGGACGATAAGAGAGTGCCTGGGGTAAATGCCTGGTTCAGTACTGAGTTTAACCGGCACAATACCTGGTTCAAACAGGGGAAACCGTTTTTTGACTATTTGAGAAGGTGTCAGCACCTGCTGCAACAAGGAAATTACTCTGCTGATGTATGCTATTTCATTGGAGAGAATGCTCCCGTTATGACCGGAGTTCAGAATCCGGAACTGCCGGAAGGTTACTCCTACGATTATATAAATGCAGAAGTTATTCTGGACAGATTGTCTGTTAAGGAGGGGGAATTTGTATTACCCGATGGAATTGAATATGGATTGATGATCCTGCCTCCCTTTAAAACCATGCGGCCGGAAATATTAAGCAGGATTGAAGAATTGGTCAGGCAGGGAGGGAAGATTTACGGGAACGCCCCGGAGAAGTCACCCAGCCTGCAGAACTATCCTGGAAGTGATGAGCAGGTAAAAAAACTGGCCGGTAAAATGTGGGGAAGCAATACCGAGAAGGTAAAAAGATACGGGAAAGGGCTGATTTTAGAGGGACTTTCACTACAGGAAGCTCTGGATGAATTAAAGATGGATAAAGATGTTGACCTGAATGGTACTGAGAATGTTTTATGGACACACCGTACCATGGACGGAATGGATATTTACTTTCTTAGCAACCAGCACGATGAAGCAGTTCGTTTCTCCCCCTCATTCAGGCTTACAGGCATGAAGCCACAATTATGGGATGCAATGAGCGGTGAAATCAGGTCTTTGAATGAATACACCGAAAAGGACGGTCGAATTTCTGTTCCCCTAAAGATGGAAGCCCTTCAGAGCTGGTTCCTGGTGTTCACAAATACAAATGACAATGTTGAGGAAGGTTTTGAAAAGAATTTTCCTGAATACCATCAAGTATTAAATATAGACAGTGAGTGGCAGGTTGATTTCCAGAACAGGGAGATCGGGCCCGAAACTCCTGTAAAATTTGAATCCTTAACCGACTGGTCTGTTTCCGATAATGAAAAAATCAAATACTATTCCGGCACCGCGATTTATAAAACCTCTTTTGAACTTGAAAGCATCCCTGCTGAGGGTGATCTTTTCATCGATCTTGGGAATGTTGAGGTAATGGCAACAGTCAGGCTGAACGGGAGCGATATAGGTGGCACATGGATAGCACCCTACCGCTTAAAGGCAACCGGACATCTCAGGGAGGGCAGCAACAATATTGAAATAGAGGTCGTAAACCAGTGGCGAAACCGGCTTATTAAAGATAAAAAGCTGCCGGAAGAAGAACGCTACACCTGGCATCTGGTAGATGACATCAGTGAGGGTGAAAAACCTCATTCTTCAGGATTGATGGGACCGGTTACCATTCAGGGAGCTGGGATAAAGTAAATTTGCCTTGCTCCCCGGATCAGCAGTGGACGCCTGTTGTTTGAGTCTTTCCAGCTTCCAGAAAATCCTTGCTCCAACGATAATACAGATTTGGATTTATGCCTTCACACCGGCATATAGCAGCAATGCTATCTTCTCCACGAAGACCTTCTATGACAATACGGATTTTCTCTTCGGATGAAAATTTACGGCGGGTTTTTCTTTTGATTTCCTTGATAATCTTCTCCGGACTTCTTTTGCTTTTTTCATTCATTTTTTTTGGTTATAAAATTAAAAGATCCATCTCTTAATTTTTATACCCATATAGTTCGGATTGTTTTGAAGACCTACACGCATGAACCTTCTCCCTGATCA
>SDBV01013594.1_pt1 | contig 10339 bp, 12 predicted proteins | sample 2277081 | NCBI WGS metagenome assembly SDBV01 (sample SAMN10402039, study PRJNA504765) | marine sediment metagenome | isolation source: marine sediment core GS10_PC15, 223 cmbsf | place: Arctic Ocean: Southern Knipovich Ridge | collected 2010 | reverse complement strand
AAAAGTCATATATTGGGTTACCATTGTCCCAATTGTGGTTTCATGTCGTCTATGAAAGCAGATGACAGCTTCCTTGAGGCAATACTTACTTCCAGCGAGTCTGCCGATGCTAACAAGACACAGGAGTAAGAGAAGTAGCTGGTGGGGGCCATAGTTGAGTTAAACAAAATGGAAGGAGTTTACCCACCTTCCTAGATTGAGATGGAAGGCAGAGCAGTACGAGTACAATATGTGGGGAATGAGCATAAGTGGGGGAAGGAGTCTGCAGGACAAACGGAAAACATATACTCGGCGCACTCAAACTATGACGAGATTGAGCCGATTACCTATACAAAGAACTTTAGGATCATCGGAGGTGATGCCTAGGAAGAGACTAAGCGTGAAGTTACCATGACTATCATCCGGGAGCAATGAAGCGAATTCATATACCCCAATATTGCTAAAAACTCCTCAGCAGGGGTGGTCTTCCAGCTTTGGTAGGCCGTACAGGTCTCGAACCTGTGACACCCTGATTAAAAGTAAGCATCTCGAGCATTTAAATTCACAGCCCAGCACCTATGGTGCCCTTTGGCACTCAAAATAGTTGGTATCAGAATTATCCCCCTACTGAGTGTTTTCTGGATTCAACGTGGTGAGTTGCCTAATCGGGAGGGAATGAGGTAATAGCTAACTTATCCAGGGTATTACACTCAATAGTGATTTGGTAAACCCTCAAAACCGACGTTACGGAGACTAGATATGATTAATTCAATAGTAATGTCTATATGGATTAATAATTGGACCAATCTTCAACAGGGAATAGAACCCCTTGCTTTGTATCTGAAGATGTAATTGTATGCTTCTTAGCTGGCTTTAATAGCTTAATCCAACCCTTGGGGCAACGATATTCTCGACCACCACGATTTATACGATAAGGTTTATTTCCAATTGCCTCAAAGTAGCGTTGCCAGCTTTTTTTGTAAGTGAATATAGTGACAAAATCCTCTGCCTCGTTAAAAACTATGCAGGTCTCTCGTTGATACCTCGACAGCTTCAATTCGACTTTACCCTCGTTAATAACCGTGTATATGATGTCTGGTCTTTATTATAACAGTAATTTAGCGTTAAATGTACGGGTTGTCAACCTAATGAAACAGGAGACACAGGGATGTAGTTTTATTCATGATCAAGCCGACCAGTTTAGCCTATATGACAAATACCATTGATTCCGACAATTTACAGGAGTAAAATTGTCAATTCATACTGTTCTAATCCCTAACCAAGTACACTTACTGTATATAGACACGAGCCAATAATCGCTATTGCAATGACAGCTATCCCTATAAAAAGCCATTTCCACCACTTCATTAGCCAACCCATTTATTCTGCATAAATCCTTACCTTACCCTTGCCACCGTCGATATCGACCTCCAGTTCGCGAAGAGCATCGATCAGTTCTTCAATGTCCTCATCTTTAATATTCTTTAGGTTGAAGTTGATACCTTTCTTACGAAGTGCACTTTCAACATGTCTGCCAGCATCATGAGGGATAAGTGAGGTAAATTTCATACCGGCCCGAATAAGTGAGACGGGAACTCGCACATTTACTTTCTCCGGCTTGTCGCTTCCCTTTTTATGGGGGTTGTCAACAATCACATGCAGGTATTTAAACTTCTTAAACGCTAATGGTTTATTTTCATCCGATTCTCTATCAGTATTTTCTATCGCCGAGAGGAGCTTCATCGCTTCCTCCGTATTAATCTTACCTGCTTCTAGCATATCTAGTATCCGTTTTTTATTATCCGACATTTTATAAACTCCTTATTATATTATTAAAATTAAACAAAATAAAACATTAATTTACGATTGTTCTGCTGGATATTCACCTTTAGCCCCTTCATGTTAAAAAGAAGCCGCCAAATATATGGCCAAATAAGGATAAACGGACGTGACTTTCCAATAGGTAAAAGGATGATAGTTAGGATTATCACAAATGGCATGGCTATAACCATTAGTATCAGAAGGAAGAGGTAAACAAGGAACCAGGGTAGCCATAATCCAATAAAGCCATCTCCAACAGGAATCCGTAAATGTAGCAACATAGGTGGAAATTTCATTTTTTCAACCTCCTTAATGCCTCTTCGGTAGTTATCTCACCTTTCTCGAGAAGTGTCAGTACTTCATCTTTGACCATACCGCCAGTAGGAGAAGGCTCAAACTCAACCATCTTGAGACGTGATGCCAGCTTTTCAAGACGATTCTTTACGGTAGGATAACTGATACCAAAAAGATGTTCCATATCTTTCAATGAGCCATGTGCACCTACGAAAGCCATAATAAATACTTGGTCTTCGCTGGAAAGTTGAGCTAATGGCGGTAGAGAGAACTCACCCTCAATAGCAATGCCGCTCTTCTCTAACCTCACCCGCTCGACGATGATATCAGCACCTGCGATTAGTCGATTTAATTCGATCCAATCCTTTACCATTTTCACCTCCATTATTAACATTACGAAGTTATTATACACTATACTATTGATATTATCAATAGTAATATTAATAAATATCATATATTTACTAAATATTTGTAATAATATTTAATTTACCGTTACTAATCAGTCAATGAAGTGACCGAAAATGTCACATCATAAATAAGAGTTAAGCAACATCGGCGTTATATTGAAGTGTATTTCCTGAGTTTTTGATAGGTAGGAATTTCTTGAAATGGTACAGAGATATGCTGGGTGGGTTAGTTTTCAGGATAGCTTGAAGTTTTATAAGGCACCACTATCGTAAACCTGTAGCTAAACAATCCTACGACAGAAGCCAGTTGAATAATAGAGGGATGACATAGAGAATAGCGATGGTGACCATGGGCGTGAAATCAAGCATACCTAGTCTAGGGACAATCCGCCTCAGTGGGGATAGAATTGGCTCACTAACACCATCAAGTAAAACTATTAGCAGGTTGTATCGGTTAATCGTGAACCACGATAATATCACTCGTAAAAAGATTATGAAAATCAAAATACGGGACAGAAAATAAACAAAGTCAAGCAACCAGGGAATCGCTGATAGATGAAACCCCCTGCTAAAAGCTGTTAGTAATAAGGCCAGTACTACTACAGTAATCCACAACCACAATGGACGCTTAGGAAGTTGGAAGCCTGTTTTTGGTTTCTTATCTTTTTCCCAATAGCTATCGTACCACCAAGGTCTTCCCATTCATCAATCCAACTTTTTAAAGAGAGTACACAAGTCGGAAGGTATGTGTCAACAGCATCAATAAATCTTTTCGCGGTAAAACAATCGCCACAGAAGCCATAAAAACGCTCGCCGCACGATTATCGTCAGTAAGCGAAGTTCGTGCTTATTACCATTCAGAGAATAAAACAGCTCATGCCGTTGCGGTTAATTCTGGGTTTCGGTCTAAGGGTATGGCGATGCATAAGAATTTTGGAATCAAGGGGCTGCTTTTCGTTTTCCAGCGTAACCAATAGCGTCGATTTTCTGACTACGGCGTACGGTCGGGAAGCCATACCAGTAACGTCCGGGTATAACTCTCTTCAGCACAAGTAAGGAACCTTTTTATCTAACAAATGACTGTCTCCAAAAGGGTTATGTCTTATTGATGAGTGACAATGGGTGTACAATTACCCAAACCAAAAGGACTTGGTTTTGACAACAAGTGAGTTATTGATAATACACTGGCTCTAATACTTTTTATTGCCCCGAGTCTTACAGCAAGAATCATACCTGCCAGCGGCTGTATTCATGATTTCATTTAGATGGGCGATCCTAACACCTCTTTGCTGTGTTTCAGCTCGAGAGCTTATCTTTCTAAAGTACTTGATGACCGCCATTTTCTTGCCCACATCCCAACTACCATGTTTATTAAAACCCGAGGTGCTAACAGTGAGCAGGAATTCATCTTGTGTGAAAGATGTTTTGTCAGTTTTTGCCGTAATACAATGAATTGTTGGATTGTCATTAACTTTGATATCAAAGTTAATTCCGTGTCCTCCAAGTTTCGATAAAGGTATTTCAATTGGTACAATACTCATTCAAATTCCTTCCTTTTTAACTACATGTGTGTTATATATATGTTTTCTATAGGCCGTCCGGTATCAACAGTTAAATCCATTTATTTTGAAACAAGAACCAGAAAGATAGGCATAACATTTTTTGGGTTTACTCCCTTACAGAGCCAGTTGTTAGGCAGCAAGCCAGTGATGATTCAAGAGAACCACTATTTGATAGGACGTAATAGACTATCGATATCTTTCAGCGCCCCTCGCCTGATTCCTGTTTTTGATAGGTTAGAGACTGCACTGGTAGAAGTTCCACACCGGAAACCTCGAAAGCAAGCAGGCAACGGCCATGGCAGCATTGGCAAGGTCTATGGTTGCCGTCCTTACCAGTGGGGAGCTCTGTAGGAACGGGTTAGGAATATAGAATCTAGCACAGCGCACTGGGGCTGGTAAGCAGGTTGTAATTTGGGTGACATATGAGGGCCAGCCAGAGCCCACCGAAGCTCAATGGGAAGCGACAATTACCGACCACAAAGTCAAGAAACCTGACTGGAAAGAAGGGGATTTTATAGTTCTTTACTGGAAGGATATCCAATTTCAAGCTCTAGAATCAGATCTAGGCTCTTCGGAAGGCAAGCCACAATGAGAGGTCTAGAGAATCGTATAGAAAAGCTGGAAGGTGTGTACAAACCGCAAAGGCAGCCCAGACCCTCCCTGGTAATGCTGCATGAAAATGATGAGCCAGTAAACAAACACTATACAGAGGTATTGCGCCTTGCTCAAGAGGCTGAGGGTGGAGGTGAAGATGTGTGCCTCACTGTATTACGTATACCAGCAGGGACTAAGATAAGGGAGAGATTTGATTTGTTGGTGCCAAAATCCCAACCTTTTGACTTCAGTACAGATATTATTTATTATTGTAAGTGCTATACTAGATGAAACAGATTAGGGAAAAAGTGAAGGAACTGCGGAAGAAAATGGGTTGGGTGCAGGAGGACTTGGCACGGGGAATAGATGTCAACCTGTCCAAAGTGCAGCGCTGGGAGGGTAAGGGAGCTAAGCCTACTCGCCTTAACCACAGAGAACTTCAGAGACTTTTTGAGCAAGCAGGGATCGCTACCGATGACTAAGGGAGGAGAAAAGATGACGTTTGAGCAAGGCGAAGTCGAGTGGCTCATAAAACATCTTCAAGACATGATAAGACTTCTCTCTGAGGATATTTCTATTTCCCGACGCTATGATGACTTAGAGACGGCGAAGAGGATACTAACAAGGTTAAAGACCGCCAAGAGTTAGATGAGGGGTCATCTTAGGAAAACGAAAGGATTATAGTCCAACCTCCCTTAAAGTTGAGCTTCTGGGGAGGTGATATTTTGTAAGGCCGCCAAGCTCGCAATTGAAACTGTGACTGGTTGCTTGGAGGGTGATAATGAGAAAGGTTAACATTGGATGAAAGACAACCTTTTGTTTGGAACCAGTGGCATCAGGGGCATAGTTGGGCAAGATTTATCAGTAGATTTCTGCCAGGAAGTTGCTCAGGCAATAGGCAGTACGCTACCCCTACAGGCAAAGATTTGTATCGGTACCGATACCAGAGTGAGTCGAGAAACAATTAGGGATGCTGTTATCTCAGGTTTACGCTCTTCGGGTATGGATATAGCTGATTTCGGTATTATACCTACCCCAGCACTAGCCTTTTTGACAAGGGATATGGGATTCGACACTGGGGTGATGATCACCGCGTCTCACAATCCCCCTGAGTACAATGGTATTAAGCTGTTCAATGGAAATTCCATAGGTTATTCTCGTGACCAGGAAATCGAGGTAGAAACAGTATATGCAGCGAGGAAATTCAGAAATAGTGGCGCGGGAAGGGTTCATCTCGAGCAGGAAATAAGAGAGCGATATTTCAAGTTTATTCAAGACAAGTTTGCTAGCCGCAGATTTAACCATGCTCTCAAAATTGTGATTGACTCTGGAAATGGTGCTGCTTCAGGGTTTGCTAGTGGGCTTTTCTCTAGAATAGGCTTCGAGGTAATACCCCTAAATGATAACGCGGATGGGCTTTTCCCAAATAGAAGCCCAGAACCAAGGGAAGACACGTTGGGGAATACAATCCAATTCCTCAGACAGCAGGATGCCGACCTTGCTATTTGCTTTGATGGAGATGCTGACCGGGTTGTCTTCTGCGACAAGGAAGGCTTTCTAGGATTTAACGAAATGATTGCCTATATTTCAAGACTGGCCATCGAGGAAACAGGGAGGAAAACCGTAGCTACCACTGTTGAGACAGGGAGGATCCTTGATTCGGCAGTAGAGGATAAGGGAGCTAAGGTGGTCAGAGGCAAGGTTGGCGACGTTGGTGTGGCTTACTTAGCTAGAGAGCTCGATGCTGCCATTGGTGTGGAAGGGGTGGGCGTATATATCCTACCACATGCAGGCTACTATCCCGATAGCATCTTTGCTACACTAATGTTGCTTAGTCATATAGACCACCCATATCAAATCAGGGAATTCCTTCAATCCCTGCCCACTTTCTTCTTTAAGAAAACGAGGTTTTCTTGCGCCAACGAGAATAAAGAGACAGCTATGACTCAGGTAAAGGGAATGGCTCACCTTTTTGGAGCCAGTGAAATAAACACCTTTGATGGACTGAGGCTTGAGTTTGATAACTCCTGGATGCTCATAAGAGCCAGTGGCACCGAGCCAGCCATTCGTATCCTGGCTGAGTCCCAATCTTATTCCAAGACTAAAGGCCTGTTGGCTAAAGGGAACGAGGTCGTTAGCTCTTGCCTAGAGAGGTTAAATAGATGAAGGTCGTCTTTCTCTGTGGTGGTGTCGGTAAAAGAATGTTCCCTCTCACTGAGGATAAATTTCTTATCAAGTTCTTAGATAAGACACTGCTTGAGCACCAGATAGAAACAGCTAAAAAAGCGGGCTTAGAGCAGTTTGTCATTGTGGTAAATCCGAGCAATATCCAAAGGATAGAGCAAATTATCACCAGCCTCTCTGAAGTTAAGGTCGAACTAGCAATGCAGAAGGAGCCACTGGGGATTGCCGATGCCCTGGAGAACGCCAGAGAATTCTTTAAGGAAGATATCATTGTAGTCAACCCCAATGATATCTTTGAAAGCTCAGGCTATACCGATATCCTCAACGCCTATCGTGGTAACTCGGCTACTTCCTACATGTTAGGCTACAGAATCAGGAGCTATTTCCCCGGTGGATATCTGGTGGTAGATAAGCAACATTACCTAAACCATATTATGGAAAAACCAGAGAAGGGGAAGGAACCAAGTGATCTAGTCAATACTATGGTTCACCTCCACACCAATCCCATAGAACTCCTGGAATATATTAAGAAGGTCAAGACCACTAAAGATGATGTCTACGAATGTGCTCTGGATAATGTGGCTCAAGACCAACAGGGAATTAAGGTCATCACCTATGACGGCTTCTGGCAGGCTATTAAATACCCATGGCATATTTTCGGAGCAGTTAAATACTTCTTAGATAAAAGCGATCCTTACATCTCCCCCTCAGCTCATATTTCAGAGAAAGCTATCATCGAGGGTAAGGTTACCCTCGGTGATAATGTTAGGGTGCTGGAAAATGCAGTGATAAGAGGGCCAGCATATATCGGTCGTGATTCTGTGATTGGAAATAATGTGCTGATTCGGGACTATAGCCATATCGGTGCTGATTGCATTGTCGGCTATGGCACTGAGGTTAAGAGCTCCTATATTGGTAATACCTGCTTGTTCCATTCCAATTATATTGGCGACTCTATCATTAGCGATGGCTGCTCCTTTGGTGCTGGCACTGTGCTGGCTAACTTCCGCTTTGACGGAGGGAATATCAAGACAAAGGTTCAGGGTAAGTGGGTGGACACTGGGCAGAGTAAGTTTGGTGCAGTATTGGGAAACAATGCCAGGACAGGCATCAACGCCAGCATTATACCCGGCATAAAGATTGGACCCAACTCATTTGTTGGCCCTCATGTTTGCCTTACCCACGACCTTGAACCCAACAAAATCATTTTAACTCAGACCTCCTATAATATTATGGAAAATACCACTGAAACCATCGAAGGAAAGAGGCAAGACTGATGCGGAGGCTTCAATGTGCGGGATAATAGGTGTTGTCGGTGAAGAGTCAGTAGCACCTGTTATCTTAAGGTCTCTTAACAAACTAGAATACCGTGGCTACGATTCCGCTGGCATGGCTACTATTAGTGATGGTAAGGTTTGGCTAAGAAAAGATAAAGGCAAGCTAGAAGAGGTGAAACAGAAGCACCACCTGGATGAGCTTCCGGGAATAATCGGTATTGGGCATGTTAGGTGGGCGACCCATGGAGACATTACGGCAAATAATGCTCATCCTCACCTTGATTGCCACGGTAATATTGCTGTGGTGCACAACGGAATTATAGAGAATTATCAGGAGCTAAGGAGTAGGCTTGAACCTAGGCATCGTTTCATCTCCGAGACCGATACCGAGGTTATTCCCCACCTTATCGAGGATTACATCAAAGCAGGGGTTAGTTTGGTGGAAGCTGTTATTCGTCTCACAAAGGAACTTCGGGGTTCCTATGCCTTGCTCGCTATCTCATCTAGTGAGCCAGATAAGCTCGTAGCGGCCCGTCAAGATAGCCCATTGGTAGTTGGCATAGCCGATGGAAGAAAATTCATTGCCAGCGATGCCCTCTCCTTTCGGGTGGTCACTGACCAAGTTATTTACGTGGAAGATGGCGAAATTGTGCTCGTTACCAAGGACAGGGTAAGGTCTTTCAGCCAAGACGGCACAGAGTTGGAGAAAGAACCAAGCAAGCTGGATTGGAAATGGGATGAGGCTACGAAAGAAGGCCATGACTCCTTCATGATGAAGGAGATTCTCGAGCAGCCACAGGCAGTCCGCCGTAGCTTAATGCAGGACAAAAAACTGATAATGGAGACAGCCATGGATATTTTTCGTGCTAGACAAGTTATCATAACTGCTTGTGGCACCTCCAGATATGCTGCCTTAATTGGCAGGTATGCCTTCTCTAAGCTTGCCGGTAAGTTCTGCGATGTGATTATGGCATCTGAATTCCACTACTTTGACGCTTCTATTGACAAGAATACCTTGGTGATAGCTGTTTCCCAGAGTGGCGAGACCGCTGATGTTATACAAGGAGTCAAAAGAGCTAAAAAGCGTGGAGCCAGCATTCTTTCACTGGTCAATGTAGTAGGTTCCTCTCTGGCCAGGATGAGCGACCGGATGATTTACCTCAACTGTGGGCCGGAGATAGGTGTGGCGGCTACCAAATCCTTCGTAAGTCAACTAACCATCTTCTACCTGCTGGCTTTTGCCATGGTCAATAAATTTGATGAGGGTATTCAGAAGTTAGAAGCTATTTCTTATCTGCTCGAGAAGACTTTGGACGATAATGTAGGAAAGCTAGCGGACGTAGCTCAAAAATTAAAAGAAAAGAAGGACTTTTATTATATAGCCCGCGGCATTAACTTCGCCATAGCTGGTGAAGGGGCATTAAAGATAAAGGAAATTGCCTACGTCCACGCTGAAGGTATGCCTGCCGGAGAACTCAAACATGGCACATTAGCTTTAGTTGAGGAAGAAACGCCAGTAATAGTCATCTGCCCTCGAGATTATACCTTCTATGAGACTCTGTCCAATGCTTCTGAGACTAAGGCACGCGGGGCGTTTGTTGTCGGTGTTTCTGACCAGCAGGAACAGCTCTTTGATGAGTGGATACAGCTTACTCCAGTTGAAGAAATATTTTATCCTTTGGTAAGTATAGTGCCACTTCAGCTTTTGGCATATTATTCAGCCATAGTCAGGGGATTAGACCCTGATAAGCCACGTAACTTAGCGAAGTCCGTGACAGTGAAATAGGATAAGTAACGCTCAATAGATGAGTATTAGGCTAACTAATAGCACTGGCAATATAAGTAACTCTCCCTATCTAGGGAAATGGTAGAACAGGACTATTAGGTAGTTATTCTGGATAAATGATCTGTCTCCTAAAAGCTAGTGTAGATCCTTATGTTTGGCATGTCTAATTCTAAAAGTTCATGTTCAACATAACGATAATAGTGCGTCCCAGGCATAATATTACCTCACGTCACTGAGGTTCATTGTTCTCAATGATGCGATTACCTCTTAAACGCGAGGTTTTATATTCACCATGATCTGGTTACCTCTGGGGAATGAGGTTTACTGTTGTTATAGTCAAAGAAGACGAAATCATATAGCTAGAAATTCTTATAAAAAGGACAACATATTGAAGATACTATCTTGACATGATTTACCATATTAGGATAGAATTTA
>SDBV01013593.1_pt1 | contig 10340 bp, 4 predicted proteins | sample 2277081 | NCBI WGS metagenome assembly SDBV01 (sample SAMN10402039, study PRJNA504765) | marine sediment metagenome | isolation source: marine sediment core GS10_PC15, 223 cmbsf | place: Arctic Ocean: Southern Knipovich Ridge | collected 2010 | reverse complement strand
ATGGTTAAGCTGATGGAAGACAGGATGAATGTAGACCCGGATATAAACAATGTCGGAGTCCAATGCATAATACTTGTAGAAGATTCGGTACGGTACTATTCAAGTTATCTTCCGGTTATATATGAAACCCTGTTTAAACAGGCAAGAAGTCTGATGAAAGAGGGCCTCAATGAATATGAACAGACTGTCAGGATGCGGGGCAGGCCTAAAATTCTCCTTGCAAGGTCCTATGAAGAAGCACTGTCTCTGTATGAAAAATATAAGAAGAATGTACTAGGTGTAATTTCTGATATAGCATATCTAAAGGATGGAGAAATAGACAATGAAGCAGGGCTGACCCTCTGCGCTCATATAAGAAAGGAAAATACCGACCTGCCGGTACTACTCCAGTCTTCACAACTGGAACACAAAGAAGCTGCTTTAAAATGTGGGGCGTCTTTTATCTATAAAAATACAAAAACTCTTCTTAAGGAATTGGAGAATTACATTCGAATAAATTACGGTTTCGGAGATTTTGTATTCCGTAATCCAAATACTCTTGAACCTGTTGGAAATGCAAAAGACTTGCGGGACCTTCAACATCAGCTTCTTGATCTTGATGATGACACCTTCGCATATCACGTTAAGAACAATGAAATATCGAAATGGCTTAAGGCAAGAGCCTTGTTTAATCTGGCAAATTATCTAAGACCCAAAACCATAAGTGATTTCCCCGATATCAAGGAGATGAAACAGTTTATCTACCAGGTAATAAAGGATTTCAGAACTCAGCATGGAAGAGGAGTAATAGCAGAGTTTAACATCAGCAGATTTGATGAACTTACATTTTTCTCCCGGATTGGTTCAGGTTCTTTAGGAGGTAAGGGAAGAGGTCTTGCCTTTGTGGATCAGCAGCTTAAAAAGAGTGGTATCACCAACCAGTTTCAGAATGTAATAATATCAATACCAAGAACAGTGGTACTAACAACCGAAATCTTTGATGATTTTATGCAGACAAATGATCTCTATGAAACTGCACTATCGGATACAGATGATAGTCAGATTTTAGAAACTTTTCTGAAGGCAAAGATGTCAGATAAAGTATTTTCTGATCTGGAGACCATTCTGCAGAGTATAACCCAGCCTGTTGCTGTAAGATCATCCAGTCTGCTTGAAGATTCCCATTATCAACCCTTTGCAGGAATCTATTCCACCTATATGCTCCCGAACAACGCAGATAACTTATCCAGCAGAATACAGGATCTGTGCCGTGCTATAAAAAGTGTCTATGCATCAACTTATCTCAAACAGAGTAAAGATTACATGAAGGCCACAAATAATATTGTGGAAGATGAGAAGATGGCTGTAATTATTCAGGAAATTACAGGCAATATCTTTAATGACAAATGTTATCCTAATATTTCCGGGGTTGCCAAATCCCTGAATTTTTATCCGGTTGGTTCAGAGAAAGCTGATGAAGGAATAGTAAATATAGCATTCGGCCTTGGGAAAACAGTTGTAGACGGCGGAGTGTCCCTTAGATTCTCTCCATATCATCCTAAGAAGATTATACAGCTTTCCGACCCACAGTCAGCATTAAAGTATACACAGAAAAGATTCTATGCACTTGATATGAACTCAAAGGAATTTATGCCCGGTATCAAGGGCAGCGGGAAATTACTGTATCTTGATATAGAGGATGCGGAAGATAATAATTCTTTACGTCTGGTCGCATCTACCTATGACTTCCAGAATAATAGACTTAGAGATGGAACTGCAAGAAAGGGCAAGAGGGTTCTTACTTTTTCAAGTATTCTGAAATATTCAATGTTTCCCCTGGCTGAAATTATTAAGACTCTCCTTGAAATGGGAAAAGATGTTATGAATGTCCCAATAGAGATTGAGTTTGCAGTCAATCTGGATACAGATGAGGGAGAACCTGACATATTCAGCTTTCTGCAGATCAGACCTATAGTTCAGGGGGCAGAGGGTGCTGATACTGAAATCAGCACAGCAGATTTCAGTAATATTATCATCTATTCTGATAAAGCTATGGGAAACGGTGTGTATGAAAACATCCGTGATCTGATCTATATAAAACCGGAATCCTTTGACCCAGGGAAAACAAAGATAATGGGGAAAATGATAAGTGATCTGAACTCCAAATTCGAGAATACCGGAATTCATTATGCACTTGTAGTTCCGGGCAGACTTGGATCCACTGACCCCTGGCTGGGAATTCCTATTGCCTGGGCAGATATCTCCCACGCAAGGATAATTACCGAAACAGGAACCAGTAACTTCAGGGTTGAACCCAGCCAGGGAACTCATTTCTTCCAAAACATAACTTCCCTGGGCTGTGCATATCTAACCATTAATCCCTATGTTAAGGATGGTATATTCAATACAGAAATCCTTTCACAGATGAAAGCTGTTTCAGAGAATGAGTTTATAAGGCACATCCGATTTGATACTCCCCTGATTGTAAAAGTTGACGGTAGATCAGGAAAAGCTGTTATAAGTTATAGGAAAGAAGGCTATTAGGCTGAAGGGGCTTAGGCTGTTAGGGGAAAAAGCTGTAACTGGACTACCCTAATAGCCTTCAGCCTAACAGCCTTCCCAAAATAGCTAAACTCTACCTGGATAAACCTTTAAAGCCTCTCTTATTATATTAATGGCTTTTTTGAGGTCATCTTTATTTAATACATAAGCCAGGCGAACCTGATTCTTTCCAAGGCCCGGGGTAGAGTAAAATCCTCCGGCAGGTGCCACCATTGTGGTTTCACCATTGAGTCTAAAATCGGACAACAGCCATCTTGCAAAATCATCAGTATCCCTGACAGGGAGGGTCACAACCATATAGAAGGCACCCTCAGGTTTTTTCGCAATTACACCGGGAATACTCTTTAATACCTCAAATGTAAAATCCCGTCTTTCCATATATTCTTTGATGACTTCATCAAAATAGGAAGAAGGTGTATCAATCGCTGCCTCTGCAGCAATCTGATCTACTGTAGGAGGACATAGTCTGGCCTGACCAAATCGGAGTATTAGATCCAATAGTTTCATATTTTTAGTCACAATACAGCCTATCCTTGCCCCGCAGGCCGAGTACCTTTTAGAAACTGAATCTATAATAACAGCATGGTCTTCTATGCCTTTAAATTCCATTATAGATACAGCCTTTCTTTCTCCATAGGTAAATTCTCTGTATGCTTCATCAGAGATAAGATATAAATCATGTCTTTTCGCAAAGGTTACCAGTTCTTCCAGTTCCTCTCTGGAAAAAACTGTCCCGGTAGGATTTCCGGGATTTGAAAACATAATAGCCCTGGTTTTTTCTGTTAGTTTTTCTTCGAACACTTCCATCCCGGAAAGATGAAATCCATCATCAATTGTTGTAGTTATCGGAACAATACTGACACCGGCCATTGCAGCAAAACCATTGTAGTTAGTATAGAAAGGCTCAGGTATCATAACCTCATCCCCGGGAGAAAGGGCAGACATGAGTGTAAAAACTATAGCCTCACTGCCGCCAGTAGTTACAAAAACATTATCTGCATTAATATCGACTCCAACACTCCGATAGTACCCTACCAGTTTTTCCCGATAACCGGGAAATCCGTTGCTGGGACCATACGCAATTACCTCAGGAACCTCCGAATAAGCTTTCCTCATTACATCAGGAGTCTTGATATCCGGCTGACCGATATTTAAATGGTAAACTTTTACACCTTCTTTTTTCGCCATGTCTGCATAGGGAACCAGTTTTCTTATAGGACTCTCCTGCATCTCAAGATCTCTGGATGAAATTGTTATCATATAAACCCTCTCTTTCTACTTTTTGGAAAGGATATTTACAATATACAATTCCATATACCTGATAAACTCTTTTTTTTTCTTTATCGTATCAAAGGCTTCATTTTCGCCAAGATGCTCAGCAAAATGCCTTATTCTAATAACGTCCGGAGGTTTAACTGAAAATCCCTTTTTCATTCCCCGGATATAATCACGAATCATTGAGTTTACATCCTCAATAAGATCCTTCTTGGCCTTACCATCCATCAGTGGATTCCAGATGTTGATTGATGACGAAATCTCTTCGTGAAGAGAGCCTTTATCTCCAACATAATGATTTTTAAGTTTCTCAACTGCCATACGATACTTTGCCAGCTGTTCTTTGGAGGTCTTTGTCCTGCTGGGACCTGAAGATACAGCAGGTTTATCCGGTATATCTTTAAATGTTTCTACAGCATTGCTTTCTGAAATTTTTCTCTTCCTTTTGCTGGTCACAGGCTGGATATTATGAGGTTTGACAAAACTACTAACAAGATCAGAGGGATCTTTAATCCCATCAGCACTCTTCTTAACACCGGAAAAAAGTCTTTTGAACAAAATTGCAAGTAGACCGATAATAGGAAGAGTTTTCCAAAGAGGAAGCATTGACCTTGCATCATTATAAAGACTTTTTCTATCCAGACGGAATATTTCGTCCAAAGCCCTGAAATTGTCTCTACCCCTGTTAAATAAACGTTCAGTTTCGATATAAATCTCTCTTGGTGGTTTTGTTTCTTCAAGACAAACAACCAGATAGTCAAACTTCATCAGCATCATCAATATCGGGTCCATATTCCGCACACGCAAAGCAATATCCTCAATAAAAAGGTCCCTGTCAGCCATCATTTTAAGACGCTTGAATTCTCCAAGAACATCTTTCCATTCATCGATATACTGACTATGAAGCTCTCTCGAATCTTCCTGTATTTTACGCAGGGTAAGGGAAAGATATTTCTCCTTATTCATAAACATATGTTTGTTTGATGATGTATTAAATTTCAGGATATCCGGAATGATCTGCTCGTCAACAGGAGTGGTTCTTTTATCAAGATATTCGGAGAGCTCTTCCCTGTCCACTTTTCGGGATAAAGGAAACCCGCTTTTATCTTTAAATCCCATGATATCTGTAAAGGAAAAGATAAACGGAGATTTTCTTAAACCAACTTCGACCATCTTAAAGGATAGTTCCTTGTCTCTTTTCTCCTGTTTTGTCCCTTTATAGTAAAGGTTATAAAACCCTATAAGGTAGGCTGCCTGGGAAAACCCATGTTCCCTTTCAAGCTTTTCCTTTTTCTCCCTAAATTCCTTTATAACAAGAGAGGAGAAATGGGACCAAAATTGAAAAGTAAAATCATCCGGGCTCAGAATCGTTGCTATTGCCAGATTCCTCTGCCCGATAATCTTTGTAAACATCTCTTTTACAACCTGATCTTTATTCTTAAAAATACCCTGCATTCTATGAAATATATAATCGTAGTTTCTTTTAATACTCAAATAAAGACGAAATTTTGAAATACAGATCCGCAGTAATTCAGGATCAAGAAGGTCTGAAATAATAACAATACTTCTTATCCCCTCCGGAAAGTTAATACGAAGAAGTCCCGGAACCCCCTCCTCATCAGAAGATTTAAGAAGATCAAGAAAGCCTGCCTTAACATCTATAACTGTTACTATATCTTTAGGAAAAGCCCCGCCAAACCCGGCTTCGTCAGGGAAAGGTTTATCAGGATCAAGTTCTATTTCATCGTATGCCTTTTTTACACTCTCCATATAAAAACCAGGCAGAGTAACATTTTCAGGATGCCCGGGGCTTCCATCTACGGCGCAGACCCCCTCGGAAACCAACTTATCGAGAATACGACCAAGAGCTTCGATAGAAAAACCCGAAAAATCAGTAAACCCTGAACGCTTCTTTCTAATATCAACAGACCATTTCTCAGCCAGTTTCTGAAGATCCACAACACTTATAGAGGGTAGTTTTCGTTTTTTTGAGTAGGTTTTGATTATATATAGCAGATCCTGTCGTTCTGACATCTTCACTGATCCTTCTACTGAGCAACTGTATCATTATAATTTGGTAAACACCCTTTTGCAAGAAGGTATCTCAGAAATCGAAAAAATTCATAGAGCTATTCAAATTTTGAATTTTATTATTAATAATGCCGGCTAAATTACTTAAAAATTTGAATAGCCAAAACATTTCGCCTGATAATGTAAGCCGGTTTGTAGCGAAACCTTCGATCTATCAGAGGTTTCTGCGGGAACCGGTCTGAGCAATTAGAGCAATTCTACTATAACTCGAATTAATGAGACCAATTTCTTTTAAGCAGAAGAAAAAATATCCCAAAGTGAATCTGAAGGAACCGGAGCAGTAATATCGATTTGATCTTTACTCACTGGATGCTTAAAACTCAAACTTCTTGCATGAAGATGGATACCGCCACCAGGATTGGATCTTGGAAACCCATATTTAAGGTCACCCTTTATCCTGCATCCCACAGCAGCCAGTTGGGCTCTTATCTGATGGTGCCTGCCTGTATGCAATTCAATACTCAGCAGATAGTATCTGTCAGTGGCTCTGACAACAGTATATGTCAGCTTTGCCAGTTTACTTTCCGGGACAGCTTTATCATGGGCATATGATTTGTTCTGCTTTTGATTTTTAATAAGATAATGCTCCAGAACACCCTTTTCTTTAGGCGGCATAGCATCTGCGACTGCCCAATATATTTTTTTCACCTCGTTATTTCTGAACATAGTATTAAGCCGGTTAAGAGCTTTACTGGTTTTTGCAAATATCACCGCACCGCTTGTTGGCCGATCCAGTCTGTGAACTATTCCAAGAAAGACATTCCCGGGCTTATTATAGGCAGCCTTTATATACTCACGCACCTTATCTGCCAGGGTTTTATCCCCGGTTTTATCTCCCTGAACAATTTCTGAAGTGAGTTTATTTATCACTATTAGATGATTATCCTCGAATAGTATTCTTCTCTTTATTGGGACATCTTCCCTTCTGTTATTCTTCAATAATCAGCTCCTCAGCTTTTTAAATCTAATTGACTTTATTTCTTTTGTACTCAATTTGTTCCCGCCTGCTCTGACATTCTTTACGAGAAAATCAGTTAAAGGAAGGGATTCTTCAAGTATTTTAATGCGGGGTTTTAGAACATAGGCTATAACCACTTCCACATCTTCTTTTATAGTTAACTTAAGAAGCTTACTGTCCTCAGGAACTGCCTGATAAGACTTATCCAGAATAAACTTCTCTATTTTGAAACGTTTTAGAAAGATATATTTTGTTTTTTTATTCTGGTAAAGTATCGAAAAGACAATATTACTTAAGCTTTCCTTATCCGCATTACTGCAGAAAAGCATCCCTTTATCTACAAACAGGCGATGCGGTATATCAGTCACAGAATAGATACCATTCTTTCTGATAATAAGCACTCTATCGTAAGACGAAACCTTGAACAGTGACTTTCCCGTTTTTACATCAGTTCCCAAATATCCGGTATCATCGTCATAGTAGATATCGATATCTCTTTTAGCTGCTTCTCTTGCATCAATCTTCTGAAAAGAAGTTATTTCAGTTTTTCTTTCAAATCTGCTTTTATTCTCAAGAAGCACTTCTTCAAGAAACGATATGGCATATTCTGTTAGATTCTTCAACTTATATCGTACATCTTTCAATCTGGCAGTAAGTTCCTGAATCTCTTTCCTTGCCTTATTAATATCATAAAGAGAAATACGCCGTATCGGTATCTTAAGAAGTCTTTCAACATCATCCTCAGTAACTTCCCTCTTAATCTCTTTCTTAAAGGTAATAAAGCCATCCATAACTGCCTTGCGAACTGACTCACTGGTAGATTTATCTTCTATATTCTTGTATATCCTCTCCTCAATAAATATACGCTCCAGAGTCCGTGCATGGATCTTGTCTTTAAGATCTGCTTCCAAAACTTTAAGTTCTGCTTTGAGTACTTCTAACAGGCGCTGTGCATGATAGGTAATGACTTCTGTTACGGTCATGATAGTAGGCATTTTATCTTTAATAACAAGCAGATTTATTGATATGGAACTCTCGCAATCTGTGAATGCATAGAGAGAATCCACTACATCATTTGTATGAACATTCCTTGGCAGCTTAATCTCAATCTCCACAAACTCAGTTGTAAAATCATTGATACTGCCAATTTTAATCTTACCTTTTCTGGATGCATTTTCGATCGAAGCAATTATACTCTCTGTTGTTGTACCGTAGGGTATCTCTCTTATGATAATTCTCTTTGCATCAGACGTATCAAACTTTGCCCTTACAAGAACTTTACCTAATCCATCCTTATAATCAGATACATCAATAAACCCTCCACCGATAAAATCCGGAAAAAGTTGAAATGATTCTCCCTGTAGTGCAGAAATAACAGCTTCTAAAACTTCGTTGAAATTATGAGAAAGTATCTTTGTAGCCATACCCACAGCGATGCCTTCTGCTCCCTGAATTAGCAGTACCGGGATTTTTGAAGGGAAAGCAACAGGTTCTCTATTTCTTCCATCATAAGACTCTTCATACTCAGTTATTGCCGGATTGTAGAGAATCTTTTTTGCAAAGGGCAATAGCCGACATTCGATATACCTTGCTGCAGATGCTACATCTCCGGTAAATATATTTCCGAAGTTACCCTGTTTTTCAATAAAAACTTCCTTATTTGCAAGAACAACAAGGGCAGAATAGATTGATGCATCCCCATGAGGGTGATACTTCATACAGCTACCAACAACATTTGCTACTTTATGAAATTTCCCATCATCCATCTCGAAAAGTGAATGAAGAATTCTTCTCTGCACAGGTTTAAAGCCATCCCTTATATCCGGAATAGCTCTGTCTTTAATTACATAGGATGCATATTCAATAAAATTCTGCTCATACAGCTTTTTTACATAGCTCATTAGATAAGATTCTCCATTATATATTCTCTGCGCTCAGGAGTATTCTTACCCATATAGAACTGCATAGTTTCCTGTATGTGCTTGAGAGTCTTGATGTTGACCCCTACAAGCCTCATATTTTCACCGATAAACTGACCGAATTCCTTTGGTGATATCTCACCAAGTCCCTTAAATCGGGTTATTTCAGGATTGCTTATCTCCTTAAGAGCTGCATCCCGTTCTTTAATGTTGTAACAATATCTGGTATTTTTTTTATTCCGTACTCTAAATAATGGAGTTTCCAATATATGGACACGCCCGGCAACAACCAACTCTTCAAAATAGTTCAGGAAATATGTCATAAGAAGATTTCGGATATGGAAGCCGTCAAAATCAGCATCAGTCGCAATTACAATCCTGCCATAACGGAGATTTTCAATATCATTTTCTATCCCAAGGGCCATCATCATATTATAAAGTTCTTCATTACGATAGATGTCCGCTCTCTTTTTCCCAAATACATTCTGAGGTTTTCCCCGGAGAGAGAAGATTGCCTGGGTGTAAACATCTCTGGATGAAACCATCGATCCTGAGGCGGAAGCTCCCTCGGTTATAAACAGAGTGGAAAGCTCTCCTTTTTTGTCCCAAAGATGATACTTACAGTCTTTTAGATTAGGTATTTTGAGGGCAATTTTCTTTGCAGCTTCCTTGGCCTCTTTTTTTACTGCATTTAATTCCTTTCGAAGCTTTTCATTATTTGCTATCTTCTCTTCAAGATTTTTTGCAGCGGTGTTATTTTTATGAAGAAAGTCTACAACTGCAGATTTTACATCCTGTATTATCCAGCTCCGGATCTCTGTATTTCCAAGCTTATTCTTGGTCTGACTTTCAAAAACAGGGCTCTGCAGTTTTACTGCAACAGCTCCTGCAACACCTTCACGGACATCAATACCTGAATAATTTTTCTGAAAAAATTCATTTACCCCTTTCAGGAGTCCCTCTCTGTAAGCACTCTGGTGGGTGCCTCCATCGCTTGTAAACTGCCCGTTAACAAAAGAAAAATAGGTCTCGCCATAGTTGTTTGTATGAGTAAAAGCAAACTCAAGCCTTTTATTCTTTGAAAAGCCAACTTCGTAAAGAGTGTTTGCATCTCCTATCTCTGAGCTTAGAAAATCGTGTAGTCCGTTTTTCGAAACAAACTTTTTCTTATTAAAAACAAGAGAAAGACCGGAATTAAGGCAGGCATAGATCCACATCCGCTGTTCGATAAACTCAGGATTAAATGTGTATTCGTCAAAAATTTCCTCATCAGGTGTAAATTCTACAAAGGTGCCGTCTTTCTCACCATCTTTTCTCCCCTTCCTTTTGGAGATAAGAACGCCCCTCTCAAATATTGCCTCCGAATAGTTCCCATCTCTGAAGGCAACTACCCTGAACCTGCTGGATAGTGCATTCACAGCCTTTGTACCGACACCATTCAAACCAACCGAAAACTGAAAAACTTCATCGTTATACTTGGCCCCGGTATTGATAATAGAAACGCATTCTATTACCTTGCCAAGGGGGATACCACGGCCATAGTCTCTTACTTTTAT
>SDBV01013592.1_pt1 | contig 10340 bp, 2 predicted proteins | sample 2277081 | NCBI WGS metagenome assembly SDBV01 (sample SAMN10402039, study PRJNA504765) | marine sediment metagenome | isolation source: marine sediment core GS10_PC15, 223 cmbsf | place: Arctic Ocean: Southern Knipovich Ridge | collected 2010 | reverse complement strand
TCAATATAAAACAAGAATGAACAATTTTGATAAATTTACGAAAGGAACTATATTGAAAATACTGAGTGTTAGTCAGATACAAAACCCTTATTATGCTATTGTGGAACAACACCAAGATAAAGCGTCCGTAGTCTCTATAAAATATTATATTAATTCGATAAGTTTTTGAATAGGTATTTTCTCCAGAGATTTAATTAAATCCTTTAATCTCTCACTGAACTTCTTTAATGTTTTATGGGTTATAATTTTCTTACTGATGAATAGTTTGTTCCTAATTTTCCTCAATTCATAATAATCAAATAGTATTTGCTCAGAAATTAATTTATTTTTCTGAAGGAGTTTCAAAACCATACTATTTTTTTGAGGGAGTGGTTTTATTTCCCTATTCAGATTTACGATTATTTTAAAAATAAATATTCTTTCTAATTTTTCCCAATCTTTTAAGAATGCTAATGTTTTATCAGAATATATTGATTCTACAATTCCTAAATCAATCTCTCGAACTACAATTGTTTCACCAATATTATCACAGAGATTTCTTCTAAATCTTGCCTCAATTTGAGGATTTACATCGATAGAAAATAATTCAGAACCACCATATTCCCCTATATTGCTAAATATGATAATCAGATCTCTATGCGATGAATAATTTAAAATATTGTATATTTTAGAATGGAATGGAAGAACTTTACTTGTTAATGAAGGGATAACAATAAGATCAACCTCGTTTTTTTTTGCCCAATCAGAGATAATATCACTTAATCTTAAAAAGTCTTTACAAATTATTATAGCTACTTTTCCGATTGAGGTGTGAAAAATTTGTATTTGAGGGATTTTTTGGCAAATTATTCTTTCTTGCAAAACATCATTATTTTTTGAGTCAATGATTTTTACTGGTGTTTGTTTTATTTGATAAGCAATATTACCTTTGTCAATAATAAAGGCTTTATTTTTATAATTTTCACTTGCATTATTTAAGGAATGTTCTAATCCCCCAATCATAATAACGTTATAATTTTTCGAAACCGTTTTTAGATCATCAATTTTTGAATAGGGTATTGAGTTTTCTGGAAATATAACTAAATTTGGAGGAAATCGATTTTTTATTATTGATATATCTAAGATTTCATCAATTTTGTTTGATATTCGAGAATTATAACTTTTATAAATTAAAACTTTGTTTTCTTCAATTTCCTGATTATCCCAGAAGTGTTTTATAATATATTTAAAAAAATCTAATTTATAACTCTCTTTATCTTCAATACCTTTTAATGAATGTAGTTGTATAATGTGGACCTTCAACCTACTAAAATTTGTATCTATATCTGACAAAAAAACTTTTTCAACTGGATATTCAAAAAATACTCTGTTTTGTATAATCCTATGTTTTTTAAATTCTCTATGAGTTCCTATGTTAATGAAATTATCAAAATCTAATTTTTCTAAATAAAGATTGAATTGTTCAAGATTTTCGTTATAATTTTTTCTTAGATCATAAAATTCAATATTTTCTGGCTCACCACGAATTTTTCTTTGACAATATTCAACAATGGTTTGGGCCTTAACTTCACTCCTTAAATAAAACTCATCTATACCCTCAAGTGGGTTATCAGAAAGATTTAATATTTCTAATCTTTTTAAATATTCTAGTCCTTTGATTCCCGAGATCTTATTTGATTCTAGACCTAATATTCTTAAATTTCTTAAGTTATTTAGATTCTTAATTTCATTTATTTGATTAAGGTTAAAATACAATTCTTCCAAATTATTTAATCCATCTAAATTTTCAATTTCTGTTATAAAATTGTAATCTAGTGATAAGGTTTTTAAATCTTTTAAGTTGTCTAACCCCTTTATTTCTGCAATTCCAGTGTCATCAAGAATTAATTCCTGTAAATTAATTAAATATTCTAATCCCTTTATTTCATTAAGTTCATTAAAACGAAGATCTAAGAATTTTAAGTTAGTTAATGTATTTAATCCTTTAATTTCAGAAATTCTATTACTCCCTAAAGATAATAATTCTAGATTTTCAAGAGATTCTAATCCTTTTATCTCTGATATTTCATTCTCATAAAGGACAAGTTCTTTAAGATTAATTAGGTTTTCTAATCCTTTTATATCAGAAATTTTCTCTAGAGATATCCCACTTAGGTCAAGGGAATCATTAGTAATCTGATATTCATTCTCAAAAACTTCTACTTTTTTCATAGTTTTTTTTAGTATTTTAGGTTATCAATTAGCTATTCATCTTTTGGACTTTCCTAATAATACACTGCCGTGTCATCTGTCGACATAGAAATTAGGTTAAAATAATCACCACACACTAAAATAAATAAGTAATTTATTTTCTAAATTCATCAATTAAAGATAATCATCGAATTTTTCTTTAACTTCTTTTTCTATCAACGAAGGGTCATCATTATATTTGCCATCAATGAAATTAAGCTCTATAACAGTCTTACCTTTCGAATCTAATTCATCTCTTTTTTTCACATCTTCTTCTCGTATGTTTTCCGGAGCGTGCGGAGGACCATCAACAAATATATACTTATTAGGTTTGTAGAAAAAATCCGCTTGTGTTATTGGTTTACCATCAATGAAGTAAGTTTTTTGAGCCTCGTCAGGTAAGGGAAGTTTAAGCTTTACAATAGCATCGAGAACATCTTTTTCTAATTTGGAATCACATTTTTCTTTTAAGCGAGCTAAATGCTCGGAGGGAATCTCCTTTTCTTCATCTTCAGCAAGGAGTAATGTTGCTATATCAATCTTATTCATCAATGGTATGATTAGTTTCCGTCTCAAGAATTTATGTTCAAATTGATTCCGAAACCTTAATAGACAATTATAGCAAGCTGTTATGCACGCATCCATTGTTTCATCGTAAGGATCTAATGATTTAATATGTAATATTTGAAACATATTCTTGATAAATTTCTCGAACTGAGTAGTGGATGTGTCTAGTAAAGATTTTAAAACACCTGTGCCTCCTTCTTCAGTTTCAAAAATAACTATTGAATGTTCTTTTTTTCCGGGCAATGGATTGATGAAACCATTAATATCAGATTCGTCTAAATTATATGTTAGCATAATGCTCTGGAGGATGGTTTCTTTTAAAGTTGTATAATAAGAAATCGCATCAATATCTTCGACTAATATAAATTCAAATGTTACTACATCTTGATTCCCTTCAATAAAAAGCCATAAATCTTCGTAAATATTTATTTGTATTCCTATTTTTTTAGGGCAATTCTCGTAATGGTCTGCTACCGCAGATTGGTATAGCCATTTACTGCACGCACTACAGAAATTGAACGATTGTAACGATTTCTCGTTAGTCGTTTTCGATTTATAGATAATGCCTCTATTAACGACAAATATTTTTCCGTTATGCTCGTAACTCATAGTACCGTGAAGAATATCACCTGTTTTAATTTCATATTTCGTAATATTTGGAGGGTTGTGTTTATAATTCATAGCAATGTCATATCCCCTGATTTTTCGGTTTTCTTCGTCACAAGTAATTCTCGAACCACTTTTAGAATACATGTGGGGGAAGCGAATAGCGTCTTTAAAACTGTCGAATTGTATTTTTTCTTCACAATTAGGACAATTTACTAAGGAACTTGGTGTTAAATTTTTACTTCTGACTAAAATCTCGTTACAGTGTTCACAAATATACACACTATCGACATCAATTTCTCCCTTATCAGATTTGACCATTGCTTTATTTATACTGTATTTATTTCCGAGAAAATAGACTTGATTATGGGGGGCAAATTCACGGATAGCTATAACTGATTTCCTCCAATTATCATGGTAATCTGAGTTATAGGTATCGTACATTGTCAAAAGTGTAGTAGCACTTGGAAAGGCATAATTCGGCAGAAAACCATAATTTTTAAGGAAACTAAAAGTATCGAAAGGGCGTGTACCTTCACGCATATCACTTAATCTTCTTGATAATACTCTAAATTCTCGTTCTTCATTTTTATCGAGCCCTTCGTGAAGGTTTTTTTCTGAGAGAAATTTAATTTCTTCTGACAATGTTTTGTACGAGTCTCGAAAATTATCTAAAACTTCAGTTAAATCAGATTCAAATTGACTTATTTTAACACTAATGAAAGTCTCGTTTAGCCATTTAAAATTAGATATTTCGTTGCTAAATATTCTTTTAATTGTAGATATTAGTAACGGTTTATTATTTTTGATTTGTTCTAAGATATTATTCTTGAAGGAATCATAAAAAGGATAATTTTCCGCTTCTTTCTTTAAGTCAATGATTTCCCTAACTTTATAAGGCATTTTAAAGGACAAAGTTTCTATAATTGCAGAATGAATATGTTTCGATATGAGTTTTTTATTATCCAATAAGAAATTAGGTGCTGTAATTTTCCCAGATACTATTTTTTCTGGTGTATTATAGAAATATTGATCATGAGGACCTTTAGCAAAACCCGTACCACAAAACACTAAAATAATTGAGGGTTGGTTTTTTCTGCCCGCTCTTCCTGCTCGTTGAGCATATCGACTTGGATCAGGGGGCACATTTCTCATAATTATCGCTGAAAGCTCGCCGATATCAATACCTAATTCCATAGTAGGGGTGCACACTAAGACATTAGTAGAGCCAACTGTCTTTTCTTGGAATTTTTGTTCAAATTTCTCCCGCATGATACCTCCTACTTGAGCGCTGTGTTCTTTAGCGAAAACTTCTGATTCTTTGTCTATTACGTTATCATATAACTGGAGATAAAAATTTTTAGGATTAATGTTAACAGATTCCAAACTTCGACAGTTTCGGTTAGTACAAGACTTATATTTTTTAAATTGATAGGTCCTTGAACATTTAGGACATCTTAGATATTGAGTATCCTTATTTAATTTAAAAAGAATTTTGCCTTCCCTTATTTGAAGAAGATTATAAGACTTTCTCTTTGTCCAGAAATCACTTAAGAATTTTGTTATTTTTAAAGTTTCAATGGTTTTCTCAAGAATTTCTTTCACTTTCTCAAAATCATCTATGGAAAAATATTTTTTTGTCCAGTTGATTAGCACAGTATTGTGCCACGAAATTCTTTTGAAGACAATTCTTTGTTGTCTTTCATAATATTTTTTGGGCGCTTTCTCCATGCTATATCCTACTTTTTCGTAGTGTGCTTTATTTATGTCAAATAATATCTCTTCATTTAATTTTTCCTTCCATTTCTCGTATTTTTGGACAGTTTGATCAAAAACCTCGTTTCCTATAGCACCATTCCACCGAAAAATATCTAGAATCCCTCTTATATAATCATATCGTTCTTCCTCAGATCTATTTTTGAAGAACGATAGATCTGAGATGTAATTACTCTTAGTTAATTTATCTAACTTTACATATTCAATTTTCAATAAACCAAGCTTTTCAAGGTTTATGTCTAAAAAATAACGAGAATGCATTATATCTGAAAGAGCTAAAAATTTAAGAAATGCCTTATACTCTTTTTCCGAAGTAGTCCCAAGACCAAATTCGTCTTCTTTTTCTTCACGTTTTTGAAAATCAGGAAGAATATTATTCTCATCTAAATATTGAAAAATTGTTTCGCCTATGTTTTTATCGGTTGTATTTCCATTATTTATATTTTTAGCTTCGACGTATTTTAATGTATGATAAAACTCTCTTCGGAAACTAATCCTCCGTTTAAATTCATTTAGATGTTCTGCTTGTAGAGCTGTATCTTGCCTGTTATCAGTAAAAATAATGATTTTTTTTTGGTCCTTATTTAACTTCTTTAACACTTCAATTGTTAAAACATCAGTAGCTGAACTACGACCCGTTGAATTAAAGGAAAATAATTTTCCGTATTCTCCTGTTCGTTTAGTATAGAAAGTATTACATGAGGGACATAATTGAAAAGGATAGGGAATCTTCCAAACATCTAATTTTTCTGAACATGAACACTGTGAGTTAATAACATTACATCTTGGACAATATTCTGTAATTTCAGGTTTAGAATCTTTATAACCCTTTCTGATCTTTCCCTTATCATCATACCAGCTTTCAGGAGGCATGCACTTTTCGTTCTCTTTCGTACTTGGTGTTAAATAAGCCAATTCACCTACCTCCTCAGTATCAAAGGTTCGAGGAATAACGTAATTATCTGAGATTAAGACACTATAGAATTCATGCCCACAAATCCTACAAAAATACATAGGAAATGCGCTGGTATTAAAACCATCTTTTTCACAAGTCTTACATTCAATATCACCTTTAATATTCAGATGAGGGGGTGTGTTCTTTGAGATACAAGATGATATTTCATGTCCTTGAGTAAAAAATAAATGTAATTTTGGAACCAAAATTGGTCGTTCCTTATTTTGAACAGTAATTTTGGCAACCGTCCCTAATAAAAATGCTGCTTTTAACTCTTTTAGACATTCTTCTTCAGTCTCATCTGGTCTTAATCTGTCTTTATATTCTTTAGCCAAATTTTTTAGCGCTATAGCCTCCTCTCTCAACGAATTTCTTAAAAAAATTGTTGTTGGATGTCTATGAAAAAGAGCTCCAAGATTTTTCTGATTTCGCTCATCTTGCTTTAATTGACGACCCAATAAACTATTGGCTAACGGAATAATAGTGCGGAAACTGCCGTCAAACTCTTTCAAATCAGAATCTTGAATCGTTATTTTTTCTGGAAGTGATATAAGATCTTTATCTGGGATCTTTAGGTTAACAAAGGTTGCTTCGATTAAACTTGAAGATTCAAATTTTTCTCCAAATATTTTTTCGGCAAATTCAATGATAGATGATGTCCCTTCTGATTTTTTATTCTTTTTGATAGTAGCACTAGTTCCAATACACCTAATTTTACCGCTTGTATCTGTCTTTTCTTTTAACCTGCGAATGAGTCCCGCTACATCCGCCCCCATATTTCCGGAATATGTATGAATCTCGTCTAAGACTAAATATTTTAGGTATCCTTTATATTGCTCAGGGAACAGATATCTATCATCGAATCGCATCAATATTAAATCTAACATAACATAGTTGGTAATTAATATATCAGGAGGGTTATCCTTAATTTCTTGTCGAGAGACGTACTCACTATCGTAAGGTTCCCTATCGTAATTCTTTTTTAATAACTTTAAACCATCTTCCTTTGGGTGAGGGGTATCGCCTGTATATCTTCCGACTTTTAATCCAGAGCCGTGTAGGGTCTTTACGAGCCCATAAAACTGAGAGTTCACGAGGGCGTTCATTGGGAAGATGACGATAGCCTTAATACCATCTAAACCTTGTTCTTTCATTTTTAAGCACGTATTAACGATTGGGATCCAGAAACACATGCTTTTTCCAGAGGCCGTTCCCGTTGAGACCATGATGTTCTTGCCTTCTATACAAACTTTATCAAGAGAATCAGATTGATGTTTATAAGGCTCAATTTTGTAAATTTCAAGTATTCGGGGATCAAAAATTGCATCTCTCACATATTTTTGTAGTGGTTTTCCTTTTTCAAATTGAAATTCTAATTCGATTAACGGATCTTTATACAATAGATCCTTTCTCTCCATTTGCAGGTCAACCCATTCTTGAATATCGGGATTTTGAAACTTCTGGAAAGTCTTAACGAATTTTTTATAAGTTTTTTGTAGGTGGTCGGCAACAAGAAAGATGTTTTGGGGTTTCTGGTCTGTTGATATTCTACTCATTTATTTAAACAACTCATATTCACTTTAAAATATCTATTTATAATTAACATCTTTATCTCCTTAAGGTTTTTTCATATTCCGTCATATAAACTCCTTTTGTTTTGAAAATTTATCATAAGCTTCTAACACTAACGTCTGAGTTTTAAATTCACCAAATAGCTCATTTTCTTTTTTCTTTAAAGTAGTAAATGTGTTTAAAATATATTTCATTTCTTCCTTTGTAATTTCATATAAAAGTGCAATGATAGCATCAATTTCCGCTTTTAATATCATCCTTCTATCATCATCCCATTTATATGGGGGGCCATTATAACCACACTCTTTTGCAAAAAATACTAGATCGTTAGTTGTAAAGATTAATTCTAGACATTTGGCCGTTATTATTTTCTCTAATTTTTTCCATTTTTTGAAATCAATCAATGGAAGTTGTTCTAATATGTATTGCTTTAAATTTGCACCTCCTGATTTTTGCCTAGTAATATAATCAAAAATGATTGAATTCATATTTGATATGATATAAATTGCCTCTTTTGCAGTAATACCAATAATTAAATTTATAGAATATACGCTTGGATATTTTGGAAAGACAGTTGCTATTGAAGTTCTACTGTCTGTTGCTCTGGCAACAAGTCTAACACCTAAAAACCAACTTTTATTATAATTCCAATTATTACATTTTGCAAAAAACTTTTCTTCGTTAATCCAATATCTTGGAGTTATAAAATAGCTAGAATTCTCTTTATTTTCCTTATCAATGTATTTAAATCTCCCCTTTTTTATTTCTTCAGAGGAGCAACCCTCAAAAGTAGTATAACGATGGTCATACTGCCAAATATACTTTGATTCATAAATAGGATAAAACTTAAGATTATCTTTACTTCTAATATACACATTTTCCTCCTTTTTAAAGTCTTTAATTTTTTCCTTATTTATGAAGTGTTTAGAATCATCCGATAAATTAAACATTCTATGAATATCTAAAGAGGTAAAAAGTGGTTTTTTGTGATTAAGGATTATTGTACTTCTTTGATAAATTTTCAATGCTAAATAATAGTCATATCTAATAGGAAATATAGGACAAGTTAATGAGTTAGGATTGAATAATTTAAAATCCTTCTGTTCAAAAGTAATTAATTTGTGGTTTGAAGATAAATTACTTGATATTTGTTTAAGGCTTTTATTTCCCTTTAATATTAATGAAAGGGCTTCTTGAATTTCGCTAGGATTTGATGAAAAGAAGGTCATAGGAATGATCTCATTAGAAATACTTTTACCTCCTAGACTTATTAGAGAAAATCTATAACTTCTATGGATATCAAAAATTTTGTTCTTATTTTCAAAATCAAAAATACTAATAATTGATCTATTATCACCAAATTCTTTAAATAAATCTTGGATATAAAAATTTGTTATTATTCCTGTAGGAACAATCGCCCCGATAAATCCCCTTGAGGAAATTATATTCCAATATCTTTCCATAAATAACCCATATTTATTTATTTTTCCTTTAGCACTTAGATTATATAGACCAGATTTTGTTAAAAAATATTTTTCCCTTTGAATATTTTTAAAAGCTTGTTCAAAATTCTTAAATAAAATATGATTAGAATTTTTTAGTTTTCTAATTAATATCTCTCTCTCTGAAGCCTTTTCTGCTTGAATAATTTTTTTATTTTTACCTAAGAAAAATTCCAATTTATTAAACTCTAAAACGTCCCATGGAGGATTAGTTAAAATACAATCAAATCCTCCTTGTTCAGTTGAAAAAACTTCTGGAAATTCAATATACCAATGAAAAAATTGATGATCCTTAGCAATTTTATTTACTTTTTCCATTAATTTTTCTAATTGAGGATCTTGAATATTTTCTCTTAAATGTTCAACAGTTGTAAATGAGGGAATTTGACCTAAGCCCTTTCCTTGAAATGCCCAGAAAAAGGTTGATGTCCATATGTTTGCTTCGTTAAGAGCTAATTGATAATTGATATTATGTTTTAATTTAAAATATTTACTTTCTTTTTTCTTAACCTCAATATAATCTCCCTCTGGCATTTTTATGATTTCAAGAAATTTTGCGCTACAAATATCAGACGTTTTTTTATCAGTAAAGAAAGACGTAATCGTCAATTTTTTCCTTTCTTTTTTTCTTTCTGCAATATCTTTTCTTATTTCTTTACGCGCTTGATTTTGCTCTCGTATATCTTCTGATGCAATTCCCGTTGGTTTATTGCCCGATATTGCTTTAAATGCTTCTGGATTAATATTTGTTATTTCCATTTTCTGACCGAGACCAATTAAACTATTTCCACATTTAATGTGATTATCTAAAAAATTTAATGGTTTATCTTTTACGCACGCTCTTAACCATAAAGATATTTTTGCCAATTCCACGGCTAGGGGGTTTTTATCGACTCCATATATGCAATGTTGTAAGACTTCTCGACGGGCGTCCCTTAGATCATCCTCTAAGGGGTTCGTTATACCCGTCTCTATTTCTGCTAATTTTTTTCCAAGAAAATCCATTGCTGACAATAGGAAAGTGCCCCCACCGCAAGCAGGATCGCAGACTTTTAAATCTAATATCGCAGTCTTTCTTTTATCAAAATCATTTTCTACATTTTTCAATCTATCCTCGACTAAAGGCTGAAGCG
>SDBV01013591.1_pt1 | contig 10341 bp, 13 predicted proteins | sample 2277081 | NCBI WGS metagenome assembly SDBV01 (sample SAMN10402039, study PRJNA504765) | marine sediment metagenome | isolation source: marine sediment core GS10_PC15, 223 cmbsf | place: Arctic Ocean: Southern Knipovich Ridge | collected 2010 | reverse complement strand
ATGGCTTCTATAACCACTTTGGTTTTAAAGCCAGCTGTGTGATTTTTTCTCTTTTGCATAACAACAAGTTTAATAATTTATCTAATTATACCTGTTGTCTAAATTTTGGGGCTAATCTCTATTAACCCTATTAATATTAATAGAAGCTCGATGGTTAATTGAGTTTATTTGACAAATAAAAGGATTAAAGCAGAGATTATACCTATTAATAAAAACATGAAATAAGTGGATCTCTTATAAAAATTATTATATAATAAATATACATTATCCTCTATTGTTAATGCTAAATCACTTGCATTTTTATATAATTCGATAGATTTTTGAAATTTAGGTGTGTCTACATCATTGGTTTTATTATTTCTTGCCTCTATCCAATACTCTTCAGCCTTATTAATTACTCTTTTTACCTCCTCATGAATCGATCTATGTTTCCTAAATAATCCTAATAGCATTTCAAATTTAGATAGAGTTTTTCGGTATTTGCCATACGTTTGAAACAAATGTGACATGATGTAATCAAAGTGTTCTTGATAGGATTCAGAAATACCTCTTCTAAAATGCTCTTTAATTTCGATAATATTTTTTTGGATATTTTCTGGATCATTTGGTTCTTCTGCTATATCCTTAAGATGGTGTAATATATCCTTCATTTGATGAAGCGCTTGAGTAGGTTCTATCCTATCATAACGTTCAATATAGTTGAAAGCCTCAAATAATAAGGGAACGTTTGAACGCAAGGTTGAAAATACTACATCAGCAGTATTAGGAGTAGAATTATTGGACTCCATTTTCTATTTAACAAGTTCAAAAAGTCGTGATGTATCTTGTGACATTTCAGAAAGCTGTTCATCACTTAAAGATTCGAGATAAGTTGATGGATAACCCAATATTCTTCTAGATTGTTTACCTTTCTTCGGTCTCGCAAAAGGTATTAATCCAAATACAGTTAAAAAATCTTTGATAATAGAACCTTTAATGTAAGTCATAGCATTTTCAAATTATTACGTGCTGAATTAATAAAATAAAAAATAAAACTTTCGCCTGTTAAACTGCTTAGAAATGCTTGTTTATTATTTGCTGGTTCAACTATAATCATTGTATAAAGTGTGCCCACCAATATTGTAAAAAAAATGTCCCACACTAAAAACCTTAGATCATATGAGAAGATCTTCTTCCAAAAACTAATGCGTAAATCAATAATATCATGTTCATTATCTATTTTCTTCATAAGAGGCCTTAATCCCAGTGCAAAATAAGATATTATACAACCTACAAATGATAATAAATAGAGCATAAACAGCTTGCAATCTAGTATTTAAGCGAATTATAATTATAAAATCAATACAAGTTATAAATTTTCCCGCATTTATTCTAAATAAAATACTTCCTCAAATGATATTTTTGTATCAGATAAGTCATTTAGGGCTCTTAATGCTCGATATAACGATTCTTCCTTAATATTACCATCAGCTTTTTCTATCCTTGAAATTGTTCTAGTAGATAAATCTGCTTTTCGAGCTACCTCAGTAATTGTAATTCCAAATTTAACTCTATGTTTTCTAAATTTACTCGTTCTAAGTTTCATATTATTGACAAAGTGTGACATTTATCAACATGTCCAATATAATTAGAATATATGACATAAAACAATATAATAACTTAACTGAAGTTTCCTAGCTTCTAAGCTATTGTATTTCAATTTGTTATACTTTTCATTTCTACTCTAAAACGTATTCTATATATCAGATACACAGCGCATTGCAACGGCATTAACATGTCATGCAGCTCGTTTTTTCTCAAACACCGGTGAAAACAGCCTCATTATTTCCCCGGCCCGTTGATTGTCCCGGATTATCTCTTCAAACAGTTCCATGCAATCAACCTTGAGTATTTCACCGATCCCGTTAACAATCTCCAAAAATATTTCCAGCAAATACCGGGTGATGTTTTCCTCCACTGTCTTCGAACTCAGCTGCTCAAAGATACTGCCTATGCTTTGTCCGAAGTGCATCTGTTTATACAGTAGCAGCATCATGTATTGCATCATGGCCAGGGTGGTGCTGCCGATCTGAGAATCGAAGTTATTACACTGGCATTTCCCAAGCTGCAGATGCTGCTTGGCATCCTTGAAAAAAATTTCGATGCTCCATCTGATGTGGTAAGTCTCCATTAGCTTGTTGAACCCTATCTCCAGGTCATTGGTTATAAAGGCCTTCCATTTACCCCCTGATCCCAGTTTTACAAAGAACAGGTTCACCCTGCGGTTATCATACCAGACAGGAACCTTAATGTAAGAGGCATTAAACTTTCGGCTGCGTGTTTTTCTTCCTTTGTTCTGGTACCGTTTTCTCAGTGTGGTGGCATCCATTTCCTTGTCACTAATGCAATCCCGGTATAAATTCTCGCACCTATCCATATTAGGACAGTGACATTTTTAGTTTCCTGCGCCCATAGGCGATTTCCTTGGTATCGCCCTTCGGTTTATAATTTATCATACATTTGTCGCTTTTCACAGTGTTTTCAAGGAGTTTGAGAAATGAGTCTTTCTGTAAATGACGTTTATTGTACTTGTAAGAGAATTCTGCAAGGTAAAAAGGAAGATACTTTTTGCTTACAGCCCTGTAACTGCCTCGGATTCCGTTTTTCAGGATTGACCAGAATCCTTCCATTGTATTTATCGTTCTAATGCCCTTTCCGAAGCCCTCAGAGTGCTTGATGGTGATATGCTCAACAGCCTTATCAAACTGCTTGTAACTGCTGAAATCGTCTGTGATCACAATGCTATCCTCGGTTTTGACCGTTTGTTTGAGCATGGCTAACAGGTTTCGGCTTGTCAGCTTCTCAATGATCTTGACGTAAACTTGTCCTTTCTTCTCCACGGCTCCGACCACGGGGACCTTGCGAGTGCCCCGGCCCCTTTTCTCAGTTACCTGCGCTAAATTGGCTTCATTGTCGGATATCCTTTTAGAGCTTTTACGCTTTTTCCCGCCCAAATAAGCCTCATCGAACTCAACCAAACCTTCCAGCCTGATCTCCTTATCAATCATAGCACAGCGTACCCTATGGCATGCGTACCAGGCCGTGTGATACTTCACCCCCACAGCTCTGGATATTTCCAATGCACTCATTCCCATTTTGGCATTGTTCATCAGGAAGGCTATCTCAAAGAACTTTGGTAGTTCTAATCGGGTATCTTCAAAGATAGTCCCGACCATAACGCTGTAATCCCTGTTCTCATCGTTACAATGCCATCGGATAGTACCCTTTCGCTTAACTACATTGGTTGATCCACAATGAACGCAAGCAGGAGTCTTGCCCCATCTGATCTTTTCCAGATAGGCAATACACCGCTTCTGTGTACCGAACTTCCTATGTAGCTGAGTTAAGTTCATTCACTTCTTTTTTGATGCTATCTCTATAATTAAGGCTATCCCTGCTAATGCTATCCCTATTGCAAATATTAAATCCCATTTTGATTTTCTCTCTGCTTCATCCTTTTCAATTTCCAACATATCTCTTAGTGTAATTGCTTCATCCTTTGTTAAGGTCTTGTATTGTAATTTGTCGAGTAGCCTATTTCTTAATTGTATCTGCTCTTTAGTTAATGGATTATTTTCAACTTTAATGCGATTAACTGACGAAGGCGTTATTGCATCAAGTATGTCAGATTTAATCCTATTAGGTAAATCATCAATTTTCTGTTCAACTATAATCAATCGTTTATCAATTTTAAAACACCATCTAAGGATGAAGGCAATCCCCCCTATTAATAATGATAGCGCTATTAAAATTTCCAAAATCATTGTTATTAATTCTCTTGTTTCCATGACGGTAATTTTTGGTTCAACAAATAAATTAAGTTCATGTATTTGCTTGCCATAAACCAAGCGCTAATAATGCTATTGCGATACCAACCAATATTTTCACTTTTGTGGGCATTGGTTTTCTTTTTTTAGTTTCCATGATATGTTATTTTAAGTTAACTCCATTCAGTCACCTGTTTAAATGATTCCTCATGCTTTACATAGCATTGGATGTTATTTCTTTCTGCTAATTGAATAGCGTTATCAATAAATCCATTGGCCGAAACAAATATGAAATCATAAAACTTATACCGCTTGTCTCCGCTTGCTTTATACTCAGACATTTCATCAATCATCTTTCGAACCTGATTGATATTTGCCTTACCCTTTAGGTTCTTACATTCAACCCATGCATTTACAATGTCATTGGATTTACTTATGAATAATGCTATTAGCGCACCAGCCTCAAAAATTATTGAAACTGTAATCAATAACGTCCAAATCCCGACCCCCCAATTGTTAGAATATCCAATAATTAACCCACCGCCAAACATGGCAAAAAATATTATGAGATAACTATTTGCTAATCGTTTCATTCTTTCACCTTTCTTGTTTGGGCGCTCACCAATTATATCAATATTGCTACCTCTGCTATTTTCAGCAGCCTTTATTTGTGAGCGTATTTTTACTTTTCCGTAATTCATTTCAGTCGTTAGAAATTCAGCAAACTCTTGCTCTAGCTTTAAGCCTTTTTTATAGTTTCCCTTTCTTCCCATAGTGGTTGATTGTTGGTTCAACCACTAATTTACAGTTTTTCATATATTTGAATAAAGAAATAGCCAAAGCGTCACTTACTATTAATTACAGATGATTGAATTTAATCCTATTTCAATCGAAAACCTGCTACAAAACATATTTTACCTCCTTTAATTGTCTTACTTTTGTCATACGATATGTTGAAATAATTGATCCTCTAGGACAATCAAAATTCTCTAGGACTTTATTTCAAGGATAGATCCCGGTTCCCACAAACCGGGATTTTTGCAATCTGTGGGGATTGCAATAGGTAGAGGGTCGACCTAGAGCACGGCTCTGGAAAGGAGGATCATTTATGGAAACATATCGTGAACATAATGGCGAACTTCAAAAGCTGGTATTTTGCAAGTACATTCGTAAGAACGGAAAAGTAATTTACCCGAAGAACGCGGAAGCATTTTGCTTTTGGGTTCCGGTAAGAGCCGAGGCTTAACCGTTTGTGGAGGGTTGGTGGGACTCTCCTTTTTTCAGGTGATTCTTCCGTCCAAATCTTATTCAAATACGTCAAAGAACGTTTTTTTTGAAGCTTCATGGGTTGGTCCCCGTGAAGCTTTATCTTTATTTTCAAATTTTCAAATTACATTACTGTCCTAATATGGATAGGTGCGTAATAAAATAGCCGTAAAGACTTCAGTCTGAGTATAATTACATAATAATTACAGAATTAATTAATACCTTTGAAATAAATGGCTTAACCTATTTTCCAGGTTTATGTTGCAGTTCAGTTTTCATACCGTTGATAGCAAAGTTGATTAATTCACCCGATAAATCTGCCATTCTCTTAATGTAGTCAATCTCAGTGATAAAAAAATAGCCAGAACTTGTAATTCGGATGTTTCTATTCCTATTAAGTTCATTATAATATGGCTGTTTCTTGATATTTAATCCATTTTCGGTATAAAGATTTGAATTATAATGTGCTATCAGATTTCTAATATTCTGTAAGAGCTTTATCTCATTCCAATTATCGAATTGAGTCAGATAGAAATCGAAGTTATTTCCAAAAAAGTCCATACACTTAAATATTCCAGAACCACCGATGTTATTATACCTACGATTTGGTTTCTCATATAAATCAATTAATTCACATAACTCAACAAGGCAATACTCTAAATATGAATAAATGCTAATTATCAGTGAATTATAAAAAGATTGATTATGAAGATCATCTGAAAGGTCGACGAGGGATTGAAGTAAACTTCCATCAATTTCAGCACTGCCGAAGTCTTCAATTATTTCTACTTGAGGTATATCCATTTTTACCTGTGAGAGACAATCAGATACTTTTTGTATACTACTATGAACTTGATCAGTTATCCTACCAATCTCAGATAAATATTTACCTAAATCCCAGTCAATATTATCTCCAAAATACTTCATCATGGTTTGCAGTTTGTCATATCTTTAGTGTGTAAATACCTGCGATAGAAATTCTTTGTACACGTTATAACATATGTTTCAAATGATTTTCAGCACAAGTCTAATCCTTTACACAACGCACCGAGCGTCCATATGGCCCGTAAGTATCGGGGATGCCTACCCGTCCCACTGTAGCGTAATCAAAACTCAGGCCTCTGAGCAAGGCGTGTCTATCGACTAATTTCGTAGCTGTCCAGAAGTAAGTGAAGGTGCCAACGCTAGTGAACGATCCGTTGTCATATCGGTAACTGCTTGGACGAGCAGAAAAACCACTGCTATTTGTTGCTCCTGTATTAGGACTGCTCCAATGTGTAGTTCCTGTTTCTTTCATTTTACCCCCTTCATCGGTTCCTCGCCATCCCAATACATCTGCTTCTCCCTGGTTCATACCAAGATACATCTCAAGTTGTTTCCACTCATCATCACTTGGTAAGTGCCATCCCTCAGGACATACACCCTGAATACTGCTTGGATTGGTAGTACTGCTTCCAATACCATTCATAGCCGCTGCCCAAGTATATAATCCACCATAAATATCTTTGTTGGCTAAACTATTATCATGCCAACAATACGCTTTGTCCGTTTCTGTTAGAGCACTCCATTCAGAAGAGCTTTCAACTAAAGGAATTGGAGTACCATCAGCATAATGGGTCACCTTTAAATTTTCCGCCATCCAGACCTGGCGGCCAATTACGATTGTATTATAGATATTACCATCAACATCTATGACCACGGAATCAGTTATTAATGGTAATAGCAGTTCGTATACAGCATCTAATTCTAAATCAACGTATGTCTTTGATGGAACTTCCCCTTTTCCTTCAATAAGGAATTTACCTGTAGCATAAATATTTCCACTGACCTCTAATCTTTCTGATGGCGATGTCCTATTTATACCAACATTTCCACTATTGTAAGTAATTCCTGTTGGTATTTCATTCCATTTATTATCACCTGGATCACCTTTGGGTCCCGTTTCTCCTTGGTCACCTTTCACACCCTGTGGACCTTGATCGCCCTGATCACCTTTTGGACCAGTTTGTCCTACTGGGCCTTGTTCACCCTGAATGCCCTGCATACCTGGAGGTCCTTGTGGACCTTCATTACCTGAAGCTGAATATAATGCATAGGGAACGCTTAAAAGTGGACTGGAGCCAAGATTTACTCCATTCACAGTGATATCAATGAAATAGGGGCCACTAGACCAATCAACTGTTGAAAGGTCATCAGAAGTAGTACCTTCTCCAATAATCAAGTTGACTAATCCTAATTCAGTGGTTACTGTGTTATGAATCTCAAGATATACCGGAGCTCCAATGTCATTGACAATACTGATCTGTAATGAAACAGTCTCATTTGCCTTGACTGTTCCATCTGAAGTTCGAAGTATTGCCTGGTAGTTGAATGCGGTTGGAGCCTGAGAATAGGAAACAATTACCAATGCAATCAATAATGAACTTAATAGTAGCTTTTTCATAGCTGGGGTTTTGGGTAAATAAAGTTATAAAATACCCAAGAGAATTAAAAGCCTCATTTTGAATTGTTTCTCTTCGAGCACTGTTTCTCCTCCCACCAATCGAATAGCAGGAACCACAGAATTAACTCTTCAACTTCTTTTGAATAGTTCATACAGGTAAATGTGGTGAGGAGGGAAATATCAGCTTTTGAAAACCCCTTCAGCGTGATTATTCATTATGCGGGGGTTAAATTGACTCATATACTTCAGTGCAGTAATTTGCATAAAGGAATCCGAATCCCTGCTGGGGCAATGTGGACCGGAATGAATCAAATACAATACCTGGAATTACTGGAAGAATCACGGATTTATCTTGATACACAGCAAGCAGAATGTGATCAGGAATTCAGGTTGAATCAATTCAACCGAATGGACTATGAGCAGGAAACAGGCAGGATGATCTTCTCCGATGTGGGTGTTATCCCCAGGGTGGTTGCAGATTACCAGATCGTAGGATCCCTTTCCGGGAGAACCAATACCTGGTTATGGGCCTGGGATAATCCCTACCTTCTTGAAAACACTATACAGGATATTTGGGAAGTGAAAGAATTCGGTGATATAAATGATATTGAGAAACTTAAAAGTCCAAAATGGGAAGCTACCGAGCAGGATGCATGGGACATGACTGCCATAGCTGCGTATCTATTAAAAGCCAGGGGGGCTTATTCATTCTTATTAGATGATATTAGGGTTTTTGTAATATTCACCCGAATCAAAACTATTGATGGTGTCTGATTTGTCAAATCCTCTTTGTAGCCTTCCCTGAAAATGTAGCCCTTTCCAAAAGCTCAATCAATTACAAAACAAGCACCAAGCCAACTGGGACTCATAAGTCATTCCCAACTCACATTCGATCACCAGGAAAATGATTATACCCTCATTCATGCCAATATTTATTGGTTAATGTGACGAGGAGGGAAATATCAGCGAATAAAAAACCCACAGCTTGAACCGGGGGTATCAAGTGTTAGTCCTAGATCTGAAATTAAATCTCCTTATTCCGGACACATCCTTGTCTGAATGTTAAATTCTAAGGAACTTTGGAGAAGAGCCGATCTATCAATGAATATACTTTTTAACAGCAAGTTTCTGAAACATAATCCCGGCAGTTATGCGGAAGGTCCCTACAGAATAGAAGAGTTTATATCTCAAACCAGGGAGGTTGACAGCAACGGTGAAATCTATATTACCCTGGTGCACAGCGAGTCACATCTTAAAGCGGTCCGTGATGCCTGCAAGTATCATCAGATTTTGGCAGAAGCACATCTGTCTCCGGAAAGTTACGATGCAGCATGTTCAGCGGTGGGTCTGGCGGTCATGGCTGCAGAACGGGGTGATTTTGCGGTGGTTCGTCCTCCCGGTCACCATGCCAAACAGGAACAGGCAGATGGCTTCTGCCTTTTCAATAATATTGCCATTGCGGTTCAGAAGCTAGTTAACGAGGGGAAGAAAGTTTTCATTCTGGATATTGACGGCCATCACGGGGATGGTACACAAGGGATCTTTTATCATTCCGATCAGGTCCTTTTCTGTTCCATACATCAGCAATTTGCCTATCCATGGACCGGAGAATCGAATGAAACGGGTGAGGGTGTTGGAAAAGGATATACAATGAATTATCCCCTGCCAGAGGGTTCAGGGGACAGGGAACTGCTGGAAGCAGTGGATACAGCCATCCGCAGGGCTAAGGAATTCAAACCTGATGTGGTGGGTGTCTCAGCAGGATTTGACGGGTACAGTGAAGATAGGCTGCTTGATTTGAATTACACCCTGGATGCTTATTACCAGTGTGGGAGGAGACTTAGCCATTCCTTTGATCACCTTTTTGCCTTACTGGAAGGTGGATATCATTTGGATATTAAAAAATGCGTTGAACATTTCATCCGGGGGGTGAACAATACATAAGTTCTATAACAATGGTCCGATTAAATTAATATAGTCGGCAGACGTCTAGCCAGGAAGATAATTTCAGCGAATAAAAACCCCCAGCGTGAACCGGGGGCTTCTCCTGTGGTCATTTGACCCTATTATATCATATATTTTTTTTGATTTGTTACTTATAATATTGAGGATTAACCGTTCCATCCTTTCAAAGTGTGAACCTTTCCAAAAAACTTTATTACATACCGGACAAAAGAAAAATTCGTTAAAACACCTGTAAATATCAGGATCAATCAGGTTACGAATGGTTTCGTTACTTTTTAATAGTAAAACCGTATTACATGTCATGCATCGGGTAAAAGATTTGAATTGTGAATAAAGATCGAATTTTTCTACGACTTCAATCAACTGATTGTGTTTTTCAGTTGCACGGACATAATAACCATGATTTACCCTTGGAGATTTCAGAAGCAGCTTATCCCGCGACAAAATAATCCGCTTTTGTTCTTTGGCGATTTCTACGATTTCCATATCTCCGTAATCGTTTTTGTAAAGCGTATCAAACCCTAGCATTCGTAAATACTTAGCCAGCTTACCAAGATGAGCATCAAGGATAAACCTGGTAATACGCAAGGATTGTTTTTGTGTGGTTTTAAGACTGCTTATATCAAAGGTTTCAAAAGTTGGATATATTGAAACATAATCGTTTTTAAGTAAACGGTGACTTCGCTCAACCGGTTGGCTGTTGACCATCACAAGGTCCACCTCTGAAAATGGTATGCCTAGTAATTCAATGACTTCAGCAACAGTAACAGGTGTTTTTAATGAAAGTGTAAAGTTTCTTTGTTTTCTTTCAAACGGAAGAAAATCATTGAGTTCGGCATAACAACGAATACTGATTGTTTT
>SDBV01013590.1_pt1 | contig 10341 bp, 5 predicted proteins | sample 2277081 | NCBI WGS metagenome assembly SDBV01 (sample SAMN10402039, study PRJNA504765) | marine sediment metagenome | isolation source: marine sediment core GS10_PC15, 223 cmbsf | place: Arctic Ocean: Southern Knipovich Ridge | collected 2010 | reverse complement strand
CGATCTCGCGTGGACGAGTTACTGGGGCCCGGCAACGTGCGGCTGATGGTGGCCCCGCCGTCGCCGGCGGGTAGCCCCCGTGGAAATGGTCCGCGAAGGCGGGCGCTGGCTCCCCGCTAAAGCGGGTGCTTTTTCCCGGCTTTTTTCGCTGTTTGTCGACCGGTCGCCGCCCGGTCGTCCGCTCGGCCAGCACGCGGAATTGGTTGCTTTGGCGAATCCGCCCAATTAGTATCAAAGGATGTCCGCCGTGGAGTTTGCGCGGCGGCCACTTTTCACTTGTCTCTATGAAGCGCTTCCACCCCGGTTTCTACCCGATTCATGGGGTGGAAGCGTCTCCGGAACATTTCTGTGGATGGGAGAGAGTGTGGGCATGTCTCGCCATGAACTTCCGCTTGCGCTGCGTGCGATCCTTATCGCGTTGGTCGTGACGGCAGGTGCCTGCCTGACGGCGATCGCACAAACTACGCCAACACCGGGCGCCAGCGGCGCCAACGGCGTGATCATCGACGCCCAAGGCGTTTTGCGCTTGCAGCACTTTGCCGATCCGGGTGGCCGACTGGTCAGGAAGCGCGTCGCCCAAGCCCGTGCCAATTTGAACGCCGACGTCGCCAAGCCGAGCCCGCTGCGCAAAGTATCGCTCAATCGGTTGGAAGCGGCCGTGCGCAAGCGGCTTGAAGCGGGCCAGTTGCCCACTGACGAAATGGCATTCTTGGCGGGCATGACGCGCGTCCGCTACGTGTTTTACTATCCGGACACGCGCGACATCGTTTTGGCGGGACCCGCCGAGGGTTGGGCGGCCGATGCCTCGGGGCGCGTGCTCGGATTCGAGACCGGCCGACCCGTCTTGCAGCTACAAGACCTCATCGTGGCGCTGCGTGTTTTCCCACCCGGCCAACAAAAGGCGCGAACGATTCTGTGTTCGATCGATCCAACGCCCGAGGGCCTCGCACGGCTGAAGCAATTCTGGAGCAGCATCGGCCGCAACATCTCGCCGACCGACACCCAGAGAATCGTCAACGGTATGCGTACCAGTTTGGGTATGCAGGACGTTCGCATTGGCGGCATTGCTGCCAACACGCACTTTGGCCAGGTGCTGCTGGAGTGTGACTACCGCATGAAGTTGATCGGTATCGGCATGGAACGGCCGCCGGTGAAGATGGCCAGCTACGTCGATCGTGCCAAGCCAAGCTCGAGCAAGAATGCGCTGCAGCGCTGGTACTTCGTACCCCAAGACAACTGTGCCCGGGTGGCCGCCGATGGTCTTGGGCTGGAGTTGGTCGGCGACGTAGTGAAACTGGTATCGGAAAACGAGGTGGTCGCCGGGGACGGAAGTCGTAGCGCCAGCGGTAAGAGGAACAAGGCCAGCGAAATATTCTGTCGCACCTTCACGCGGAAGTACGCCGACATCGCGGCCCGCCTGCCCGTGTTCGCCGAGATGCGCAACGTGATCGACCTGGCTATCGTGGCGGCGTTCGTCAACCAGCAGGACTTCTACGCGCAGGCCGATTGGCGGGCCGAAACGTTCAACGATGAGCCGACGTTGCCCGTCGAGACCTACAGGACGCCCGTGCACGTTGAAAGCGTCTGCACGGCTGTGATCAAAGGCAACCGGCTGATGACGCCGGTCGGCGGCGGCGTGACCATTCGTGCTGGCGACGCCCTGCGGTCGGAGAATCTGCTGCCCGACGAAGATGGCGTGATCACCAATACCCGCAAGTCGATCGATATCAAGGATCTGGCCGCCGACCAGTGGTGGTGGGACTAGGCAGCCCGGTGGCCGCGTGCCGTTTCCGACGGCTAGGTCGCGCGTGACGTTGTCTTGCCGGCGGACGGCGCACTTTCCGTTTCCACGCGATCCACCAGCACGATGCGCAAGTCGCATACGTTGGTGTCGGTGGGCCCGGTTTTCAGTAGCGCGCCGAGCGGCTCGAAGAAGTGGTACGCGTCGTTGCGCGCCAGATAGTCGCTTGGGTCGAGCCGCCGTTGCCGTGCCGCGTCGATGATCTGGTGGTCGGCAAAGGCCCCGGCCGCGTCGGTTGGACCGTCTTCGCCATCGGTGCCGGCGGAGAGGATTAGGATTCCCTCGCCGTGCTTGTCCCCCAGGCGCCCGGCGGCCGCGAGTACGAGTTGTTGGTTCCGTCCGCCCGATCCTCTCCGGGCCGCGTCCACGAGTCTTACGGTCGGCTCGCCGCCGCTGACCAAGCAGTCGGGGCCCGGTCTGGTACGCATCGCAAGGGCCGCATCGCTCAGTCGATAACCGACTTGCTCGGCGGGGCCTTCCGACGCGCCGGCCGACTCGCTGCTGGGCGTGTAGCCTAGCGACTGCGCGTGATGCGCGGCCGCATCGACCGCCGTGGCGTTGTTGCCGATCACAAGATTGGTCGTGCGGCAGCGAATCGGATCCCGCCGCTGCTCCGGCCGCCGTGCCAGCGCTTCGAACACGCGCGGCGAAATGCCGGCCTCGCGCGAGCCGTACCGCTCCAGCAAAGCCAGCGCCTGTTCGGGGGTTGCCGGGTCTTCGACCGTCGGTCCCGAGGCGATCAGATCGAGCGGATCGCCCAACACGTCGGAGATCACAAGCGCGATCAATCGGTCGGCGCGACACGCCCGGGCCAGGCCTCCACCTTTGACGCGGCTGAGCGCTTTGCGGACGGTATTGAGGTCGTCGATCGGCGCGCCCGCGCCGCTCAAGAACCGCGTAACGGCCAGTTTGTCTTGGAGTGTGACGCCCTCGATCGGATTGGGAAGCAAGGCAGAGCCGCCGCCCGAGATCAAGGCAAGGCACAGGTCGTCCGGCCTCAGGGCCGCAACGCGTCGCATCATTTCCCGCGATCCGTCGACTCCCTCTGGTGTCGGTTCGTTGACGCCCGCTGGACGCGCGGCGTGTAAATGGATGCGTGCCAGCGGACGGGTGCAATTTGCCGGCACGTGGATCCAGCCGTCGAGTTGCTTCTGGTCCATCACCTCCGGCCCGAGCGCTGCTTCGAGGCCGGCCGCCATCCCGGCCCCGGCCTTTCCCGCGCCGACAACCAGAATGTGGCCGATGGAACCCAGGTCGAGCGACTCGGGGCCGATCGTAAGGCGGCCGTTTTCGACGTGTACGTTCTGCCGCACCAAACGGTCGGAGCGGACCGCCTCGACGCCGGCAAGCCAGATGGCCAACGCATCGTGCCGCATTCGTTCGCTGGTTCGCCGCACGAGATGGCCTGCCTGACGGGGAATGGCAACCGACGCGTTGATGCTAACCGATCGACGCCGCGGGGCAATGGTCCACGCTCCTCGCCGCGGGAGCTTTGCCTGTGGTACCCTATCCGGTATTACCCCGTATCGCGTAGCCGGGGGAGCGAGTTCACCAGGGACCACGATGGCCCGCTATCCGATCACGATATTTCTGAGCGCGTTTCTGCTGTTTCAGGTGCAGCCGCTAATCGGCAAGTTTATTCTGCCCTGGTACGGCGGCGGTCCGGCCGTGTGGACCGCGTGCATGCTGTTCTTCCAGTTGTTCTTGCTGGCTGGCTACGCCTACGCACATTTCGTGGCCAGCCGGGTTGGGCCGCGCGGAGCTCGGATCGTGCATTGGGCACTACTGGCCGGCTCGCTGGCGTTGCTGCCGATTGCGCCCAACTCGGACGTCTGGAAAGAGACCACGCAAGACGTCCCGGTCGTACAGATCCTGGCCTTGCTGGCGGTGACGATTGGACTGCCGTATTTCCTGCTTTCCTCGACGGGGCCCTTGTTGCAGGAAAGCTTTCGTCGCGAGACGGGTCGCACGCCCTACCGGCTGTATGCACTTTCGAACGCCGGCTCCCTGCTCGCGCTGTTGAGCTATCCGTTCGTCTTCGAACCGCAGTTGACGCTGCACGTCCAGATCATCGCCTGGAGTACGGCTTACGTGTTGTTCTCGCTGTTATCCTCCTGGTGCATCCTGGGCCTTGCGAGAGAGGCGCCATCGATCATCGTGGGCGACCCGTCGACAGCAGACGCACCGGCAGTCCACTTGCAAGGCTACGACGGGCCGCCGACCCGGCGCGACGTGCTATTATGGCTCGCGCTGGCGGCCTGCGGTTCCGTGTTGTTGCTGGCGACGACCAATCAGTTGTGCCAAGAAGTGACGACCGTGCCGTTCCTGTGGGTGCTCCCCCTGGCGCTGTATCTGACGACGTTCATCATCTGCTTTGATCACGAACGATGGTATCACCGCCCGACGTTCTTGATTCTGTTGATCGTTGCGATCTTTGGGGCCTCGTACGCGCTCTCCGAAGGCACGCGGCTCGCGCTTTGGAAGCAAGTGGCCATTTATTCGGGCGCGTTGTGGGTGTGCTGCATGGTCTGCCACGGCGAGCTGGTGCGAGCCAAGCCGGCCCCGCGTTTCGCAACGCTGTTCTACCTGATGGTCGCGGCCGGCGGGGCGCTCGGCGGCGTGTTGGTGGCGGTCGTGGCCCCGCTGGTGCTGCCCGATTTTTGGGAGTATCAAATGGCCCTGTTTGCAACGGTTGTGTTGGCGCTGGCGGCGACGTATCGCGAGTCGGCCGGTTCGACGGTCAAGCCACTGTCGGTCTGGATTGCCGGTGGCGGGCTCACCGCGACCGTTGGGTTGGCGATCGTTAGCCTGGTCGCCAGCAAGGGATCGCTCGCCGACTCGAGCGAGACGAACCTCGAAACGACCCGCAACTTCTACGGCGTGCTCCACGTGAACCGCATAGGCAATCTCTACGACGACAATCCGCCGTATACCGAACTGGTCCACGGTCGGATTCGACACGGCATGCAGTACGTGGACCCGCCGTTGCACGACATGCCGACGTCGTACTACGGTCGCGCCAGCGGCATTGGCCTGGCGATCGACCACCATCCGCGCCGGGCGGCCCGGCGGCCGTCGAAAGCCGAGAGCGCCTCGTCGCACGGCGGCACTGACGGCGAGGGAACGCTACGGATCGGCGTGATCGGATTGGGGGCTGGCACGATCGCCGCCTACGGCGAGCCAGGCGACTACGTCCGCTTTTACGAGATCAATCCCGAGGTGGTCCGCATCGCCGACGAATACTTCACCTATCGCAAGGACTCAGGGGCCGAAGTGGAAATTGCGATTGGCGACGCGCGGCTTAACCTGGAACGCGAGTTGGCAGCCGGCCAGCCGCAACGTTTCGATATTCTGGCCGTCGATGCCTTTACCAGCGATTCGATTCCGATGCATCTGCTGACCAAGGAATGCGTCGAGTTGTACCGGCAACACTTGAAGCCCGACGGGCTGCTCTGCCTGCACGTTTCGAACCAGTATCTGGATTTGAAGGGCGTGGCCCGCGGCGTGGCGAAAGTGTTGGGATGCGAAGCCGTGCGCATTAGCACCGACAGCGACGATTCGCTGGGGCTCGATGCGACGACGTGGATCATCGTAACGGCCAACGACAAGTTTCTGAACACGCCCGCGATTCGCGACTCGATCACTCCCTGGACGGACGCCGACCCGCCGCCGCTGGTCTGGACCGACGACTATGGCAGCCTTTGGCAAACGCTCAAACAGTAACGCGGCTCTACGAACCGTCCCGGCTAAGCAGCGGCGGTTGTCGCACTTGTTGGGCGTGCTGCGGCCCTGCCGCGCCACGATGAGCGACCACACGGATCGAAACGTCGTCAATCCACGCTTCACCCAGACCCGTTAGCGCGAACGTGAGGGCCACCGTCCCCGATTGGCCCACCGCCCGGTAGACCGTGAATGGCTGCCATTGTGCTGCTTGACTGAACCGCTGGGCCAGCGGCTCGCCGCCAAGCGTGTCAATGACCAACAGCCCATCGACGCTTCCGACAATCGGCTGGGCGATGCGCACCCACCCCTGGATTTCGAGCAATTGTCCGCGCTCGACGGGTACGGCCGCGGTCGTGACCCACATCGGCGGAGATTCCACCGCGTTGGGCCGATCGCCCGCATCGGTGGCCACGGCACGCAGCCGCAGACCCGCGGCGCCCGAATGGGCCGCATGCCCCGACAAGTCGACCGCCGACGTGATATTGTCTTGCAGATGTTGCCAATGCTTCCAGCCGGCGGCCATCATCCGTTTGAGGTCTTCGCAGCCTCCCTCGGGCAGCGTGTTCGGGCCACGTGGCGTGGAGGCCAGTTCGCTGTTGAATCGAAGGTGTGCGTCCAACGTCGCGAAATTGGCAGTCCAGGGGTCCGCCAGCAGCGACCCGCCGCCGGACGTGGCTTCGTCGAAGTGGAATCGCTGGATGAGCCGCAACGCGGCCAGCGCATGGCGAGCCCGATAGTAGGCCCCGGGAAGGTCTCCTTTGCCCGCCAGCACACCGAACTCTCGAAAGTCGTTTTGGGCCGCGATCCGCAAGGGACCCGCCGCAGCAATGTCGTGTCCCAGCGCGGCCAGGCGCTGCCCGACCACTTCGACCTCGACCTGGTCGAGCGTGGCGATCTGGTACAACAGCTCGGCGGCGCGTCGGCGGTTTCGATTCAGTCGCTCGTGCAGACCGTGAATCACCGTTTGGTCCTGCGTAAACACAACCAGGGAGTCCCGTTCCAATTCACCGAGCAGCACCCTCGTTCCGCCGGTGACGCGCTGCGAGCTCAGCGGCCGAAAGCTGACGAGCGAAAGCTCGTAGGCGTTGTCCTCCTCGGGCACGCCGCCAACGGTGTAGTTGACGACGCTGCCGGACGCGGCGCCCATCACCAGTTGGCTTCCCGGCGGCGTGTACATCGGCAACAGCAGGCGGCTGCGGTCCGTCTCGATGACGGCTCCCACGGCGTGCGGATCGCTCGAATCGGCCGTCGTGGAGAAGTGGCCGGTGGCGGGCCAGCGCTCGATCAGATCGAGTTGGAGATTGACCAGTTCCAAAATGGCCGCCAGCCGCCGCGTGTATTCGTCGCGCGCGTCGAGACGCGCGCTGGACTGGAAGAACAATGCCCGCGCGCCGCCGGCCAGCGCCGCGTGGACGAGCGTGCGGATCTGTGATTCCTGGAAAGCGATCCGCGGCGCCCGGCCCCGCGAGAGCAAGGCCATCTGTTCGACCAGACGTGCCGGCGGCCGGGTTTGGATCGAGGCACACAAGATCGTACCCGGCAGCGTAAAGTGCGAACGCTGGCGGAGCCAAGCCGTATACTGATTCAATTCGACGCTCGTGCCCAGCACATCGCGGCGGGCCAGGAGTAGATGAATGGGCGGGCGGCTGTAGGCCTTCAGGTTCGACTCCGGCTCGCAAATCATCGGCCGCGCGCGAGGATCGGCCAACTGAACGAGTTTCGCCCACTCGCGGGTCGCTTTGAGGTGGCCATCGACCAGTCCGTGGCCTAGGTCCCAGGCGAGGACTGGGTCCAATTGGCTGCCGATTATTTGGCCACCGCTTGCGGCTCGCGATCTAAGAGCCGCCACGGGTGGCGGTGGTGCGATCACCCACATCCCCGCGGCGGCCGCGGCGCGCAATAGTTCGCTCGTTGGCGCCCGCGCGAGCCACAGGCCGTTGAAACCGAGCGCCTTGAGCCGCGCGGGAGGTTCGCCTCGATACTCGATGATCCGCGGGAAAAACGGTTTTCCATCGACCAGCAGCAGCGACCCGCTGCGCTCGACCTTCGGCACACCGGACCGACCGGCCCAGGTGAGTGGTGGGTCGTGCGGCGCGCCGATTGGCCCGGGTACCCTGGTGACGGCAGAGACGGTCGAGGCTTTCCCCTGTGGCGATACAATGCCGGAAACTTCCAGATCGTCGACCAAGACGTTCGTCACGCCGGGTCCGCCGTAGACGTTGAGCAGAATGCGATCAACGTACGCCTCTCGGGCATCGACGCCCGTTGCGTGTTGAATCCGCAGCACGCGCACTTGCCGCTGGAGCGACTGCATCAGGTTCTCGAGTCGCAACTGCTGCCAGACGCCGACGTTCGAATAGGTAGTGCCCCGGACGAGCGCGGTCAGCGGCTTGCCCGTTTGGGGATTGGCGCTGCGCGGCAGTGTGACGCGGACCAAGAGCTGCAAGCCCGGCCGGTCCGCCTTGATCCACACACTGGGCGTCACCTCGCTGATCACGCGGGCCGGCGGGAGCGAGTGGGAGAGGTAGACGTGCGTACCATTGTTTCCGCGAACAGTCAGCCGCTCGCACCACTGTCCGGAATGGGCCCCGTGCGGCACGCGGGCGTGGTTGTCGATTCGGTAGTACGCATCGCCGCCAGCATCGCTCAGACTGACATCCGGCCCCTCGAAATCGTCGCGCACCACCCCGCCGGTCGATGCCACCGATGTGGATATCCATACCGCGACCACGAAGACCGCCAGGGCCTTCGGGCGGGCGATGACGAGTCGGGTTCCGGCATTCTCGGATTGCCAGAGAGCGCAACCCGCCCCGGCAGGCCGTTGGTTGACGAGGCCGAGATGGATCGCAAGTGGCTGGTGCATGCGGCGGCGGGGTCGCTAGACGGGGGGCAGACCGGTCTGGAGTCGGCCGGCAAGTCCGCCGGGCCGGCGGAGAAAACGCAACGTCGGTTGGTGGATGCGCTGATTTCTTGTAAGTCGGGCTTGTATCAGCATTTGCGAGCTTCGGCCAGATCAACTGTTGCGTTTTCTCGCCATACGGACACCGGCCACGGCTGCCATGCTGTTTTCCTAAGTTGTTATAATCAAAGATCTTGCGAGATGCACAGGGCTGCCCCGCCGGGCCCGGCACGCCGTCTGCTCCCGTCAGTAGGCTGTCGCAACCCCGTAGGAGTTCGCACGCGTATGAGCCAAGTCCCACGCATCAAGAAGTTTCAGGTCGACCAGTTGCCCGCCGACATTGTGGAATTGGCCGCCGTGATCGAGGGGCTGCCGCACGGCCAGCGGCAGCAGATCGAGCCTCTGTTCTCGCGCGTGCTGGAGAGCAGCAAACGTCGCCGGCGTATTCTCGGGCTGGTCCAGGACGCGCTGGCGCAATTGAGGCTCGACATGAAGTATCTCATGTTCGACTTGGAGGCGACCCGCCGCGAGCGAGAGGAATACCGCCGGAAGGCCGAAGAAGCGTAACGTCCGCCAGGAGTTGCGCCTGCGGCTGCCGTGCGAGCGAGGCGGTCCAAGCGCGCCGGCCCTTGTCCCATGCTGCCAACGGGTGCCCGCCCGCCGGGTGGGACAAGGTATGCGTTGCGAGTCGGCTGGCGGTGGAATACCATAAGGCTTACGGGACGAATCCCTTGCGCCTCCCCCCCTGCGGCAGTTTCTTAGACGGCGACGACACGTCGACTGGCCCGATTTCGCGAAACCTGTGCCGCAGAATCGGACTATTGCTTCTCGAGTCGACGGTCCCGAAACCAAACTCGGGGAAGGCTTGGTTTTCCGCGTGGCGGAAGAGATGGAGAACGGCACGCCATGGTCGAATTGTCTGCTGAACAAATCGCTCAGCGCGCCTTCGACCTGGATCTGATCGACGAGCGCCAATTACAAGAGGTCTGGGGGCAAATTGGCAGCCGCCAACTCTCCGGCGACGAATTCCAGCAGTTGCTGTTGCGCCGCGAGTTGCTGACCAACTTCCAGACCGAAAAGTTGCAGCACGGCGACCGCAGCGGATTCTTCTACGGCGACTACAAGGTGCTCTATCTGATCGGCACCGGCACCTTTGCACGCGTCTATCGAGCCAGTCACAAGGAAACGGGCGAAATCGTCGCCGTCAAGGTTCTTCGCCGTCGCTACTCCGACGACCCAGAACAGGCTGATCGCTTCTACCGTGAAGGCGAAATGGGCTCCACGCTCAAGCACCCGAACATCGTCCCCATCAAAGAAGTTTGCTCGCGCCGCGACCTGCACTTCCTCGTAATGGATTTCGTCGAGGGCCGCAACCTCCGCGAATTCATCAAGATTCGCAAGAAGTTCGAGTCAGGCCAGGCCACGCGACTCGTGGCCGACGTGGCCGCCGGTCTGGGCTACGCCTTCGAGCGCGGAATCTGCCACCGCGACCTGAAGATGTCCAACATCCTGGTCTCCAGCAAGGGCCAGGCGATGCTCGTGGACTTCGGCTTGGCCGCCGGCGACCGCCAAGAGAACGATGACGCGATGACCAACCCGCGCACCATCGACTATGCCGGGCTCGAGCGGGCCACCGGCGTGCGCAAGGACGATCCGCGCAGCGATATCTATTTCCTCGGTTGCAGTTACTACCACATGCTGACCGGGGTTCCTCCTCTCTACGAGACAAGGGACCGCATTCAACGACTCAGCAAGAGCCGCTTCAAGGACATCAAGCCGATCGCGAAAGTCGATCCCGAGCTGCCACCGTACATCACGGCCATCGTCAATCGCGCGATGGAAATGAACGTCGACGAGCGGTATCAGTCCCCGGCCGAAATGCTCGCCGATCTGAAAGCGGCCATGGTCAAGCTCGACG
>SDBV01013589.1_pt1 | contig 10341 bp, 7 predicted proteins | sample 2277081 | NCBI WGS metagenome assembly SDBV01 (sample SAMN10402039, study PRJNA504765) | marine sediment metagenome | isolation source: marine sediment core GS10_PC15, 223 cmbsf | place: Arctic Ocean: Southern Knipovich Ridge | collected 2010 | reverse complement strand
AACCCATTTGTTACCTCCAGGGCTCAAGGCTCGATACAGAATGTGTGTGGTCCACACTTTCCTGACTGGACTTTCACCAGCAAGAAACAGTACGCTTCTTGGCGCACCACAGATAAACACAGATAAGATGCTATGATCTCTTATCTGCGTTCATCTGTGTGTATCTGTGGTTAATTTCATGACAAGCGGACGTCGTTTGGCAAGGAATATCGCATGGCTGACACCTGATTCCCTCCAAAGCAACCGGCAAATAGCCTCTAGGAAAAGCAAAATAACGCGATTTTGGCGGAGAAGAGAAGCAATAGGGTTGGTCAAATATTGGAATAGAGCCCAAAACCCTCCGAGAAGGGGGGCGCTATTTAGCTGGAACCACCATCGAGAGAAAGAAGAACTCTCTTTTCTAGCGTTTTCTCGATATTCTCGATCTTTGCGAGCGCGAGCGTAGCGGGATGGAGCTTCAAATAGATCCCTAAGACGAATGAAGAGGCGATGATAGCTTAGCTTCCACCTGATAATTTGGAGCTCAGTTTCAGCAAGGGAAGAAAACCGTTTTAGGGCATCTTCAGAATGAATGTCAATAGGGGTAGAGCAGAGAATATACCCATTACCTTTTACGAGACGTGCAAGTTCACTGATGAAGAGGCGGTGTTCTTTGTTCGGTAAGTGGGCAATCAGATCTGTGCAAACAACAAGGTCGTAGGCGCTGTCTTCTAAACGTGTTCGTGGGACATAATCGTGAATGGCTTTAATGTCCGTTGTGTCTTCCGATTCAAGGGTGATAAGAGCATTCTTGGCAATATCTACGGCGTCGACCTTCGCTTCTACATCACGAAGGCGCCGGGAAAAGATTCCTCCACCGCAACCTAAGTCCACAACATGTTTCCCTTGGAGTGAAAGATGTTCTTCTAAAAGGGCGAATGAGCGGTTTAATCGCTCCCTTTCCATACAGTTCCTTAGCGGGTGAAATTGTTTTGCATTGCGATGCCATAACTTTTCAAAGTGAGCTTGTGATTGTTCTCTATCTATTTTTGGGCGAAAAATCCGTGTATCCGAAATTTCGCTTTTATCTGCGGCGACAACATTTAAACGGTTGGAAGGCATCGTAGATACTGGTTTATGAGGGTTCACTCAGAAGTTGGAATACGCTAACATTTGGAGCAGAAGGGGAGATAGCCCTATTGATATAAAGGCGAAACCAAATCTCCAATATCAATATCGCCCAAAGATGGCTAAAAGCTGTAGGGCTGTAACCTAAAGCATTGATTTTTTCCATTAACCAAAATTTGGATACCAATCCCGTTTCCACCATTGTACCTTTTAATAGCAACTTAAAGGCTTCTCTAACCTCTGGCCCTTCAATCCAGCTTTTTAAGAAAGTCTTTCGAGTTCTTTTCGGGCGGTCGAGGATAGATTTTGGAAAAGTGTCCTTGAGCATAGATTTTAAATAAGAAGCGGTTTCACTCTCTTTAAGATATTCGGGCTCTGGAAGCCCCGCCAAGTATTCGACGATATGCCTGTCCAAAAAAGGCACTTTCCAATTCAGATTATGGGCAGCGGTTATTCTTTCAAGTTGAAGAAGATAACAATCTGCCAGTCTAGTCTTTACATCGAAGTACAAATAGGAAGCTACCGTTGGCTTAATACGGTTTATATGGTGGAACTTGTGAAGGAAAACTTCGGCGTCAAAGATCCCATCAATTTTTGTAGAAGCTGCAAGCCTTTCACTCTCATCGAATAATGCATTCTGCTTTAGGTAATTATACTGCCAAGGGTCTGTTCGGGCCTGTTTAACCAATTTATAGGATAAAGGTTTGTATAAGACGTTAAAAATTGGAATCAGTGCTTTTCGTATGGAGTTTAAAAATAGTTGAAATGAACCAACATAAGCAGCTTTTTGTTCCGCTAGGGTATAGCGGCTATGTCCTGCAAAGAGCTCATCGCTACCTATTCCTGAGAAGACAGTTTGCACCCCCTTCGATACCAGTTCTGCCGATTTCCAGATAGCGACGATATTTGGATCAGCCTGGGGTTCATCTAAATGCCATACGATTTTTACCAAATCATCGAGAAATGTTTCAGGAGTGATAGAATGTTTTTTGTGCTCGATGCCCAGGATATCCGATTCTTCTTTCGCAGTCCTAATGTCCGCATCATTTTCCCCTATAAGTTCTACAGAGCATACACACAGATTTTCAGGAGGAAGGATACCACGAAGATAGTGTGCTATACCTGCGGAGCCGAGACTTCCAGAAAGAAAGCAGCACACATGTTGATCTCTAGGTGCGCATGAATCGATGCTATTTTTTAGCAGCTGATCAAGGTCTTTGATGATTTTCGATCGAGGGTTGGTGTTCGTTTTTTCAAAGTAAGAACTATAGGACCAGTAAGAGTTGATTCCTTTGCTTCCATCGAAGTTGAATTGCAAGTAATGTGCAGGAAGAAGCTTGCTGACTCCTTCAATAGGTGTCATGTCTTGTGGAATATATCCGAAGTAAAGATAAGACGACAGAGACTCCATTGCCGGCGTTTGGGGTACAGCACCAGTGGCAAGAAGGGCTTTTAATTCGCTAGCAAAGATGAAGTGATTATGATCTTGGAACCAGTAAAGAGGCTTCTTTCCTATTCGATCGCGACAAAGAAGAATCCTCTGTTTGTTCTGATCGAGGATGACAATGGCGAATTCGCCCGTTAAGTGCTGAAATAGTTCTGTTCCCCAAAGCTCATACCCATGGACGATGATCTCTGCGACGCTTTTTCCTTGAAAATGATACCCTTTGCTGGTGATCTCTTTGCGGAGGTCTTCGTAGTTATAGATGGATCCATCGATTCCTGCGACAATGTTTTTCTTTTCGTTGGTGGAAAATTTTCCGCTGCAAAGGCCGATCTGGATATTTTTATAGGTATAGATCTCAGGCTCCCCTTTACCACGGTGCTTTAACGTTTTTAGCATAGGGTCGACCAGATTATTCATCTGAAAGACATCGGGGTATACAATTCCGGCTATTCCGTCCATAAAATAATAGAGCTAGAGTTTTTTTGTTCTATTTCTCATCAGCTTTGTTGCGCAATCCACCACAGAGAACAGTGAGATCACAGAGAGAAAAAAATGAATTTCTATCTCTCTGTGTTCTCTGTGGTGCATTACGTAACAACGCCTTTCTCATTGCAGATTATCATATCTTACTGCCAATCTTAAATAGAAAGATAACTTATTTCTATATAATTGCCACAATTATTTTGACTACGGTCCCCGTTAGGGGACATAGCGAGATAGCCCCGTCCGAGTGCGAGGGAGCTAGCGACCGAGACACGTTGGGCGGGGTTTAGGATCGATTTCATATACCGTCCCGCTAGGGGCGGCAGAAATTGTAGAATGAGAGAGGGGGCGGACGTTTTTAAAGGGCTCGTTTTTTTTATCTTGCTATGCATTGAAACATGTTTTTGACTAAAATTCTGCCGCCCCTAGCGGGACGGGTTATCTTGTCCGTTTTCAACCCCGCCCAACGTGTCTCGGTCGCTAGCTCCCTCGCACTCGGACGGGGCTAGCTCGCTGTGTCCCCTAACGGGGACTTTTTACGTTCAAATGTTGCCAAACTCGAGACCACCAAGAGGGGCTGGAAAAAATAGCGGTATATTTTGCTGGTTTTCCTTTTTTCTTGACAGTCAAACTCTTGTTTGCTACTGGGTTGTATGTATATGCAAGTAAGGATAGTAGAATGACTCTCGAGGAAATCTTAAATCAATACTCCAAAAAATTTCAGCTCGGAAAATTAGAGCTCAATAAGGAAGGAATCTGCCATCTCGTCCTCAATGATTCTCTCTTTGTCGCCCTCGAAAAATCCTTAGATGGAAAGGGCTTTTATCTTTATACAACCATTGGACGCGCATCTACAGCTTTTGAAAAAGCCCTAGGACTAGAAGCACTATCAGGCAACCTTTTTGGCAAGGAAACAGGCCACGCAAGCTTGGGATATGAACCCAACACACAGACCCTTGTCCTCTTCGAGTATTTTAGTGAAGAAATTACCTTTGAAGAATTTGATCTTCAGCTAAAGAGGTTCGCAGAAACTGACAGCTATTGGATGGAACGTTTGGAAGAGGTATCGAAACAACCTTTATCCAAAAGCTCTCTCCAGAAACATGTTAAATCCTTAGAAAACTATGAAAATATGCAAATATTTTTTGCATGAGTAGAGCTTGCTTATGGGCGATTCAAAACCCGTTGAACCAGTAGGGCCTGGACCGATGCCAGAACCAATATCCATTCCTGTACCGGGACCGGCAAAAGAACCACTCGTAAAACCTGCTAGAATTGGAGAACACAGGGCGCCTACTGCTAGGGAGGTTATCGAAGGGAAAGCTGTTTCTGAACCCTCAGGAGAAGTAAAAGTAGGGGAAGTCAAAGGGGAACTAGATAAAATAATAGACAATATTATAGATAGACTCGACAACGGTGTTACATCGATTGAAGATGATGCTATGGTTGCTGACCGCTGGTTGAAAGCAACACCTGAGCAGTATGAAGATGCTCTAGGGGAAATTGATGAGAACTTTCTCAAACAGCTGGCGGATAAGCTCACACAAGCTGATAAGGACATCGACAAATCAGAATTGGAGCACCTCTCCGCACTGAAGTCTGTATATGGTAAAGCGGCGGAAATAAAAAAAGCACTAGTAACCCCCCTCCAAGAAGTTGTAACGCCGGCAGGACAAGTGCTTAATCTTTCGTATTTTACCGCAAATGTACTTAAGAAAACCTTGCCTCTGCTTGAAGAGAATGGCTTGCGTGATATGCTAGTGTTCGATTGGCTGCTCGAGAATGTGACTGTTGATAGTGCTAAATCTGTACTAGTGGGAGTTCAGTGGGGAGAGAAACCCCTGGCTGGGGTAGAATTTCTTCGCCATGGGGCTGTGGGAGCTTTTCTTGTTTTTCAGGCTGCACGATTGCATGCCATAGAAAAACAACTAAATGTAATTAAGGCTAAATATAAAACAACCCCGGATCCTGAGTTAGAAAAGCAGATCAAAGTGCTGGATAAGTTCCTTGCTGGTCAAAATGAGATATTGAAGAGTGCTGCTACAGGATATATGGTTACCACTGCTGCATATGTACCCAAAGGATACTATTTTGTGGAGTGGGTTTCAGGTTTGTGCAACTATACAATGGCAAATCCAGTGGTAACAGGTTTTGGTTATGCGAATGCCCTCGTACGCTTGCCCATACAAGCTTATATCCTAACACAATCGGAAAGAAAATGGGAGGGGGTACAACAAGGGATCTCGCAAGTAAGAGATCGGTTGTATGCAGATCCAACTCGGGACGAATTTAATGCATTTGTAGGGGAAGCACTTGAAAAACCTACGGATTCTGAAGTCATAGCAGAATTCAAGAAGAAAGGTGTTGACTTTGGGAAACTAAAAACATCCAAAAAAACGATCTTAGGAAAGATATACAAAAAAGTGAAAGAACCCAAAACCAAAGAGGATGTCGAGGAGATCTTAAGCAATAAGACTCTCAACGACGATATTTTCGCACAGTACAAAGCGAAACTTTTTAACGACAAGATAAAAGATATTTTCACAAACAAAACTTTCGAGGTAGCGAAAGAAGAATTCAAAAGTGCTTTTGGGCGGGAGTTAGAAGAGGTATTGCAATCCTTAGACCTTACCAAAGAGGAGTTTTTGACTAAAGAGGGTGTTTCCCTAAAAGATGTCTCCTTTGAAGAAATGCCCACAGATTATTTCCTCAAATTGTTCACCAAAAATGAAAAAGTACGAAAGCAGTTTTTAGAACGTATTTTCCCCCTTCATGTGAATAAACAAAAGGTTGAGAAGCTTCTTGCGAAGAGAGAAAAGAGATTTGAGAAGCAGGCACCAACGAGAAAGAAAGAATTGGAAGCACTTGCCGTCAAATTTACTACAGATGGCAAAATGAAGCTAGAAGATGCGAAGAAGATGGGACTCCGGTTCGATCGGGTGAGTATAGCAGAATGTCTTACGTCAGAGAATAAGAATGATCTGCTAACAAATTCTAATTTGAAAAACAAGTTGCAGGATCAATTTCTAAGAACATCATTCCACCATGAGCTCTTTGATCAACCTAATATTATTGCCGGCATCTTAGAAGAACTGAGGGATGGGAAAATTGAATTGATAGAATACCCTGGAACGGTTCTGCCTAAGATGGAAGAATTTAGCAATATTGGAGAAATCCGAGCGAGAATAAAACCCGAAGATCTGCCGAGCTATGAGTTGATCATCGAGAGACTTTACAAGGATTTTCAAGAGGACTCTTCAAAGGTTAAAGCGCTAACAACAGCGTTTGATGAACATATAGGAAATGCTCTTAAAGCAGACGATCCTGTGGGATACTTAGAAAGCCAGCGCATTTTTCTTGATAAACGTAATTTGGCAGATCTCGACAAAGATGCGATAGCAGACCTCTTAAGCGATAAGAAGATTGGTGAGGCTTTAAAGAGTGTGCTCTTGCGGCATTATGTGCAACGTGAGGAGACCATTACCGCTAGTCGCAAGACAGCGCTTAAATCTGTCTTAAACAAGAAGGTAGAGATCGAAAAGTCTTTCTTGAAGTTCGATGTTACGACAAAAAGGGTTGTTTTTGCTGTTACCTTTGCGGTCACAGCGTTGGCATTTGTCGCTTTTGCAATCTTGAGTACGGTATTTCCACCATTAGCGATTGGTGTTATATTTACCTATCTTAGTCTTACGATATTTGCCATGGGGGTATCGGTGCTTATTGCCGGGCATGTCCATCTTAAGTGTAAGAAACCAAATGTGGCAAAAGTCAGTAATTATGCAAGACGAGCATGGATTTCTTTAGTTAAGATCCCTCTAGCAATTCAATCCTTCCGGTTGGAGCGTCGAAAAGCGGAACTTATGGCGAACTCCTCCCAGACCATGATATTTTATAGTGCCAAGTTGGCAGAAATGAACAATATTTTGAAAAGGAAAGAGGCGCTTGCGGAACCACTTACCCAAGTTGTTACACTTCCTGGGTTAGAAGATGTTACCGATAAAGATCAGATCAGAGAACGTATCGAAAAATTGCAACAGGAGGCGAACAAAGAATTCGAAAAATTCGCCAAGAAAGCAAAATCATTAGATGAGAGGATTGCGTCTTTGACCGGCAAGGTGGACTCTTTGGAGGAAAGGATAAAGGGTAGTAAAGACAAGCTCGATGAGACGGGTTTCGAAGACTTCGCTAAGGCGTCACGACTGGTAACTACGCCAACAGGAGGGGAGTTGGATTTAACCTCAACACTTGTTGATGCTTTCCTCGATCCTGAATTCCAAGCAGACCCCGAAATGATTGATTTCTTTCAGACTGCTGGCTTCGACCTAGTTGGAATGAGGAAGGAAATAAATAAAATCATTGATGAAAAGGGTCTTAAGGCTGCGACAGCTGAAGTGAAGAAAAAAGTTATAGCTTTCTTTGGGACGATGGCGGATGATTTTATGGGTAAGGTCTCGAAAAATGAAGCTCAATTTGAGTTGTTAAAAAGTGTCTATGCAGGCCTTGCTGGTGGAGAGGAAGGTGGAGATTAATTTCTTAACAGGAGTAATGAGATGGAGAAAAATCTATTACAAAGACTAGAAAGTATCTATAAATCGGAGGGGCTAGATTGTGCGTTGATGGAAGAAACCGAAGAAACGCCGCAGCGTATTCTTGTTTATCTTGGATTAGATATCCAAAAACGTGAGCGTGTCATTGAGGTCATAGCAGAAAGTCCGGACATCACAAAAGAATTACAGAGTGAAGGTCCTTTATCGGGCGCAGCTGTCATTCAATTTCGATCTGATTTTCCTTTTCTTGCAAAGGACGACACCCTTTTTGAGGTAAGAAGTCTGACCTCTTTTCTCAATCAACTCTTGGAGATTCCTGGATTCGAAGTGGATGAACTCGAAAATCGCATCTACTATCGCTATGTTTTTATGGGTGTAGACTCAGAGGAAAACCTAAAACTAACCGTCAGCGTCATCGGAACCATCTTACTCCTTCTTGATGTGTATGGGGCTATGATCGAACCTCTTGCTGAAGGGAAGGTTTCCTTTGATGAGATGCTAGAAGAGTTTTTGGAGAAAAGTGAGGCAATTTCCGAAACCTTGGAGGCAACAACTTGATGTCTTCTCCATCCGCAAAACTGAAAGAGCTATCAACCCTTCCGGCGTATCGAATCAGGGAGTTGATTCGGCAGAAAAAAGTCTCTCCAGTAGAGGTGACCGACTTTTTCCTCAAACGAATCAGTAAACTCAATCCGGAGTTGAACGCGCTTTTATATGTGAATGCGGATAACGCCAAAGCTTATGCAGCAAAAAGAGAAGCCATGGCACAGAAGGGGGACTTCTCAAAATCCCTTCTAGGAATTCCTCTTGTAGTTTCTGATGTTCTGAACATGAAAGGAATCCCCACAACTTTTGGATCTGTCCTTCTCAAAGACAACATTGTCGATGAAGATCATTATGAGATCTCTCTCTTAAAAGATGCCGGCGCAATCATTTTGGGGAAAACAAATATGGCGGAATTCCGCCTCTCGTTTACTACAGAGAACCGTTTAACAGGTCCTTGTAGGCATCCCGACTTCCCAAAGTATTCTCCGGGTGGGGGCTCGGCGGGAGGTGGGGTTGCAGTAGAAGGTGGTCTCGCACCCCTGGCAATATCCATAGATATGGGTGGGTCTCTTCGTGTGAATAGCAGTTGTTGCGGCCTTATTGGTCTCACACCTACACGTGGAAGGGTTCCGAATGTTAGAAGTCATCTCCTCCCTTTCAGTGAAAAGATGTTTTATCGGAAAGGGATCATCGCTCGCGATGTTCGCGATGTGGCAATGGTTCTCGATGTCCTTGCACAGCCCGATGCGCGCGATCCTCTCTGCTGCAAAACAAAGTCAGAACAGTTTGAAGAAAGTGTCCAATCTAAGCAAAAAGAGATGAAAGTCGCTTGGTGCCCGAAGTTTCATTTCCTAGAACTCGATCCGGAGGTCTCGGAAGTTACAACGAAAGCTGCAAAAATGTTGGAGACGTTGGGTCATCACGTTGAGGAATACCAACCGAAGCTTAGTCGCGACTTTGTGCAGCACTTCTTGAATATCATTGGAGTTGATCGCTATCTACTGATTATGAATTTGTTAAATCGGAAGGACCAAGAACCCTCGATTCTGATGGATTATTCCCAGGAATTCCTCCTTCATGGAGATCAGATTACGGGAGGGCAGTATTCTTTGGCCGTCACATATTCTGACTGGATGGAGAATGCCGTCAATTCCCTTTTTGAGACCTACGACCTTTTGGTTTTACCAACGATGACCGATCTGCCCTATCCAGTAGATGAAATATCTCTTCATGAGTGTACTCTCCATGATAAGGATTTTAGAAAGATATATGGACATACCTGTTTGTTCAACATGTCCGGCCATCCAGCTCTTACCATCCCGTGTGGTCGTAGCAAAACGGGATTGCCCATCGGTCTCCAGCTTGTTGGCCCTCATTTCTCTGAAGGGCGGCTCCTTAGTGTCGCCAATGACTTATTGGCTCAGTAGTCAAAAAACTTGTTTCTTTTTCAGTGATTTTGTGCTATGCATCCATCTTTTAAAAATTTACATTGGGTGGAAAGAACATGAAAAATTTTGTATTAGTAACAGGAGTGTTTTCACTTGCACTGCTCTCTTGCAGTGACGAGCAGGAAGTAAAGGTATATCGTCTGACAAAGGATGAAAATACTCATCAGCAAGCTTCTCCTCATGGTAAGTTATCGTCGGAACAGATGAGTCTGCCAACGATGAAGCCATCTTCTCCTGGAATCACCTGGACTACACCGGAGGAGTGGGAAGAAAAAGAACCTCAAGGGATGAGGGCCGGTAGTTTTGCTGCGGAAGGACCAAATGGAGAAAGCATCGACATTTCTGTGATCTTCCTTGGAGGTGATGGCGGCGGCGATTTGCCAAATGTGAACAGATGGAGACAGCAGATCTCTCTTCCGCCTTGGTCCTTGGAGGAGTTGGATAAGAACTTTGAAATGGTTCAGACTCCCTTGGGAGAAGCAAAAGTTGTCGACTTTTCCAGTGAAGAAAAGCTGACAAAAGAGGAATACTATTCCCGGACTGTCGCCGCCATAATTCCCTATAATGAGGGAATCTGGTTTGTGAAAATGATGGGAGAGAAGGATTTTATGGACAAACAGAAACCGGTGTTCCTCCATTTTCTAAAAACTATTGAGGTGTCGAAGTAAGCGTTCAGCCCCCTGCTTAATAACCGCGAAGATCGCGAAGGAGGCGAAGAAAGCGCGAAGAATTTAACTATTTCATAAAAAAATCTTCGCGTGTC
>SDBV01013588.1_pt1 | contig 10343 bp, 26 predicted proteins | sample 2277081 | NCBI WGS metagenome assembly SDBV01 (sample SAMN10402039, study PRJNA504765) | marine sediment metagenome | isolation source: marine sediment core GS10_PC15, 223 cmbsf | place: Arctic Ocean: Southern Knipovich Ridge | collected 2010 | reverse complement strand
GGTATGTATGTAATGTCTTCTGGCGCACAGCCTATCATTATCTTGCCAATTTCTAATCCTTCATCTTTAAGTTTCTTCAACATCTTTGCCACGTCACATAAAGGCATTTCTTCGATAGCATACATAGCCCCTTGTTCGTAGCTACCACATTCACGCTCGACCTCTGGCTCTTCTGGTTTATCAATAACCTTCTTAATCGTAACTAATCCAGATACAGCTTCAATTGCTTCTGGTATTAAGCCAACCAGCTTAGTAATTGGAAACTCGATAAACGCTGAATGCGCTTGTATCTTATCCTCTTGTTGAACACATAAGACTCTATCATCCCAATTCATAGCCATTAAAGGCAGTAAAGCAATACGTCTTGTGATACCATGCTTCTGTGACTCTGCGATAAACTTTGGTATTGTGTAATAGCCTTTGCCTATGAAATTCATCCATGCGGACATTTTAGTCTCCTTTGGTTAAGTATCTAATTCGCGAGTATCAAGAAAATCCTGCAATTTATTATTAGCTAATTCAACACCATGAGCCAATCCAATCAAGTCTATAAGATATTCATCTGATACCATATCGACAAAAGCCCTTTTCTCACAACCTGGCAATCTATGTCTAGTAAAATACAAGCGAATAAAATCTAATACATCTGATAATTCTCGACTACGATTACTTCGTAAATGAGTTATTTCAATATCCAATTCTTCTCTAATCGTTTCGCTTGCTTCCAATGATTCCCGCGATTCCCTTAGACGTTTATGAAGCAATGTTATTTCTTCTCTAAGCTGTAATCTAGTTTGTCCATGATTCGCTCTCATATCAATACATTCAGGACAGTGGCATTGAAATTCACCAGCAGATAAGTTTGCCAATTGTTCTAATATAGTTTTCCCGCGTATTAATCTACGCTTAACAGCAGAACATTCACCAGGCATAGGTGGCTCTTCCCCATTTCGTTTAGCCCAACATATTGGACAATTACATTTCTGATTCTGTAACTGTTCTAGCTCTAAGCCTAGCTCTAGTTCAGTTATGCGTTTGTATGCTGCACATAATGGTAAATCTATTAAGCCTGGCAAAGGAATAACCATCTCAACCTCAGTCGAATCAGACTTGTGTTCTTCACAGACTGGTATATATGCGAAATCTCTCTTGATGCCACCAGTCTTATATTCACTCAATATCACTTTCTGTAAAGCTACTGCTTCGCGCTCAGTCTCGCCCAAACATTTATTACATATCATTCTATTTCTCCTATATATTCAAGTAACCCTTACCTCAAGTCTAATCGTTTTTGATTTCTTATAGCTTGCTTTTGTTCAAAGTCTTCGTCTGTGAGAATATCATAAACTGCGGCTTTTACCATCTCCTTTAATTCAGCAAGAATCAAACTTGCGTTCCAATGCTCACCACCTAAGTCGTTAGCTAATTCAATACCCTTTTCTTTAGCCGCTCTCTGAATAAATGATATATTCATTACATTCCCCTTATATTCAACTCAATATCCCTCTATACGTATTGACTCATTAAGTTGTTCGATTAGCCTTACAGACCCATTTAGACCCGTTACTGCTCAAATACTTCATAATACTTAACTTTGTCAAACTGACGCATAACCATTATTTTAATATTCTCAGCCAATACAGGTTCCATAACCTTCATAAGATTAGCTTGTATTTTTTGCGCCGCATGATGACCATTACCTAACCATATTCCATCATGCCCTAAAGCTTCCATCTCGATACTACATAAATTGTAAATACCATTACTTAATGACGAAGTAATATGTTTGGTTATCCTATCAGCATGTGCTAACAATTCCTTTTGTCTATTCACGATTTACTTTCTCCTTTGTGCCTTTTACGAGCTATATAACCACCTATTGTAATGCGCCATAACAATGCTATTGAGCCAATACCTCGAATCTCGTTATCCTCTATTGCCTTAATCAAATCAAAAGTATCTACATCTTCGCCAGTCTTAGCTTGTATCTTCTCAGGATCATTGATAGTCAAACGCTTACAGTTTACGATAATTATCACACGATTATATTGCCATACTGTTAGGCGTGAATCTGTGCCTCGTATTCCAAAACCACCTTCGTATTGCCATGTGTATGATTTCCATTTAACTAATTCCACACAGTTACGAATTTCATAATCACCATAATAAATACGATCTCTTATTACATGAAACAGGTCTATTGCTGATAGCATGATTATCTCCTATCAGTTTAAGGTAATCGTCTCAATCTACCAATCTCTTTCAATACATCTTCGTAAGCTATTTTCCTACCATCAATAACACCACGATAATGAGCGTTAGTAATTGATTCATTAAGACCTGTGGCTCTATGTGAATCTCTATTTGTCTGTTTGATTTCGTCTTTAGCGAATTGTTCTATTAGTTTATCCATAATTCCCTCCACTTAAAGATAGTACCATACGTTTAAGTCTGGTAATTTCTTCTTCATATTTCTGTTTCTGTAGTTCCCAAATACCCTCATTTACTTCCGCAAGCAATTCAAGTCTCTTTATGTTTTCGATTGCCTTCTCCCACAGCGCATTGTCTTTATTAAAATATTCTATCATATCTTGCTTCAAGAGTTTTATCTGGTCTTTTATCGCCTCACGCTCACCATCTAACATCATAACCTCCTAACTAGCATTAAACAAATACAAGTGTTTATTGCGTTCCATATCCTGTACCTGACTACTCAACCTAAACGCCAGACTATCCATTACTACAATAGATAATAGCCCATTCTTGACGCCATGATCTATCATTGAATTCAGTACGATTCTGAACTGTTCATTATCCATTACCAACTCTAATTCAACATCATGGTTCTGTAGTGTAAGAGATTGATCGTAGCCATTTCTACCAGCTTCTATGATTACATCTAAAGGCTGTGGGGATAGGTCAATAGTTTGTTTTTCCATTGTCAAAACAACATCCTTTCTACATAGTCATCTTCGCTTATTTCTTTACCACAACGCAGACATTCATATACAATAACACCAGTATACTGCACATCTTCACCTTCGACTCGAACACGCTCATATTCTTTCCAGTCATGCTTTCTAAATAAGCATACAATCCTGGTGAAGCAAAATACAACGTTATATAAATACTCGATATAATAAGCCGCAAAGCCTTTACAAGTTGGCTTCTTATCATCACACCATGAGAGATATTTATACAATTCCTTGTGGTTGAATTGTGTGGGCAAATCCACTACACCACCTCCTGCTCCCAACGCCAAGCTTCATTACCAGCGTTAAGACTAGCGCAACATTTCTGAGCGTCACTCAACGTAACCTGAGGAACTATACAGAAACGCTCTGCTACATGTTTATAACCACGCTCGAACACAGACCAACTGCCCGATGCTGGTTTGAGGTAATACCTTTTTCTCTTAGCCATTATTTTGCTCCCTTAGTGTCGTTTATGATCAAGTTGTTTTGCTTGCTTACCAGACCATTGCATTAAATCATATACTGTGTTTGTTGAAATAAACTGACCCGTATGATGCACCCAATCTGCTATAAGTTCATCCAAACGTTTATGCAATATCTTATGTCGTTCAGCATGTTCTTCTTCTTCTGCTAATGCTTTATCAGCCCCATATACAACTCTATCCATGTGTTTATTGGTATAACACGATGGACATAGGTTCATTGCTACTAGTTCTTCTCTGTGCGCTCGCTTCTCAAAGTTTTTCTCACATTCCTTACAAATATAGTGTATGTCTGGATCATAGTTGTGTCGCATGATTTTGCTCCCTAATAGTATCCCAACCCCCTGTTGCCGGAAGTCGATGCCATGTTAATTCAGTTCGCACATTACCATTATCATCAAAGCCCTTAGCCCCTATTTCCATTGGAAAGTAACCTGGCATTAAACGCTTGCTGTTGATTCCACGCCATGAAACGTATACTCTCTTATATGATCCATTGACCAGTATTTTGCCAACCAGATCACCACCGCCATTTACGCCAATTCCTTTATACATCCACTTAGGTAATGTAAAAACCCTTTGTGCTAATAGTCCTTCTTGTGTCATCATATCTATTCCCTCGTATATAGCCCTCTAAAGCTGGTTCAATTCACTTATGGGTAATGTGTATAGTAACTAGCTTGAATTGCTTTAGAGGGCGTGTTGTGTTGGTTTAGTGCCGCTTATGATCAAGCCCACCTGCTTGTTTACGAGCCCATGCCTCTAAATCAAGAACTGTTCCACGTTGTTCAGCATGTTCTTCATTATCATACCAGTCTTGTACAAGTTCCTCGAAATGGTCATAGAGTAGCTTGTGTTGTTCAGCATGCGCTTCTTCTTCTGTTTGGTGATTGCCTTCATTAGTTATTAAATCTACAAGAGTTTCAGCCCAATATTCAACTCCGCATTTAGTAATCTTCCCTGTAGTATATCCCTGAGCGTGTAACATACACTCTCGCACCTTATCTATTATTTCCTTTTTTACAAGTGGCCTTTTCTCTTCTTCAACCAAACAGTTTAACAAAGCGTGAAGTTCCTCTATATCCTTATCTTCTGCCAATTTGCTAAGATAGACACCTATCATACCTTCATTGTCGGTATGTATATCGCTAATATATTCCAATGGCTGCAATGCCTTTACAATATCATCCTTTTTCGATTCTCTACAAAAAACTCTGAAATAATTATCGTTGTTAGTAGGCTCAATTACTAAGTCTTTCATTTTTCTTCTCCCGTTTGGTAGTGTTCCCCTATCTTTCCCATTACCTGATCTACTGCGAATAACCCTGCGCCATTCAAGTGTCTCTGCCATGCGTCGTTATTATACGAATACTTAAAGCCATGATACTTTAGCATAGTTCGTATCGCCTCTTCTGGCTTCTCTGGAAAATGCAACCTTACGCGATTATCTTCAAGGTCTTTCGTGATTCTAGCGCCATGTATCTCTTGCTCAGTTGTGTCTATACTGGCTTTAGCTTTCAAGTTCTCAATACGCTTTTTAACGCTACGAATATTAGTTCCCAAGTTGGTCAATATATATTTAGGTGTTTGCTCGTTGCCATCTTTGCGCGCCGTCTTTTTGCCAAATATTCTGACTTCAAGGTTGTAATTCTTGATCTTCGTGCGCTCTTCTTCAAGTCCTTCCAACTTAGCCTCTAACTTTGGAATAGCATCTGGATCATCAGAAGATATAACTGTGTTGTTTTCCAGATTATCGCGTATGCGATCTGCCTTATCTGAGTAGTGTTCAGCCTTGTCATGCTCATCAAGCCCCTTGCGTCGCCTACTATCCATGCTATCCAAGTGGTTTCTATGGCGTTTCTCTGAATGGTGTCCTACTAATATTGGTTGACCCAATGGGATCATATCGCTTTCTTTCTGTACCTGATTCAATGTGGCTTTCGCTGACTTAGAAGCCTTGTCTGATTTGGTGTCGTATCTATCAGCTTTGTCAAGTTGTCGCTGTTCGTATTTGTTCATGTTAATTCCCCTTCTGCCATAAACTCAATATCCTCATTAGCCAGATATTTATTAAATTCATCATTGGTCATCCATAAATGCAAACAATCAAGATGAACAAGAACAGTAGTAAAAAAATGTCTTGAATGTATATAAAAATAGTCATTATCCCATTTAATGAATTTACCTTTACACTGAAACCATGTCCTCATATCAAGCCCCTTTGCAATTAACCCAGACGACTGCTCTAACTATTAGAGCTAACTCCACCCCGCCAGCTTTAAGTCATGTGTAGAATTACAGCCACGCTTGCTATCACCTGACTGCATTAACAAGAATGTACTAGCCTGTTATGGATTAGAGCCTCATGTTTCTAATCCCCAGTGCTACTTTTAACTTAACTTGTTGGTCTTAATTCTGTTGTAAAAGAACTGTGTAACTGTGTTTCCTAACTTCCTTCTTCCTGCCTACACCTATAGTATACATAATAATACAATAAATGTCAAGCGATATACTAATAAAAAAAGGCTTTATTAGCAATATTCTATGAGTAATATTCTAACGAGGTGGGTTAAACCTACTTATAACAAGGGTTTAGCGATATGTAAAGAAAGTGCAAGTTTCTCACATTATTCTGTTTTTGTTCGCTTTTTAGGTCGTCCTTGCTTGCGAATCAACCCAAGATAAGCAATCCTATCTGCCACATATACTATATTGACATTAACCTCAGCAGCTAGTTCCTGATTAGTCTTAGTTGCATAAGAGTCTCTCAATACTTGATCCTGTTTTGGCGTCCACTTATCAGGCAATGCGTTCAATACCCTCAGTCTGCGTTGGATAGTGCTTTCGCTACACTTGAATAAGATAGCTATATAATTCCATTGTGTTTTCTTTTCGTAAAGGTGTTTTAGTCTAGCGTCTTGATCTTTACTCCATTTAATTTCGTTTGGTTTGATTCTGTATTGTTTGTCGTTTTCTTTGGTCATTACTTTACCTCACTTATTTTCTTGGCTCTATATTCACGCATTACTCTCGACCGGGACTTTCGTAATATTCCAGCTTTATACCATACATAGTTAGCGCCAGTATGGAAACGATGATATAATCTCAGTTGGTGGCTTGACAGTAAAATCAGTGTCTATAACGACACCTGCTTTAATCTCAGGTATATCATCATTAGAAATAACGACAACTTCATCACCCATTTTATATTTCATACTATATATTCTCCTTGCTCATTAGGTTTTAACCCACATCTAACCTCTAATGGTATCCTCTTAGGCTTTAGTTCCAATTCGCGCACGTAACAACCCCAACTATCATGAATATAATCCTTTTGCTTAGGACACCAATGCCAGCCTTTCCAGTGTAATTCGTTATCGCTTGGAAATTCATCATCATCTGATGGATACCACACACGATACGGACACATCTTACATAAACCACTTGACATTATAGTCTACACTCCAATCACCCCCCAGGCCACCATTCCTCTTTAACCTCTTTGTTATCTATTAGCTCAACCCCAAAAGGACTGCCATCAAATCGAACATCTCTAACAAGGTGATATTCCTCAGCCATGCCAAATATAGCACGAAGCGTCAATCTCTCTTTTTCGTATTTAGCTAGATTCTGAGACGTGATAGAAAAACATAGCCACAGTTCAGGATCAATATCTGCCCATAAACATAAATGTTGTTTTGATCTATCATCACCATAAGCTAAAAATAATAGCGGCCCATCGTACCATTCAAGACATCTCTCATATACCATTGAAGTTTCCATTTTCTCATCTTCCTATCCTTCGTAAAGTTGCATAATAGCATCGCTACCACCATCGCTTTCAGCAACCAGAAAGGCCAATGGACATTCATAATTACATCTCGCGTGAATAGGGCAATTATCATCATCTTTATCTGTAGCATTAGGATGACTACAACCATATCCATTATTGCAATGCTGATCACATTTTTCACGCACAAAATAACCACATTGACTAGCTAATATCCCTAAACGTATTCTTTTATTCATGGAAATACTCTCCTTGCTCATTTATCCTTCCCCTAGAAAACGCTTCTTCCACTCTATTGAAGTTTCTCCTGTGATATAATTCTTCCAAGATCGTGACGTATATCCCACACGATCCCTTGTATTGGGTATCCATATCCATACTGCTTTATGCTCAGAACACCATAATGACCCAAATCCCATTGATGCTTCAACATAGAGCCTTTCACCACACTTAGTACAGCCTTTCGTGGCTATCTCTGCTATAGTAGAACAGCCATCTATCTTGCGTGGTAATTTTAATCTATAATACAAGCCTTCTGGGTCTATTTTGTGTGTCATTTTTAACCACTTCCAATGCTATCACCAACAACATCTCGTGCATACTGTATCGCTTGTGTTAAATTGGTAAAGCTCTCAAAACTACAGTCATGTTTTCCTGTTTTACCACCCCAGGGCGTTTCGCGTGGCGAGTTCCCATTCTCATCAGTATCGCATATTACGATTTGACCAACATGAAAATATACATATACAGGCCCAACTCCAAACCACGACTTTATACGACCCCATAACGTTATATCATAATTAAATGCAAATTGCGGAACGCTAGTTATTACAACAAATACATAATGACATCTTGGATCATCATCTGGCAATCTGAAATTTGTAATATCCATTTATTACCCTCCCTCGGCTACTTCCAAAACTTCCCTCAATTCCTCTCTAATCTCTTCTGGCGCATCCTTAACTTCAAGCCCTAACTGCGCTAACTCTATAGCCTTCTCAGAATCATCACCATGATAAGCCAACCATGCTGCTGACCTATATAGCACCGATTGAGTTAGCGCATAACCATCAGAATGTAACGCAGCTTTAGCTTCTAGCGTAGAAGCATAGTGCGATACTGCTTGGGCTTTATCATTTAACTTCATGATTCTGAGCATAAAAGCTGAATCTGCGAATTCCATTGCTAAGTCATGGTATTTAGTGGCTGGATGCTTTGCTCTAACAATTTTCATCCTCTTACCACCTCTGGAAACTCTCTAACCATCAAGTCGTCTGGAACTGGCTCTTTCCCAGATACCTTCTTCATAAAAAACTTAACCCCTTGTTCTCGACATTGATCGCGAATCTCTCTAGCCCAATCGGGATTCATGTATCTAGCCCCTGGGCCTGTTTCTGCGCCTACAATACACCAGTCAATTTCATCTAGGTTTAAGCTAGGCAATTCATCTAGCAATGGCTCTAAAGATAAAAACTTGACTTTAGCTTCTGTTTGTCGCAAATGGTCTATGCGATAGCTATATTTAGAGCTTTCTACAGTAACGCCCATCCATATATTATCACACCATTCTAAATCACAACTAAGTTGCAAAAGACGTTCAGAACGCTTAGTAAGTAATTGATAAGTATGCTGTGATATTATACGCATCTCCGCAAATATATCATGGATAAACTGACTAGAAACATCCATATGAAATGTATCAGACATCGAGTTTACAAAAAATGTAGTAGGTTTGGTATGCGCTCTAGGTAAGTATAGCGCGTCATGATGCGTAGCTACCTTATTAAATCCATCCTTATATTTAGCCATCCCAGGCGTAGAGCCTTTTTCGAGTTGAGCAAAATACATTCCTTGTAATCGCTTAGTCATTCTTTCACTATAGCAATTCAAACAACCGCTTGATAATTTAGTACAGCCAGTAATGCAGTTCCATGTTTTTCCTGTCCATTCTATCTTCGACATTCACTTAACCTCCATAGCGCATTCCAATATATCCGCCAATACTGACACATTACCAGCTTCTAATTGTTCTTTTATCTCAGTTGGTATCATTGTATTAGGATCACGCAGTCTGGTAATTAGCTGTTTAATATTCTGTACCTGATATACTGATATAGCCTCATCATGTATCACAAATGAAGGATGATAGCCCTCGACTAAAGCTTGGCGCATAGCATCTTCTTCTACGCGCGGCAGATATAATTCACCAGTAAAAGTAGTTCCAGCATGAAGACTTCCCGTTGATAATTCAACACCTTTTTCAGTATTGTAAATGCTTTTTAAGTTACGATCTACCCAATCATCAAAAACAAAATTTACTCGCATTATTACCTCCCATCGCTAAAATGAATATCTAAAAATGCTACGGTATATGTCGCTACTACCAACGATAATATAATATGGTTATCATTCTCAAACCTAACTATACCATTATTATGTAATTCGCTATGATGTTTGCGACATAATGGAATTGTTGAGAAGTCAGACGATTTCATACCTACGCCAGCTTTAGCAGTATGATGTGGTTCTGCTGGCGTGGCTTGACATGCACAACATGGTTCTGATCGTATATACTCTAAATACCTTTTTGAACGTCCTGGCTTATTTTTTGCTAACATTTACCATCCCCCCTCTTCTTCTGATTCGCTTTCTAATTCATCTATTTCATCCTGAGTCATTCGTTTTGACGTTATTAGAATCATCAAGTCTGGTTCATCATCAATTAAAGTCATTAGTTTATCATTAACTGCCTTTTCAACATCACTATACATTGAATGTACAGGAACCCAATTCCAATCACCACGCTCGATTTTGCCATCTTTTTGTGTAACTCGCTCAATTATTACTACTGGTATCTTTTCTTCAGACATTGCTATCACCTCTCATTTTGCGCTACCTCTTCTCAGCTACATCTCTGCTAACACTCTACCAATTAGGGTCTTCGTCGCTTCGCATGAATTTTTCAGCAAGTCATCAATATTAGCCCCAATACCGCGCTCATCCAACGCTTGTCCTACCGCTTTCAAATTTGACAGATTCATTTCTGAATACTTCCTGGCCAGCAGTATCCGGTCAGAGCCAGCATTGAATACCGCA
>SDBV01013587.1_pt1 | contig 10344 bp, 22 predicted proteins | sample 2277081 | NCBI WGS metagenome assembly SDBV01 (sample SAMN10402039, study PRJNA504765) | marine sediment metagenome | isolation source: marine sediment core GS10_PC15, 223 cmbsf | place: Arctic Ocean: Southern Knipovich Ridge | collected 2010 | reverse complement strand
GAGCTTTCCCTCTCTGTATTTTATGAGCTTCATCGCGACAGCCTCACGCCATGCTCGTCCCTTTGGGCTGAGATATACTCTAACCCGCCCGTTGATGACGGCATGGCGATAATAGTTATTGCCTGTCGGTGGCCAGGAAAGCTCGGTCTTGAATTCTATCATAGCTCCAGGTTTCCTTCGTCGCCGTCCGGATACGGGAGCTCACCCTGCATCCGGGTGAAGGTCACGAGCACATCGTAGCCGAGACGCTCATAAAGAAAATTCAGCAGCTTCTCACTGGCCGGCTCGCTGTAATGGAGCTCGATCTTTGGCTTGCTGTCTTCCCACCCCTGGGCGCTGTCTCCGTCGACTTTGTTCTCCGGCCGGATCACGAGCTTCTCCAGCATCGCGGTATCTGCCTCGGCCTCTATTGCCCCCTTGACCTTCATCTGATATCTGATGTGACAGGGATCATCGTGGCATGCGATCTCTGTCTTTTGCGCGACTCCGCCGAGCCGATTGAGCAGCTTTACTACGGCATCCGGATTCGGACAGAGCTTCGCGAGCTCCTCCGGTGATATCTCGTGGATGCAGAATTTCGACTTGAAGCGCTTTCCTGCATCATCCTTCGGAGCCTTCAGTGAGAACTCTGTGTAATTTCCCCGAAACGAAATCGGTTCGTCGGTCGCGCCCGGCCTCTTAGCTCTCTTCGCCATCATTATCTCCCTTCATTCGATTCCACAACGTCACGAAAGCAACCGCCGCAGCAAGCGGCACGACTCCATTTCCCAGGAGTCGAAGCCGGTCCTGTCGATATGCGAGAGGGGATTGCTCCATCCGTCCGGCCAGCCCATCAGCCACTCCACAAAGCGCGGGTTGAGCTTCCGCCCCTTCGGTTGTCCCCCGTGCCGCGCTCCCTCCCCCGGCGTCCCCTTCGGCCCCACGCGCGGCGTTTGCCAGTGCCGGCTCGAGTCCGGGGTCGGCCTCGAGGATCCATCTCCACTCCTCCCGCTCTCCGGGGCCGGGGGGCCAATAACTTGGTCGACCAGCGTCGGCGTCTGGTCTCCCTCGCCCTTCTTCCTCTCCCGCCCCGAGGCCGCGCTCTCGCCCTTCCAGTCCCGCCCCGATGGACTGCGCCACCGGCTGCCGCCGGGGGGCGACTGAACGGCGACCGCCTGAAGGTCCGGTCCCGGCTGACCCGGATCCTTCGGGTTCGGTCCGCCCGTCGGCGTCTTCGGCGTCGGCCAGTTCTTCGCCGCAGCCCGATAATCCGGTCTCTTCGATGAATTCCCCGCGAAGCGCGCCTGCTCCATGTCCTCCGGCGTCATCATGCTGTCCGTCGGCGTCGGCCAGACCTTGCCCTGATAACCCAAGCCGCTTGTCGTGATCGGCGCGTCCTTCGACCGTGGGCCGTTGTACGTCCCGCCATCGTTCGTTTTTGGAGTATGCCAGGCAGAAGAGCCGCGCGCGCTTGTGCGGAGCGCCGACGCCAGCCGCGCTGAAAGTTCCCCACTCCGCATCGAACCCTGCTTCGGCAAGGTCGGCGAGGACTCGGTCGAATCCCAGCCGAAGGTGTCCTGGCACGTTTTCAAGGAACGCGAAGCGCGGTCGTACCTCGCGAATGATTCGGAGGACTTCGGGCCAGAGGTGCCGCTCGTCCTTTTCCCCTTCTCGCTTTCCCGCGAATGAGAACGGCTGGCATGGATATCCCGCAGATACGATATCCACGAGGCCACGGAACGGACGGCCATCGAAGGTCTTGAGATCGTCCCAAACAGGAGCGCGATCCAGGCCCGCGACCCCCATCCGCGCCACGAGAGAGGCCGCTGCAAAGGCTTCCCGCTCGACGTAACCCACGGCTCGATATCCGATGCCGAGGTATCGGCAGGCAAGCCCGATCCCGAGCTCGAGTCCTCCGCCTCCGGCACATAGAGCCAGCCCATTCACTCGCTCCCCTTCTTCTGCTTTTGCAACTCATGGAAGAGCCATTCTATATCGGTTGCGTTGCCCGGCATAAAGGACTCTCCGGCCGGCCCTGTGATCTCAATATAGCCATTATCATTGAGCCGCATCAGGCAGAGAATATCTCGTGAATCGCGTTCATTCCGTGCTGCTCGGGATGCTCGTATTTCCGCATCTCTGCGCTTGCACCAGGCTCTTCGCTTCTCCGGGTCTTTATAAGGCATCAGCCTGTCTCCTCGATGAAGCCCTGCCCACGCGCGGCTTCCTTCTTGCGGCGCGTCTCCGCGGCGTTCTTCGCGTGATGCTTCGCATCGTAGCTCAAATGACATTTCTGACAGAGAAATCGAAGATTCCGGCGGCGACTGTCCTTTGGATTATGATTGAGATGTGCGGTCGTGCAGACGATGCGGAACACCTTTCTGCCATTGATGGTTGCGGCCCCACTGTCGATTCCGGCCGGGATGAAAGTCCCGTCACTCTCTCGATAGCCTTCCTCGTGATTCTGGACGCCGCAGAATTCGCACTTGTTGCCGGCGCGCTCCTGAATCTCAGCGCGAATCGCCTTCCAATTCTTCGGATAGAGCTTCTGGTTCTCCGGCTTAATCGGCATCTATGCCTCCATCTCTGCTATCTCAAAACGAATGACATAGAGTATTTCGTCTGCATGTTGCCAGCGTTTGAATGCCTCAATGAGTGGTGGCACGAAGCCGGCCCTCTTTGCTGCCGGGCCAATAAGCTCCGGGTGTTCGTCGAGATACTTAAAGCCTTCGCCCTCGTAATCTTCTCCTGGCATCCAGAATGTAGTTTGGAGATATGGCGCGCACGTTAGCCGGATGATACCAATTTTCTTTCCCTTGAAGCGCGGCGATTTATCCCACGCCTGGACGAGCTCCCCTTCCTTGAAGGACTCGGCATGCCGCGGCTTCCAGTTCCGGCGCGTGACTTCTTTTGCCCGCGCGAGAAGAGCCGGAGAAGTCCAGGAGAATGAGATAATCTTCACTTCTTTCCCGTCTCCGGCGGCATCAGAGCTTCCAGCCCCATCCCTTTCGACAGTGCTTCATCACCGGCCACGACCGCTGCCTGCCAAACGCTCATCTTGCTCTTGAGCATGATGAGCGGTGCGAACGCTTCGCGGAATTCCATCCCGGTCGCCTCCATCATTTCGTGGAGCATGTAAAGATACTGATGAGCAATACGCCAGAATTGCCGGATGACCTGATTCTGCCGTTCCTCAACCTGCTTCTCGGTACGCGGCTTACCTTTTGAAGAGTGCGTGATTTCAGGATCATCCGGCGCTGGCAGTTGTAGCTCAAACTTATACGGCACGCCGATTCTCATCCAGTGAACGAGCAGGACATTCTGAGGATTCGTATCGTTCATGTTGATGAACTCTGCGCCACGACGCCGGAGAAGAACCTCGATCTGATCTCGCGACTGGTTGCGGCTCACTGACGTGCGACTCGCATATTTAGCCATCGGATTTCCCTTCGACTATCTCCACGAGCTCCTGGATCACGCGCGGCTCCACCGCGAGCTCGTGAGTCAGAAGCCAGTCCTGAATCTTCGCGTAGGTATTCTCGCCGCTCCCCTCCTGCGGAAAGTGCTGATGGAAATGCCTGAGGAGATCAGCCTCGGTCGTGATACCGTCTGGCTTGAGGTCAAGATGGACGGTCTCCCCTGTCCGCGGATCACCCGCGAAGATAAGGCGGAGACGATCCCCATAATATTCCCACTGGCCTGTTTTCATTTCGGCTCCTTTTCGTTATTTTCTTCCGTTTTTTGCGGAAGCATCTCCGCAATATCATCCCACTTTTTTTGTCTCTGATACCCTATCGCGGCAAAGCGATCCATTGCTCTCCGACGAGAGGCCGCGCCGAAGTTCTGCGCGGTATGCCCGGTGTCGCTGCCATATAGGACTTCGATGCCTGGAAATCTCCGCTCCAGCCATTCGGCAATTCAAGCATCAGTGCTCCTTCATCGTCGAGCCATCCTTGAAGAGCCTTGCTGTCTCCGCCAGATGCGGCGCGGGCTTCGGCTTCGGATACTCCATCGGGTGCGCTCCGGCATATAGGAGCTCGCGCGCTTCCTGGCGTATCTCTTTTGGCATCCAATAAACAGTATGAGTCTCGCCCTGGAAACGGCGCGGATCAGCAAGCACCGCATCCTGTCCGAGTTTCTCGCGGATGTTTCTTATCCGCTGACGATAGCTGGCGCCAAGCAATCGGCCTTCATAAGGCACTCTGAGAATCTCCGGCAGTGCGATTCCGACATCTCCCCGTTCCAGGAGCCAGGAAAGCATAAGTTTCCATGCCGGAACTCTACTCATCGGGTTTCCTCTCCGGCACCCACACATATTTTTCCGTTGTCTCTGCCGCCATCGGCCGAACTGTCGGTGCGGCGCAGGTCGGGCAACGATAGAGTTTCGATGTGTGATATCGAGTCGCCTTTATGATTTCCCCCATGCCCGGCATGAGCGGATCGCTTGGCTTCTCGCGTATATGAACTATCGCTGTGAATTTATCCTCGGCCATCGGCATCAGATCGGAATCTCCTCGTCAGTGGGATCGAATCCCTCGTCATCGCCTCTCAGGAGTTCGGCGAATCGGAGCACGTCTGCCTTGAAGCGTCGGTTTTTATCATGCCACTTCGCATCGCCCTGCTCTGGATCGTAGCTCTCTGTAATCCATTCCGCGAATTTCAGGAATTCATCCTCATTGACCTCATCGAATTTCTTGCCCTTGATGTCATTCCCGAAGGGGATCACGATCTTACCGAGCCGCTCCATCTCTGTGAGGTCAGTGCCCACGTCCTGGGCTGGCTTCTTCGCGGGCTGGCTGCGCTCTGCGCCGGGCATCTCTTCGGCCGGAGTCGCCGCGAGTCCTGCAAAGGCCGCAAGGCCAGCAAGGGGGCCACGAAAGGCTCGTCCGATAGCCCGCGTATGAGACATTGCGGAACAGGCTGATGATCTCTGCGCGAACATCCCACCTTCGTCGGCAGAGCAGATTCCCTCGCCAGCGGAAAATACCTGTCCGGTTGGAGTATGGACAACCTCGACCCGCGATTGCCACGTTTCCTTTTTGAAGCCGCTGTCAGGCGTAGTGTCGATTCTCTTTGTCCAGCGGAGCACGGCCATCAACTGCAACGGCAGAGCGATAGTCGTCCACCATGTCACGAGCGGATAATCCTTGCCCTGAATCTTCGCCACGAATTTCTCGCGCCCGGCATCATGCGTCATCTCGTCCATCATCTTGACGAGCTTGCGCATCTTCAAGAGAGTTTCGGATGGATCGCTGGAAAATATCTCGACCGGCACCAGTTCTGTCCGCTCGACCTTCTCGATCTCGCCCGTCTCTTTGTTGACTGTCTCTCTCTCCGCGAGTGCTTTCTGGTTCATATCGGTCTCCTCTCAAGCCTCTTGATTCTGTCGAGAAACATCTGGCCGCGCATCCAGGCGCGGATACTCTCGGAGTAGCCTTCGATGGTGCTGTCTTCCCCGTTGGGCCGCTCCTCTCCCCGCGCTTTACGCTCGGCTGCTTCCGCACGGAGTTCTCTAAGACAATCGAGATATGTGAGTTCCGGAGTCGGCTCCGGGCGTTCTGACTTCGCGCACCACTGGCAACCGGGGCATGAGCCAGTATCGCAATCGCGCCGCTCGCGCTCCCACTTCGGAGTATCGAGCTCGTCCGCCGAGAGTTCGTAATCACCCTGGCCCATCTCTTTCTCCATTTTGAAGGGCGGCGGCTATTAAGCCCTTACACTCGCTCCGCTCTCCTTTACGGAAAGCGGGTAATTTAAGCGAGACCGCCCAATCTTTGTTTTTGTCGCTGGCTCGCGGAATATCGAGAGGGCCGAGGCTGCTTTGGGCAACCAATCGGGAAAGAAAGGAGCTTTGGCGAGACCTCGACCACTCTCTTATTTGCATTGAAAATCGCTCCTTCTTTCCCAGACGCCAGAACTATACATCATTCCCGGCGGGATGTAAAGATGAAAGGGATATTTTTCTCAGTTTTTTTCTTTACATCCATCCGGGGTCGGGTATATTACTGACGGACGCGGGAAGGCAACTCAAATGCTCAGAAATAGGTGGCGGGTACGGAACTAAGCAGCAGGCCCTTCCGGGCCTGTCCGCGTCCACTCCTGCCCGCCGCCGCTTATCCGAAGGGGACTCCGTGCCTGGCCGGCCATGGGAGAAATTCTGGTATCAGGAATGGCGCGGCGATACGAAGCTCCGCGATTGTTCGGCCGCGGCGCGCGGAGTCTGGATCGAAGTCCTCTGCATGATGTGGAGCGAAGGGGTGGGAACGATGTCTCGATCCACTGAGAACTGGTCGAGGCAGATAGGTATTCCGGCGGATGTTACAGACTTGGCCTTGCGGGAATTGAAGAAGAATGAGGTCGGTGATATCGAGTTCCGTAACGCTGGCGTAACAATTACAAGCCGCCGTATTCAAAGAGAACTTAACAAGCGTGAGCAAGGGAACTTACGGGTCAAGAAGCACCGCGAGAAAGCGGCTGGTAATGATTCTGTAACGGACGATGTAACGGGGTATGTAACGGGGAGAGGAAAGAGGAAAGAGGAAAGAGGTCATATTAAAGAGCAAAAGAGCAAAGCCAAGCCGCCTAAAAATGATCTGGAGCCACTCCCCCCGGAGGCATTCTCAGAAGCGAAGAATCTGGATATATCTCCGGCTCTCCTAGTACTCCGATACAAGGCGCGCCGTGATCCGGTCTGGATTCTCGCGGCCCTTCTGCGCACCGCGGAGCGCGCGAAGCAGACTCCGCCGCTCAAGAAACCGGGAGCTTATTTCGCCAAACTTTGCCGGAACGGAGAACCGCCGAATGATGATGCGCTGGAAGCGGCCGGAAAGATCGTCAAGAACTGGCGGCGAAAACAGAATGAAGGCGTGATGCCTGGAGAGGAGAAGCCATGAACAACCCATACATCGAGGCGATTGAGGCGCTGGATAAGGACAATCGCGAGAGAGCTGAAAGGCACATGGCAAACTGCGGTATAGGCATAGACGCTGGCTGTGAAATTTGTCTCATTCTTGATTATTGTCTTGACTTTACAACCGGCCTTCTCGCTGATATCAAGAAGCGGCTGAAGGAGAATCCGCCGGTGAAGGTAAACATAGAAAACGCGCTCGACCCTAACTATGCGCATCGTGCCTTCGTCTGCCATCTGAGTCCTGCGCATGAATTTCCAGATATACTACCCGGTAAGATACGCGAGTACTGGCTGATTCCCGTGGAGGATGAAGATGGAGCATAACGGAGACAGCGTGCCACCGCACTCGACCGATGCCGAGATGGCTGTGCTCGGCTCGATGCTTCTCTCGCGTGATGCCGCCGGCACCGCGGTCGAGCTCCTGCGCGAGCATCATTTCTATCATGCGCGGCACCGTGAGTTCTTTCATGTGCTGAGAGAACTCTACGGTGAAGGAATCATGGGCGATGAGATGGTCGCTCAGGAAGAACTCAAGAAGCGTGGCAAGCTGGTCAAGATCGGCGGCACAAAATACATCGGAGACGTGATATCTCGCACCCCTTCGTTCGCCAACGCCGAGAATTACTGCCGGATCGTGCTTGAGAAAGCTCGCGTGCGCGAATACATAGAATTGCTTGCCGACAAATATCAGGCCGCGAATGAAGATGGAGTCGACCTCGGCGCCGAGGTTGGCGATCTCGAAGCGAAGCTCATCAAAATCGATTCCGTCTCCGTCTCGACAGGCCCGCAGGATATTAAAGATATAATGCAGGAAGCGATGGATGAAATCGAGGAGATCCATAATGACGGCAAAGGCCGGCTCTATGGTATCCGCACCGGCTTCTCCGGTCTCGATGCTTTGCTCGGCGGTCTCCGAAAGTCGGAACTCATTATCGCGGCCGGACGTCCATCGATGGGCAAGACCTCTCTGGCTCTCAATATCGCGCTCACGGTCGCGGAGCAGGATCATCAGGTACAAATATTCAGCGCGGAGATGAATCGCCATGACCTGAGCATCAATATGATGTGCATGGCCGGGAGCATCAACTCGATCCTCGTGCGCCAGGGGAAGCTCGATAAGCAGGAATATATCGAGATGACAAAGACGGCCGCGAAGCTCTCTCGTTATCCAATCATCATCGATGATACTCCGGCCATTCATCTGCACGAACTCCAGTCCAAGGCTCGGCGCCTCGCGGTTGGCCGTCCGCCTTCGCTCATCGTGGTCGATTATATCCAGCTTCTCCAGGCGCCCGGCGAGAAGAAGCACCATCAGATAGATGAGATCGCCAGAGGACTCAAGGCTCTCGCGCGCGAACTGGAAGTGCCGGTGCTCGCGATCTCTCAGCTTAATCGAGATCCGGAGAAGCGCGGCGACCGCCGGCCAATGCTGGCTGACCTGCGCGAGAGTGGCGGGCTGGAAGAAGCCGCGGATGCGGTGCTGCTGATATATCGGCCGGAGTATTATGCTCCGGAAGATGAGGATCTCAATGGCCTGACTTCAATCAATCTCGCGAAGCAACGGAATGGGCCGACGGGTAGAGTTCATCTGCATTTCGAGAAGCAGCACATGAGCTTCACGAATCTACACGGGAACCTGAGCGAGTATCAACTCAAGAAGCTGTGAGGAGAAATTCAATGGCCGGCAAGCCGGAATACGATCTGGTACGAACGATCCCGGTGTGGGCAGCCCAAGACGCAGTTGGAGATCGTAGTTGCCTATATGGAAGCGAACCGACGCAGGATAAGAATGGATTTTATTCCGGGCCTGATAGTCTGGTATTTTTCGCCTGGCCATATATAGAGCAGATATTTGAGGGGGTAGGGCCGGGCGACTGCCGGAAGATCATAGTCCGAATAAGCCGAAGGGAGAAATCCAATGAGCAAGCCTGACGAAATCACGCTGTGGGCGACGGTGAATTCTGCCTATCTCTGCAAAAAGGCGCTCTATTTAGAGGAGCCTCGATGCCTTGAAGTGCCCGGAGAGGGCGTCTTATATAGGTGCGGTAGTGGTATGTACGAAGAAGGATTCGCAGTCCTCGAAGACGAAGAGGATGAGGATGATTCCGATGTAGCCTCGCGGGATGCTCTGGCGAGGCTACTCTTCGACGGCCTCGAACACGGCCACAAGCGCCCCGTGACGCTCAAGGTCAAGCGCGGAAAGGCGGTGAAGGGATGAGCGTTTATGTTGATGCGCTCATGCATCATGGCGGGGTGGTGCGCGGAAGGCCGATAAAGACGTGCCATCTATACATTGAAGCCTACGATGATATTGAAAAGCTCCATCGGTTTGCTGCGGCAATCGGGTTGAAGAGGTCATGGTTTCAGCACAAGCCTGGCAAGTTACCTCATTATGATCTCGTGAAAAGAAAGCGAGACGCGGCGATCTGGAGAGGGGCATCTGAGCATACGCGAGAGGAATTCGTGGAGTTCGTAAAGGCGTGGCGAGCGGTGCAGACAAAGGAGCAGTCATGAGCGCGAAGAAGAAGGTCAACGTGACGGTCGAGGAGGTGTAGGATGGGAAAGGTTACGGAAGCTCGACGACTAATTATGAGGTATATCCGCCGCTATGGATTATGTACCATATCCGTAAAAGGTAGTGCTACGTTGCTCTTGATTCGTAAGGCGCGTATCCAGAAAGGGAAGCTGGAGATATTGGATGCGCACAGTTATCAGTGGGCAGTACTTGAAGGATTCGAGGCTGTTGTATCTCTGGAGACCGCGCCATGAGCCACCCGGAGAGCTACCGCGAGCAGAATGCGTGCGCGAACTGCAAGCACGTCTGCCGGTATGGATTCGTGCCCTTTATCAGTACAAATTTCGGGGAGTGGGGCTTTTGTAAGATGCGCTTGGATGAAAGCACGGATACCGACAAGGACACAAGTATCGTCGTCAAGCCCAGCGGCATCTGCGACGAGTGGGAAGGCGAGGAAGGAGAGCTTGAAGCCGACGCCGATATCGCGGCGGGGCGCGTCGAGTCCTTCGACAGCATGGAGGAATTCATTGAGACATTGCCGCAAGGCGAGGAAGGAGACGGGGATGTTAAAAGAAGAAATGCGTAGAGTCCAACAGGGCATTGATGACCATGATGCAAACATGACTTATGCCTCATGGTTACGCAGTGAAAACATAAAAGGCACAATCAATAATCTTCTCTGGGCAAGCCTGCCTAGCTCTACCCCACTTCGAGATGCCGAAGCACTCTCTTTTGCTATTTGGCGTGCAATCTCTGATGAATATGAAAAACATTTCGAGCGGCTGAAGGAAAAAGGAGACTCCGATGAGCATATTCCGGGACTCGATTAAGGCGGTGAAGGACGGCTCACTCACAGAGAGCCATCCTGTCTATTCTAAAAGTTTCGGCTCTTTTGACGACGCTATCGAGGCAGCCTGCGATGCCATCCTCGGCGAGTACG
>SDBV01013586.1_pt1 | contig 10345 bp, 10 predicted proteins | sample 2277081 | NCBI WGS metagenome assembly SDBV01 (sample SAMN10402039, study PRJNA504765) | marine sediment metagenome | isolation source: marine sediment core GS10_PC15, 223 cmbsf | place: Arctic Ocean: Southern Knipovich Ridge | collected 2010 | reverse complement strand
TATATTTGAAGCTCGGTATTCTTGTTAATACAGACCGACATGCAGAAGATGTAGTAGGTCTGACAAAGGCTGCGATTACAAAAGGCCATGAGATCTTGATGTTTATGATGGACACAGGGGTCAAACTCCTCGGTAATTCTTTCGTAACAGATCTTTGTAACGAGATAGGTGTCCATATGAGTTTCTGTAACCACAGTACCGAAAAACTCGTGGTTTCCAAAGAGGGATGCCCTGATAAAATAGTGTGTGGAAGCCAGTTTGACAACGCCATAATGAATCATGAAGCTGACAGAGTTATTGTGTTATAAATTAGAAATGGGAAATAAGAAATAACAACTTTAAACAACGAGGCTCTTGCAAAAGTCTTAAAAAGATACTTGTTTGTCATTCCCACGAAAGTGGGAATCCAGTATTTTCGATGGGTTACGCAACACTCTGGATTCCCGTTTTCACGGGAATGACGACTTTTGCAAGAAGCTCAACGTAATGGGTTTTTTCTTTTATTTCTAATCTCTAATTTCTCAGTTCCTATTTATTAAGGAGGGAAATAATAATGAAGATTTTGCATATATTAAATGACGGCCCAACTGATTTATCAAGCAAGGTGATAGATACTCAGTCCAAAGACCATGAGGTAAAGGTTGTTGAGCTTTCAAAAAAAGAGGTTTCGTATGAGACTATTATCGATAATATTTTTTCTCACGACAGGGTAATTTCATGGTGAAAGAAACTAATGACCAATTATCAATGATAAATGATTAATGCCTGTCAATTCCTCAGCGCTGAATAAAATTGGCTATGTCCTGATAATCTCCTTACTCAACTTATCTGTATTTCTTACACTGTTTATCTTTCGCTCTTTGGACGACAATAGACTCACAAGCTGGCAGTGGACATTTACCGATGTGGATATAGCCAGATTTTTTTTCATTCTCATTCTCGGGATAATTATTGCCTATGCATTGTCAAAAGTCTCCTTTCCCGAATGTAACCCTGCCATATTCCTTTTTCTTTCCTCCTTTGTAATTAGTGTGCTTTTTTGGAAAGAGCCAGAAGTTATTATTGATGCCTCAAGATATTTTACACAGGCCAAGCATCTTAAAGTATACGGAATAAAATATTTTATAGGGGAATGGGGCAGAAATATTAATGCATGGACTGACCTGCCACTTGTGCCTTTTCTGTATGGCTTGATTTTTAAGTTTTTTGGAGAATCCAGGACCTACATCCAGATTTTCACAACCTCTCTTTTTTCAATGACCGTTGTGCTTACCTACTTGATAGGGAAAACGCTCTGGGATAAAAATGTGGGGTTTTTTGCAGGGGTATTACTTTTAGGAATTCCATACCTCTTTACACAGGTGCCTCTTATGCTTGTTGATGTCTCCACGATGTTCTTTCTCACATTTTTAATTTTTGCATTTATCAAAGCACTGGAAAGGGGAAAGAAATGGATTGCTATTTCATCCGTTGCTATATTTCTTGTTTTCTTTTCCAAGTATTCAACTTGGCTGATGCTTTCAGTATTGGTTGTCATAGTTCTGGTTTATCTAATACAGAACACAGAACACAGAACTCCAGACTCTAAACTCCAAACTCGTTATATTTATCGTAGCGCATTGGTTGCTCTGATTGCAGGCTTTTTTATCGGATTTGTCATTTTATTTAAGTTTGATGTTTTTTCAGGACAGATCAATCTCCTACTTGATTACCAAAAGCCGGGGCTAAAACGATGGGGAGAGAGTTTTGTCTCTACTTTTTTTTATCAGATACATCCATTGATTACAATTGCTGCATTATATTCCATTTATGTAGCTTTTAAGAAAAGAGATTTAAAATACTTGATTATAAGCTGGTTGATATTCCTTATAGTTTTACTCCAGATAAAAAGGATACGCTATATAATAATAATATTTCCGATGCTTACACTAATGGCTTCCTACGGGTTACAGGTAGTCAAAAACAAAGAACTCAGGAGATTTGTTGCTTTGTGTATTGTTGTCTCTTCACTTGTTTTAGCAATCTTTGTATACCTTCCTTTTTTACAAAAAATGAGCTCTGTAAATCTGAAAAATGCTGGTAGGTTTTTGGACTCTGTTGATGCAACAAATATAGAGGTCTTGACACCACCCTCAACAAACCACGTTGTCAATCCGGCAGTTTCTGTACCGATTCTTGACCTTTTCACTGAAAAAGACATTTACTATCATTATGATACTGGTTTTTCTCCACCATTTAAAAGAATTAAAGAATCACCCCTGAGGTTTACATGGGAATATAAAAACCCTGAGTATTACTCTGTTAACGGGAAGGGAGCAGTAGGGAATACGGCGATTGTGGTAATTTCCAGCGAATTAAGGCAAACCATGCCAGATTATATTACACAGAGAACTAATGGCTTTCACATGTCTAAAATATTTAAAGATTCTGTCGGAGTTTTTAAATATGTTACAATTATAAAGATATATCAACAGGGACAGGAAGTACTTTAGAATTTTATCAAAATACTGCCAGTCCAACAATGAGATATGAATTTTGATAGAGGAGAGTAAGGAGGTGACTTCTGATGGGTATAGATGACGATGTTGAACTGAAGATAGGGCCTAAAACAAAAGCTAACGAAGTAATGCGTATGCATCCTGAGACCACTGACTATTTTATGGAACTCGGGGTTTGTAGCTGTGAATTTGATGGTGAGTTTGGGAAGCTGCCCATGAAGAAAACCTTGGAAGAGATTGCACGGGATAAGAATGTCCCTCTTGAGGAATTGTTGGAAAAGATAAATAAGATCATTGGTCTTTAGGTAAAGAGTAAGAGGAAAAAGATTATTTTTCATGGGGGGTACTTAAAAATTCAGATTTCAGATTAAGGATTAGGGAATATAATCAGCTTAATAAGGAATCATAATCAGATAATAAGATTTTTTAATTGGACTATTAAAGTAGCATATAATATTCTTTTTAATTATTATATATTAAGTATAGAGTATGTTATTTAGAGTATGTTATTCGCCATATTCATATTTATGTGAAGGAATAAAAAGTTAGCACAACCTTTAGGCCTTTTAGGGTAGTAAAAATTTTCAAAAGAACTTTTTTAATATACTATAAAAATGTGGGTAGTGAATCTGTGGAAAAAGAAGAAAAAACATCAAAAATAGGCCTTTGTGATGGGAGGATGATTCAAAGCAAATAGAAGGAGGTATAGGAATTGGACAACGAAGAAAGAAGAAACAGAAAATGGATTTTTGTGATTTTGGCATTCTTCGCCGTGATCAGCATGGCGCCTTACAGGTTAATGAATGAGTATTACATCTATATCGCAGCCTATATGTGGTTTGGCATTGCCTATGGGATGTGTCTTCAGTACGGAAGGTTCTGCTTTGCATCTGCATTCAGAGACCTGTTCGCTGTCAGGGTTCCGAGGATGGTTGTAGGTATCATGATAGCCATGGTATTCTTCAGTCTTGTCGGTGCCTTTACAACCACGGTTGGAGCAAGCGCCTTCCATCCTGCTCCTTTTGGGGTTATTCACGTAATAATAGCTGGCGCCATCTTCGGAGTTGGGATGGTATTAGCTGGTGGCTGTGCATCAGGCTCATTGTATAAAATCGGTGAGGGTAACGGCGTTTCCATGCTCGTTGTTTTATCACTCAGTGTTTCTCAGGCGATTTTTGTAGATATCGCCGGATGGACTAACAAACTCGTCCCGCAGTCCTGGCATGATGCAGCACTCAGAAAAGGACTCCCTGAGGTTATCAATGTAGGGGATGGCTGGATGGATCAGTACCTTGCCGGCTATGTCTGGAACAAACCTCCCATAAGGATAGCCGAGACACAGGTGATTGCCGAGAATTTTGGAATAGCAAAATACTTTGTAGGAGACTCGCTGTTAAACGTCATAATACCAGCAGTATTGCTGCTAATCGTGATTTATATCTTCTGGTCAAGAAAGATTTTCATGCGGAACAGGATTAAGGAGGGCAAAAGCAGCAGAGGTTTTAAGGCTAATCTTATCGGCTACTGGAGCATGATAGTATCCTCAAAGAGGACGGCTATAGCAGGTCTGGCGCTGGGTATTTTTGCAGGGCTTCATATGTTTGTCATGAGAAAACTGCAGCTCGCTTTTGGAGTCCAGAATTTTGGGGAGCTTATGACAAGAATGGGGATAGATTTTGGTGTATCTGCAAGAGGAACGGTATTTGACCCAGGCTACTGGTATGTGACCACTCAGGAGGCGCAATGGATCGGTTGGTTATTTAATAAACTCGGCGTGAACAATATGGACAATATATATTTCGGGCTTACTAATGGTATCCCCAATCCACTCTTTAATCCAGCAGACTGGATGTCACTCGGCCTTATTGGCGGTGCTATGATGATGGCGCTTGCACATAAGGAATTCAGGTGGAAAAAACCCACAAAGGAGCTTGCTATGTGGGCAATTATAGGGGGCACATTAATGGGTATAGGCTCCAGGCTTGCCCTTGGATGCAATGTCGGGGCCTTTTTTGTAAGGATTTCCATGGGTGACCCGAGCGGGTGGATGTTCGGTATAGGCATGGTAAGCGGCGCCTATATAGGAGTTAAATTCTTCAATTGGTGGACAGAGAGGAAGATGGCCAAGGAGATGGAGGCATTTTAATATTATATAAAACATTTTATAAAGGAGGAAGTTTATTATGGCAATGAAGTTCGAAAAAAAGGGGGATAATACATTTACGTTAGATGTATGTGGTTATGTCTGTCCTCATCCACAGATTTACTGTAAGAAGGCGCTTGAGAAGATGAAGGAGGGTGATGTTCTGGAATTACTATTTGACAATCCATCCTCTTCAGAATCTATTACTTCCATGTGCACTGTAACAGGGGATGAGATTTTTGAGCAGAATATGGATGGTGGCAAGTATAAATGGAAGCTTAAAAAGGTTAAAAGAGACTAATTTTTTTTTAGGAATAGGAGGAGATTGATTATGAAAACACCACTCTGGATTGCTATTATAGTACTTATGTCGTTCATTGGTTTTCTGATAGGTTATAGTGTAGCACCTCGCGAGGTTGTGACTGCCGGTCGAGGGGCTAGTGGCTATGAAGCAGAAGGCGGAGGTTATGGAGCACCCTCAGGAGGTTATGGAGCACCTTCAGGAGGTTATGGAGCACCTTCAGGAGGTTATGGAGCACCTTCAGGAGGCTACGGCCAATAGTAATAGTAAATTGTAATGGCCTGATAAATCTGAGAAATAGGCAGGTGTGAAAATGAAAAAAGTATTGATTGCAGTAGATGATACTAAGGGTTCCAGGGCAGCAGCTGCAACATTTGAGAGGGTGTTTTCATGCATACGTTCTGAAACAACACTTCTTTTATATGTGCAGAAAATTGAAGGAAGGTCTTTAATGGATGAGATGCTTGGTGATGCTGAAATGTCCACACTAAGAGAAAGCCTTGAAGGGACAGAATTTCAAGAGGCCTTAGACAGAAAGGCGAATAAAATTTTAGAATTTTATAAGAAATCATTGGAAGAAAAAGGCATAACAGGCTTAAAGACAGTTGTTAAATCTGGTCACCCGGCAGAAGAGATCCTTAAAACTGCTAAAGAGGAAAATGTTGATATGATTATAATTGGGTCAAGGGGTAAAAGGACCCATACTCTTTTATTGGGTAGTGTTAGTAGAGAGATAGCCAATAACGCTGAAGTTCCTGTGTTGATTGCAAGATAAACAAACAGCCTTGCTGGACAATGGTTTATTTCAAGTCCATCAAGCCGATGTAAAGATTAGTAATTTTAATATCAGAAAGGAGGATACAAGAATGAAAAAAACATTGTTGCTTCTTATGAGTATTGCATTAGTTCTATCCTTTTCATTGGTTTCATGCAAGAAACAAGAGACGCCTCAGAAAAAAGAAGCACCAGCAGCAGGCTATGATGAAAAAAAAGCCCCTGAGACGCCGGGCTATGGTGAAGAAATAGCTCCTGAAGCTGGTGGCTATGATGAAAAAAAAGCCCCAGGCTATTAAAAAGATTAAGGAACTAAATAGACTATTATTTTCGGGGCAAGCATTGAGATGCCCCGAAAATTTTTGTATAATTAAGCATGAGTTCCCTCCCCGATAATCCAAGGTATCTTTTGAAGTTCCTATCTGCTAATAAGGAAAGCACTACTGTTATACTTGGGGGTGGTCTTGCCGGGCTTTCTGCCGGGTTTGTCCTGGCCAAAGGCGGCCAGCAGGTCGTGGTATTTGAAAGCGCCCCTGTTGTAGGAGGCCTTTCAAAAACAATAGTACAGGGTGAATTCAGGTTTGATCTGGGCGGCCACAGGTTTATCACAAAAAATGAGAGAATAGAGTATTTTGTAAGTGACCTGTTAGATGGAGAATATTTAACAGTATCCCGCAAAAGCAAAATCTACATGCGCAATAAGTTCTTTGATTATCCTCTGAAAACCTCAAATGTTATGTTTGGACTGGGTATATCTACTACTTTAAAAGCAATCTCTGACTATAGTAGAGAAAAGGTTAAGAATTTTTTTCGTTCACCTGTCAATATTTCACTTGAAGACTGGGTAGTGAGCAATTTTGGCCGCACAATATTCAATCTCTATTTTAAAGAGTACAGTGAAAAGGTATGGGGTATGGAGTGCAAAAGAATAAGTAAGGAATGGGTGGCACAGAGGATAAAGGGTCTTTCCCTTTGGACAGCAATGAAAAATGCCTTTTTTAACCTCAATGGTAAAGATATAGATACTCTCGCTGATAAGTTTATCTATCCTCCAATGGGGATTGGACAGATTTCTGATAGGTTAAAAGAAGAGATAGAAAAGGAAAACTCTGTTTTGACAAATACGAAGGTCTCACAGATAATCCATGAGGGCTTCACTATAAAAAGTGTAATAGCGAGAAACTGTGGTCAGGTTTATGATATAACGGGTCGTGAGTTTGTCTCCAGCATACCCCTCACAACTTTCATACAGATGCTTACACCGCCTGCGCCTGATGATATTCTTGAGGCAGCCTCCAGGTTGAAATATAGAGATCTCGTAATAGTAGTTACTATGCTCAATCGTGAAAAGGTCACTGACCTCACGTGGTTGTACCTTCCAGAGAAGAAGATATCTATTGGAAGAATACATGAACCCAAAAACTGGAGCCCTGATATGGCACCTGAGGACAAAACGCATATTGTCTCTGAATATTTCTGTTTCGAAGGCGATGATATATGGAATTCAGAGGACAAAGAACTTGCATCAGTTACTATGAAGCAAATGGAGAGAATGGGTTTTATCAAGGAAAGAGAGGTCATTGACAGTTGTGTAATAAGAGTACCTAAAGCATATCCTCTCTTTGAGTTAGGATATACAGAGCATTACACTAAGATTTTAAGGTATTTAAAGAATTTCAGGAACCTTCATATCATTGGCAGGAGTGGGATGTTCAGGTACTACAACATGGACCATTCAATGGAGTCAGGGATTGAGGTGGCTGAGAATATACTTAAAAATTACAAAATTCAAAATTAGCAATTAACATTTTAATTTTTCGATCATTGATATTTTCGTAAAAAGTCTGAAAAAGCATTTTTTTGTCATTCCCGTGGAAACGGGAATCCAGTCTTTTCAGATAGTTACATGCGTTCTGGATTCCCGCGTTCGCGGGAATGAAGATTTTTTACGAATTCATCATCATTGTTAAATGCTAAATTTGTATTGATAATTCTGGTTGAAATTAATTAGCTAATAAATTGGAGAATTTCCAAATAAGATTTATGAAGTGTGCTCTTATCATACCTTCCTGGGTGCCTGAGGATATTTTTTCCACAAAGACTGCAAACTCCCAGATAAACTACTGGCAACCTCTTGGAACGCTCTATGTTGCCTCTTCTATATTAAAGGCAGGTCATGATATAAGGTTTCTAAACGGTGCCTTTATGACCCATAGCGAGATATTAAACAATGTATTAGCCTATAAACCTGACTTCGTTGGTATCTATTCAACCACTTTTGGCTGGAAGAGCGCCATCCGTACAGCATCAGATATTAGAGGAATGTTTAAAGATGTATTTATAACAGTTGGCGGGCCCTATCCGATAGCAATGCAGGAAAAGTGTCTGTTGGACTCAAAAGAAATTGACGCTGTAGTTACTGGAGAGGGTGAGATAACAGTGGTGGAGATGATAGAAAAGTTATCTGATAGTAAAAGTCTTGCAGGGGTGGAGGGAGTAGTCTTCAGGGAAGGAGAAGCAGTTATAAAAAATTCACCACGCCCCCTTATTACAGATCTTGATTCCCTTCCGTTTCCTGCGAGAGAGCTTTTAGCAGATGCAAATGACTACATTCCACCTCCTGCCACATACAGGAGAAAACCGGTGGCTGTTATTATGACTGCAAGGGGCTGTAACAGGAGATGTATCTTCTGTTTCCAGATTGATAAACAGAGAAAAAGCGGAATAAGATATCGTAGTGTTGATAATGTTATGCATGAGATAGAATTGTGCATGAGACATGGATACAGAGAGATAAAGTTCATTGATGACACTCTTGCGGCAGATTATGACAGGGCAATGCAAATAGCACAGGAGATAAAGAGGCGACGGCTTGATTTTACATGGTTTGCTTCTGCGTGTGTTAATCAGGTGGATAAACCACTGCTAAGGGCGTTTAAGGATGCAGGCTGCTGGGCAATACTTTTGGGTGCGGAAAGTGGTGTGCAGAAGAACCTGAATACTGTGAGAAAAGGCATAACTCTAGAACAAACGCGTAAGGCGGTGAAAATAGCCAAGGAAGCTGGTTTAACGGTTTATACCCCGTTCCTGTTTGGCATTCCCGGTGAGACTTTTGACGAAGGACTTAAAACAATTGAGTTTGCCTGTGAGCTTAACCCTGATATAGCAAATTTCCATGCAATAACGCCGTTTCCCGGCACAGAGCTTTATGACAATCTTGACAAGTACGGTTCAATGTCCTCAGACCTTTCCGATTTTACTTACCAGGGCGCTGCATTTGTTCCCTATTCCATGACAAGAGAAGAGATCACAATGCTCAGGCAGATGGCTTTTAAGCGATTTTATTCTCGTCCGCGTTTTATCCTTAAGAGGATATTTGGCATGAGGAACGTTCGTGATGTAAAAGCCGCTGTGAAAGGATTCAAAAGCCTTTTTTGGCTCTGGGCAAAAAAAGATGTTTTTAACAGAAAAAAAGGGTTGAACTAAGATTCAAGCTTTTTATATCCTAAGATATTCCTTGAGCAGGGCAGGGTACATGCGCGGGTTGAAAAGGATATTTATCATTAAATAACACTCGTGTGTGCAGTAGCAGCCGTGACTTTTAATTGATTGAACGGACTTTCTGGCGTGTTCAGACTTTAATATTTTTTTTATGTCATATCCGCTGTTCCTTACATTGCCGAGTTTCATTTTAAAGGACTCGCACGGATAAACGTCTCCGGTTTCCGTAAGAACAAGATTTAGTTTGCCTGCATAACACGGTATTAACTGTCTGTTCTGTATTACGGTATCATATATCAGGCGGCGCTGCAATATATCCTGGGCTGCCTTGAGTTTGGCACCTTTGAAACGGTATGTGCTGGATATTCTCTGTTTCAGGTTCGACGCCAGTTTATTGATCGTATCCAGGTATTTATTAATATTAATATCCTTTAATCCCTCATCAGGAACGTTGCCCCTTATGAGGGACACAGTGTGGGTTTTTATACTTTTCAATTTACAAATGAACTCAATAAGATCATCCATGCTGTCCTGATTTGCTGAGCAGAAAACCGTATTTATGCCAAGCTCGAAATTCGGGTATTTCCCGAGGAGTTCTCCCAGAGCAGAGCAGGTCTGCATTGTTTTATGAAAACTGCCTTTTCCCCTGATTGAATCATGCAGTGCTTCAGGACCCTCCAGAGAGAGCTTCACAACAATGGTGCTCTTTCTGCAGTGTTTCAGGATTTCTTCTACTTTTTCCCTTATGATATTAGTCAGTAACCCGTTGGTTGGTAAAAGGATTATGACAGGTTTATTTCTTTCATAAAACACCCTGGTTATTTCAACAAGGTCGTCTCTCAGGAATATCTCACCCCCTGAAAATGCAAGCCACAATAAGTTCCCTATTGATGAAGAGATCTTCTCGATCTCATCCAGTGTAAGTTCATCTGAATTTCTTGCTGACTCAGAGGAGGGATTTACCCCGTTAGAAAGTTCGGTATATTTTTTATCTTGTCCAACTTGTGACGATTCTTTTCTAACGGGATAAAAACAAAAAGGACATCTTGCATTGCAGCGTCTTGTCAGGAAAAAGGTAAGATGTAAGGGTGTGCGCTTACAGAATACAGAGCCTATATGGCGCAAAGG
>SDBV01013585.1_pt1 | contig 10347 bp, 8 predicted proteins | sample 2277081 | NCBI WGS metagenome assembly SDBV01 (sample SAMN10402039, study PRJNA504765) | marine sediment metagenome | isolation source: marine sediment core GS10_PC15, 223 cmbsf | place: Arctic Ocean: Southern Knipovich Ridge | collected 2010 | reverse complement strand
AAAAAGATCTTATGATATGGCCTTTAGTACGATGGAAAGTTCTGTTATATATAAAAAACAAAAGATTTAATCTTGCTACTGGTCAGGCCGGTCATACTAAGCTGTCTTTAAAAAACTTTAGATATATATATAATTCTCTGAAATATGCCCCTCATAGATTAAATAATAAGTATAATATTTTGTATTATGTTAGTGCAAGAGGTCGTTTAAATAACAGAAATTTCAACATAGGTGCAGATTATTATTCTTCTTTATTACCCAAAACACTTGTTATCGATGCTTCATACATAGGGCATTATTATATTCCTGACAATACTGAAAACTTTGCAACAGGAGAATATGGCGAATTAAAAGCTTTTTTAACCTATCAGATAAAGAGACTTTTTTCTAAAAAAAATAATCATGATATCGAAAGGTTTATTGAATTTCTTAAAATGAAAGTTGATATTGAAGAAGATTTTGCCCAAAAAGTTAGAAATAAATTATACTTTTACTATTTTAGTTATGATTTTTACAGAGCTTATCTTAAAAATCTTTTTAAAAAATTAAGTCCTAAAGTTATTTTTGTTCGTGCAGCCTCATATGGAGGATTTATTAGTATAATGCTAAAAACAGCAAAAGAAAATGGTATAATAACAGGAGAATTTCAGCATGGGAATATATATAAAAGTCATATGGCTTATAATTATGGAGATTCGATGTTTAAAAGTGAAAAATATAAAAAATATCTTCCGGATTATATATTGACCTTTGGAGATTACTGGAAAGATCAGATAAAAATACCATCTAAAAAAATATCCATAGGAAATCCTCATTTTTATGAGAGTATTAAAAAATATAAAGATATCAAAGAACAGAAAAACACTATATTAATAATATCTCAAGGCGATATTGTAGATAAGTTTTCCAAAATTGCACAATATTTATCAAAAGAATTAAAAAATTATAAGATTGTCTTCAAATTACACCCGGGAGAAGTACCATTTGAAAATAGATATAAGGAATTATATAAATATCGAAATATTGAAATAATTAAATCTGGGGATATATACGAAAATATCGTTTTATGTGAAAATATCATTGCCTGTTTTTCAACCAGTATTTATGAATCTTTAGGTTTTAATAAGAAATTATTTATTTTAGACAATGACATGTCAAAAAAAAAAATCCCAGAAGAAATTGGTTTTAGATTTAAAGATAACGAAGAAATAAAAGATTTAATTCTAAATACTACAGAACGAGATATAAATTGTGATCTAGAATATTATTTTAATTCAAATTGGGAAGACAATTACAAACGGTTCTTAAGAGAGGAAGTTGGAATTAAATAACCGATTAATGTTAAAAACTACAATTTGTACCATAAGCTCCCTTAGTTTTATTAAAAACAATTATATCTCAAAATAGATTTATGCGTGTTTAAGTAATTTCCAATTAAGTTTTAATTCTTTCTTCCATTAAAAACGTTAAATGCTAGGAAGAAAAACATTATTATCTGTAATTTCTTTAATATTTTTACGTTTAATCCAAGGAATAATTTTAATATTGGCTGTAAATCGATTTTTACCTACGGACTTCGGTTATGTGAGTGTAGCTCAATCTCTTTTAGCTTTTTTTTTATTTTTATCTGATTTAAATCTATCAACAGCTCATCTAAAATTAATGGCTGAAGAGAGAGAGAAAAGCAATGCATTTTCGACATACTTTTTCTTAAAGATTTTACTTGTTGTTATTTCAAGTATTATTTTTATCCCTATTTTCTTCTTTTCGTTAACAAATAATTTAATTATAAATAACCTGGAGCAAGTTTCAATAATTACTGTCGTTTTTTTTGATCGTTTGATTTTCTCTATCCTCATGGTATATAATTTTAGCTTTCAAGCAACATTAAAAATCGCAAAAAAAGAATTGGCTACAATTATCGGGCAAATATTTGGATTAATCTTTGCTTTGATTTCAATCTTAGTCTTGAATAGCTTTATATTGTATTTAATAAGTACAATCATTTCGAATATGCTTTCTTTATCACTCTGCATTTATTTTGGGAGAGAATTCAAATTCACTAAAATCAAAAAGGAATTATTAATAAAATACATTAAATTAGATCTAGTTTTTATTTTACCTTTTTTTTTAATCGTGGTTATAACTAATCTGGGACCCTTAATATTCCTTCAATATCACAGAGAAGAATTATTAGGTGTCTATTATGTAATTACTATATTTTTTCTTATGGTTAAAGGAATAGAGCAAGTATTACGATCACTATTAATTCCAAATTTTTCACTATTATATAAAAATAACAAATTAGATCAGATTAGGAAATCAATAAATTTATTTGAAAAATATACTGCTATCCTAAATGGCATAATAATTGTTATTGGAATTATTTTTGGGGATTATATTATAAAAATATTCCTTGGACAAATATATCTTGAGAAAGGTTTATTTTTATATTTCGGTTATCTTATAATTTTATTAAATTTTTCAATAGTTGGTCCCTACTCACCATTAATCATTGCTACTGAAAAATACAAAATTTACACTATTACTCTTTTTATTAGTTTAATCTTTTCTATACTTTCTTGGGTAATTCTTATTCCATCTCTTGGGATTCTTGCCATTAAGTTAGGAACATGGATTGGATTTATACCAGTAGCAATTATAATTAGATATTATAGTTTTAAGTATTTTAAAATTGGAAAATTGAAATTTAATAATGCTTTGAATTTAGTGGTTATTTTTTCTATGATTATTGTTAGCTTTTACATTTATAGCTTATATTTTTCAATTTTGATAAGAATATTATTCTGCTTATTTATATTGATTTTATACTTAGGTTTCTTGATGTTAACAAAATTATTAACGAGAAATGACTTTAAATATATCATTAATGTAATCAATCCCAAAAAAATGTTCGATTACATAAAAGAAGAAGCTTCACATGATTAAAGTAAATACAGAGAATTTCAGAATGGAGTTATCTTGAAAGTGACTTAGCTTATAATTATGGGGATATAGTTCTTGAAAGTAAAAACTACGAAAATTCTCTTCCAGGTTATACTTTGACTTATGGAGATTAATGGGGAATGAAAAGATTAAATTACCATCTAAAGAGATAACTACAAGAAAGCCTTATTTTTATGACAGAATCAAAAAATATAATGTTATTAAATATTAAAACATTAAAAATACGAATGATTTTAGTCCGTTTCATTGACCTAATTAATATTTTTAAATTTAGTAGAAAAAGAATTTTAGCTGAACCATGCGTTTTATGTAATAATAATAAGTTTATTCCTATTGTTCCTTTAAAAAGGAAATCAAGAAGTTTTATAATATTATGTTCAAGATGTGGTTTAGGGAAAATTCATCCTATGTTTTCGAACGCATTCTATAATCTATATTATAGAAAATATTATAACGAATTACATGGAGTTCCACAATCAACCCTTAATCAATTTAAAAGAGGGATTATGATAAATGAATTTGTAAAGAGTAAAATTGATAATATTTTTGGAGTCTTTGAAATAGGTTGTGCTGGAGGAGGGAATCTCTTAGCCTTTAAACATGAAGTCAAAAAGATAAAATTAGGGGGATTAGATCCATCTGAAATTGCGATTTCAATTGCCAAAAAAAGAGGGATTACTGCAATTCGAGGATTTAATAAATCACTTAACGAAAAGATACTTAAGGATTACAATTTAATTATTATTTCCCATGTAATTGAACATTTCATTAATCCATACAAAGAATTATTATATTTATCCATAATAACTACTAGAGGAACTCATTTTTATATTGAAACTCCTAATTCTGAATCTCCAGTTTATAAAGTTCCATTAACTTCCTATTGGTTTCGGTTATCACATACATATTATTATACCGAGTTTACCTTAAGAGCTTTATTTAAGAAATGTGGTTTTACTATAATTAAATTTGAAAAAAAAGATCGCATTTGTAGATTTTTGTTGAAAAATGATAAGATTTTGAAAAATTATTCATTTCGGCAAATTAATTATGGAAAAAATCAGTTACTTACATATAAATTATGCGCATTAAAGTCTGTTTTTTATCTGCCTATTTCTATTAAACAATACGCTACTAAAATATTAAGACATTTCTCAATTGGATGATTTGCTCAATTTGAAATACAAACTAATAAAAAACTCAGCAAAAAATATAATTTTTTAATAAATTATTTAAATATAGATAGTGGTTAAATCTCTAAGAAACTTCTATTATAATGAAAGATAAAAAAAACTAGAATTAATTATTTCTAAAAAAAATGAATATTATTTCAATCATTCCTGCCCGAGGAGGGAGTAAAGGTATAATCAACAAAAATCTTAAATTAATAGGTAATATCCCATTAGTCGCCCATTCAATCAAACATTCTTTAAAATCGAAAATTATAAGTGAAACCTATGTATCAACAGATAGCACAGAAATAAAGATGATTTCCTTAAAATATGGAGCAAAAGTAATAGATCGACCCGCCGAATATGCTTCAGATACAGCCACTACTGAATCTGTCATGAAGCATGCTAGCAATTATTTAAATAATGATTTTGATTATATAGTTTTATTACAACCTACATCACCCTTAAGATTTCCAGAGAATATTGATGAATCAATTAAGCTGATCTTAGAGGAGAATTCGGATTCCTTATTATCCGTATATAAAAACGATTCTTTTTTATGGGGTTCAAATAATAAACCAATAAATTATAATTTTAAGCAAAGACCAAGAAGACAAGATAAAGAATGGGAGTATGTAGAAAATGGTTCGATATATATAACAAATAAGAAAATTTTTTTAGAGGAAAACAGTAGATTAGGGGGAAAAATATCAAAGTATATAATGCCTAAATGGATGTCATTTGAAATTGATACTCCATTTGATTTCGAATTAGTTGAATTTATTTACACTACAAAATTTAAGCACCATCAACGAAATTTAGGGGAAATCATTAAAAAGCTGAAAATGGTAATATTTGATGTTGATGGTGTATTTACAGATGGTTCAGTTTATTTGGATCATGATGGAAATGAAATCTTAAAATTCTCACGCATAGATGGTAAGGGAATTGAATTAATAAGAGAAAAAAATTTAAAAATGGTGGTTATATCATCGGAAAAATCTGAAATTATACTACAAAGAATGAAAAAATTAAAGATTGAGGATGTTTATATAGATATTAAAAATAAACTAGAAATTTACGAGAAATTAAAGGAGAAATATTCTTTAGAAGATGAAAACATTTGCTATTTGGGTGATGATATCCAAGATCTTGAAATAATAAAGAGGGTGGGTCTTTCCTGTTGCCCATTAAATGCTCAAGTAATTGTAAAAAAGTATTCAGTCTACAACTCTTCTTTTAATGGTGGCAATGGTTTTGTGAGGGATGTATGTAATTTGATTTTAGAAAATCTTGACTATTTCTTAATCGAAACTAATAAAGACAAATAATATTTATTTCTTTTCGTATAATTATCTAATGAAAATAAAAGAAAAAAGCTAATTTTTATGAACGAAATTATAATAAAAGATAAACTGATTTCTAAAACTTCTCCTGTTTTTTTTATTGCGGAAATAGGAATAAATCATAATGGTTTATTAGAAAATGCAAAAAAATTAATAGATTTAGCAAATATTTGTGAGACTGATGCTGTAAAATTTCAAAAGAGAACTCCAGAAATATGCGTTCCTGAATATAGGAAAAATTTAATTTATGAAACTCCTTGGGGAGAAATCCCGTATCTTGAATATAAAAAAAAAATAGAGTTTGGAGAAAAAGAATATAAGGAAATAGATTATTATTGTAAGGAAAAAAATGTTATTTGGTTTGCCTCTCCTTGGGATGTCCAAAGTGTTAAATTCTTAGAGAATTTTAAAGTTCCTTGCTATAAAATTGCTTCTGCTAAGTTAACAGACAGAAAATTGCTCGAAGAAATAAGTAAATTAAATAAACCAATCATTTTATCAACAGGAATGAGCACTGAAGAAGAAATTGAAAAAGCCGTTAGTATTTTGAAAAATAATAAACTTATTTTGATGCATTGTACTTCAGCTTATCCTGCTAGAGAAAAAGATTTAAACATTAATTATATCTTAACTTTAAAAGAAAAATATCCCGAATATATTATTGGTTATAGTGGTCATGAAGTAGGTCTAACACCTTCCTTAATTGCTATAACTCTGGGTGCAAAGGTAATTGAACGTCACATAACCTTAGATCGTGCAATGTGGGGCTCTGATCAAGCAGCAAGTTTAGAATTTCCTGGTTTGCGGAGATTAATACGGGATATGAAGAAAATAAAGCTTTGGAAAGGAGATGGAATCAAAAGAATTACTGAGGAAGAAAAAAGGCTTAAAAAAAAATTAAGAAATAAAAATACTTTATAATTAGATATTGAGAGAAAATACTATATCATTTCTAACTCTTCATTATTATGTTCAAACGATTTAAATATAACTCTTTATTACCATCATCTAAATACCAAGCATTATTTTCCCAAACAACTTTTTCATAAATTTTAATTAATTCTCTTCTCAAATTTTCTCCTATACTATCTTGAATTTCAGATCTTCTAATAAATTTTTCATATTCTTTAGGCAATTTGACATATAATATAAAAACATTCCTCATTTCAATTATTTCTCTTTCTTTTAGATTATTAAAGTGAAGAGCAGGTTTATTTTGCAAATATATTGAATCTTTATCAATTCCTTCAGCATTAAAATTTCCTTCCTTAATAGCAATATCTCGCAATTTAGTTCCTTCAAAAGGATAAAAGAAATTAGTATTAGGATATTGGACGTCAGCAGTTCGATTAATATCAATTGTTTTTTGATAAGTTTCACGAGTTTCAAAAGGAATTGCAAGCATATTAAACGAAGAGGTTCTAATGCCAGAATTTCTAAATAATTTAAATGCATTAACTATATGGTTCATTGAATCACTCCTATTAAGAATCTCCTTTCTCAAATAAGGATCGCCGGTCTCAATTCCCATCGAAACACTAACACAATTCATGTCTTTAAGAATCCGAGCTTTTTCTTTAGTAACTGATTTCGGATTTGTCATTATAACAAAAGGTATATTGAGCTTACTCTTATATTCATCTGCAAATTCTCTCAAATTTTTTAAAGGTCTGGCAAGAAAATCCTCATCATGAAATTTAAAAAATCCTATATTGAATTTATTTTTAAGATGTTCTAATTCATTGACAATCCTTTTTGTGGAATATCTTCTCATCTTATACCCATGCTCTTTATATAAACCATGGTAAAATTGATTAATGCAATAGGAACATTGATTCATACATCCCCAATTTAACATGTGATCTCCCCCTATATAAAGCTTCCCATCAAAAGGTTTAAGAAAATGCCTTTTATCAAATATTTCCCAATCTAAATATGGTAAATCATCAAGATGTTTATAAAGTGGTCTTAAATCTGTTTTTATTATTTTATTGTTTTTTTTTGTCCAAATATTTTTAATTTTCTTAATTTCTATATTTTCTTTAAGAGCTGTTAAAAAATCAGTGAATGCTTCTAATCCTTCACCAACACAGACATAATCAGCCATATATTCATTTAAAACTAACTCTGGATTTAAAGTGGCAAATACTCCCCCCCAAATTAATGGGATATCTGGACATAATTTTTTTGCAATAGAAGCTAGCTTTTTAGCTGTATATCGTTCATAGCTTAAAGCTGAAAATGCTAAACAATCAGGATTAAATTTCTGTATTTTTTCTGTAAAATAATTTTCTAGATCTATTTTTTTCCTGTTGATGTCATATGAATTAAAATCCACTGACTTAAACATTTTAATTTTTTCTCCAATTTGCGTGTTGTCCACTAACCCAAAATCAATTTCACTAGTTGTAAAAAGGTCACATTTAACTCCTTGTTTCTTGGCAAGAGCTGAAAGAATTGAAATTCCGATTGGCTTAAATCCAAATTGATCTAAATTTGGCCAGACGAATAAGATTTTCATTTTCATTAAAATTTTTTATAGGTATTATCTATTTCAATAAGAGTTTTTGAATTTAATTAGAGAAAATAATTAATTGATTAACTTAAGTTTTAGGGTATAATGCTTTTTAGGTTATAAAAAAATTTAAAGTTTTTATTGAATGTGCATAAAAAAGTTTGAATAGATTTTCGCTTGCCCGTAAGGATTTCGTTTCTAATTTATTTTTTTCTGTGTTGGTAATCACCACTCACTCGACAAATTACGACATTAAACCTTGAAAATCCTCCATTTTTATTAACAGAATTGTCAAATAGATCGTTATTATTTTTCAATTAATCACTAAACTATAAATTCTTTAAGTGGAAATATTTATCGCTTTTTGTCGGATGAGTGTTGCTTGCCATTAAAGTTTTTTTTTACTTGCTCTAGAGCGTTTTTCTGATTTAGTTTTGTTTTTTTAAAGCTTTATAAGTGTTTGCCATTATTAGTTTATCCAAGTTATCCAAGATAACATGATAATTACGCACGGTGCAGATTAGATCGCGCTCGTCTTCAACCATCATTAATCTAGAATTCCAAACTTTAATTATTATAATATACTTATAAATTTATCAATCAATTATCCACTAATTTTCAATATCTCGGAATTTTTCTCTTTTATTTCCAAACCTCAATATATAAACTAATCACAGGTTTGTTATCAAACTCTTTATTCCTCATAACGTTTATCTTTGAACTTCTATATTTCGATTTATTAATAATTGAAAATCCACATTTCCTAAGGAAATTCGACAATTTTTCAAAATTAAAGGCATTAATATGTGCTTTATAAGGAGCATTTTTGGGGATTAGACTAACACACCATTCAGTAAAATCGTGTTTATTTAATTTCTTGAGTTTATGCTTTACCAAATCTGGTTCGACTATAGGCCCTCCTCTATATTTACCTTTTCTATAAGAAGCAAAAAAGTTTACTAATTTCCTCTCTAAAGTATCTCCTATAATACGACCACCTCCCATGTCAAAAAACTTGAAATCTTTATTATAATAAGCTTCAAAGGCTTTATCCATATCTGGAACAGAAATCCTCAATACTCCATTAGGTTTTAAAATTCTATGACATTCTCTCAATAGAAAAATAACTGAATTATCTGGGAGATGTTCAAAAACATGTGATGTAAAAATAGCTTTAACACTCTCATTTGAAAATAGTAACTTCTTCTCTGATCTTAAATCAAATTGATAATCTACATATACACCTTTTTGATAAAAGTCGATATTTTCCCATCTAGGATAATACCATTTTCCCCCTCCCCCTAAATTTAATAACCTATTCTTAGGATCAGGAGGATAGATAATTTTCAATAATTTAACACGACGCTTTTGGAGAAATAAAATACTTTTATAGAAGTTTTTTGCTATTAATGCTAATAAAAGATGATTGCTACCAAAATTAATAGCTACTTTCCTAATTATTTTTCCAACTCTTCCACTTCCACCTGTGATTAAAATTGATTTCATAAGAGATTCTTGGTTGAAATTTTAATTAACACTAAATTTTTTTTCTAATATTAAATTTTTGATAATCAAATCCAGTACAGAATATTCAATATAGATTTTTTTAAGAATTTTACCTTTGAATCTTGTAGAACCCGTTCTGGCTTGAATTATTATCCCTATCAACTTAATTAATTGAATCCCTTCTTCTTTAAGTTTTTTATATTTGTCCTAATTTGTTGATTAATCATTCTTACTATTTAAATTTCATTTAAAGTTTATTATTGATATAATCAGGTTATTAAGAAAGCGAGATTATTAGAATTAAATAACCTTAAATGAGTACATACTTGAATTAATTAAATAATTTCATAAATAATGATTCTTCTTCCTGTCTGGTATTAAAAAAAATGCATCTTAAAAAAACGGGCATCCCAGAATATGAAGGATCCAGTAATAATTTTAAAAATGGGAACCTTTTTGCCTCAAGTCGTTCACATATGATGAGAAAATTTACTGATTGAATTCCTAAATAAAAATCACTAAGATTATAAGCAGGAACCCATTGAATACTCCCTTTTCCAATAAAATACAAATAATTTAATTTTCTCGCAATCAAAATGTCATCTGGTTGAACTTCATCATGCAAATATTCACCCGCGATCTTAAATTCAATTAATTCAGACATGCTATCTGATATTACATTATCAAATGTGAAATTTAATTGAAAAATTATAGTGTTATAATCAGTACTTGATTCAACCGACAAAAATTGATTCATTACTTTCTTCATTTACTACGCTAAATTAAAATAGGAGAAAGAAGATAGTTATATTTATGAGCAATAAAAACAACTATTTTTGGA
>SDBV01013584.1_pt1 | contig 10347 bp, 6 predicted proteins | sample 2277081 | NCBI WGS metagenome assembly SDBV01 (sample SAMN10402039, study PRJNA504765) | marine sediment metagenome | isolation source: marine sediment core GS10_PC15, 223 cmbsf | place: Arctic Ocean: Southern Knipovich Ridge | collected 2010 | reverse complement strand
CAATCAGCGACAGGACAATCGCAATGAGTGCCGCATTCTTGGCGTCGGATCCGATCGACGGATCGATCTGAGTAATGCGTGCAAGCGTCGTTTCCATCGAGCCGGCCCGCGTGATCTTGGCCGTTTCGTTATCGACAAATCGCCCCCACTGATCCTCATCAAGCTCACGAATCCCCGCCTCAGGATGAACGCTCACATAAACAAAACGCCCCACGGCATCGTCGGCATTCAGTTCGGCAAGGTCGGCGCTCAGGATGTCGTAACCATACCATTCCATGTCCCCGGCATCGGCCTTGTATTTGATCTCATCCAGCCTCTCCTTGATTTCTTTGGCGGTGGTTTCCTGGGCCAGGTCGACAACAATCTTGACCCCGCCGAGATAGTCGGCCAGTTCCACCGTGTCATCGGCAATCTTCTCCGCCGAAACAACGCTCACGCCAAGGTCCTCCCGCTTGCTGAGCAGCCCGTCGAATGCTTTACTGATGGCGTCGCTGACAACCTGGTTGACCACAGGGTCGGAAACCGCCTCTTCGCCGAAAGCCGCGGTCAAAACTTTCGACACCAGCGCCTTGTTCACCTGGCTGGTGGAAACGGCAAACGTCTTGTCGTCCTGTTTGGACACCTCGAGATTGTAGAGCCTGCCGCCGGCGTCATCCATTGCTTCTTCGATCGCCGTGGTCACCGATTCGACATCCTGCCACGCCTCATCGAACGTCACCGTTGCCGTAGTGGTATTGGTTGCAGTGGTTGTGATCTCGTACTCAAGATGATAACTTGTATCCTTGATTGGATCGCCCACCGTATACACCTTGGCGACTTTGAGCGGGTCGCTGCCTAACTCATCACCCTGGGCCCGGATCATCTCTTCTATACGACTCCGGGTATAATTGGGAGCTTCGGTTTTCTTCAGTGTAATCTGCGCGCTCGTGCCGGCTGTAAATTCGATACCGTACTTGCTGTTTTCAGCCTCGTCGCGCGTGAAAAATACAAACAGCCCCGCGGTGATGAGCAGAAGCGACAGAGCGAAGAAGCCCTTCCGCAAAGCCATCCAGTTGACATTCGGCTTGCGCAGCAGACGCAGCATCACGAGGCGATTGCGGAGGATGCGGGTGCCCAGAAGAATGTCGAAAATAACACGTGTTACAAACAACGCCGTAAACATACTCGATGCGATACCTAACATCAGCACGATGGCAAAGCCCTTGATCTCTTCCGAGGCGACCATGCGCAATATCAACGCCACGAAAAACGTTGTGATGTTGGCGTCGAAGATCGTGCGAAACGCCCGTTGATATCCGTTGGCAATCGCCGTGCGCAGCGACGAACCGCGATCCTGCTCCTCGCGAATACGCTCAAAAATAAGCACATTGGCGTCCACGCTCATGCCGATAGTCAGGATCAATCCCGCAATACCCGGCAGCGTGAATGTGGCGCGCAGCATCGCCATCATACCCAACACAAACAGAATGTTCATAAACAGCGCCACATTGGCAATCGATCCGGCAAGCAGGTAGTAAAGGATCATAAACACCGCCACCGCCGCAAGACCATACAGCCCCGCTTTGATCCCCTTGTCGCGGTTGCTCTCCCCGATCGTCGAGCCGATACTCTTTTCCCAGATGGGCACATCCGAAAGCCTCGCTGGGAAGGAGCCGGCATTGAGCTTGTTGATCATGTCTTCCTGCTCGGCCTGTGGAAATTCGCCCGAGATGATTCCGCTGCCTCGAATGGCCTGCTCAATATTCGGCGCAGAAAATGCGGCGCCGTCAAGAAGAATGCACAGTGGCCTGCCGATGTTGTTTTTCGTAACCCTGTGGAACATCGGACTCCCCGCGTCGTCAAGGGCAAAGGAAATCGCGCGGCGGCCTCTCTCGTCCGAGGTAGGACCTGCCTTCCTCAACTTCCACGGCTTCTTGCGGTCGCGCAGCATGCACTCATTTTTCTGGTTACTCGCCAGGACGTAGTACTTTTCACCGAATTGCTCGATAATCGCACCTTGCACCCCAAAGTCGGCGACATTCTCGATTACCGCCCAGACGTACTTCGCATCGGACCCGAGTTTCGGGCCTTTGCTCTTCAGTTCTTCACGACGCGCTTCAAGTTCGCTCTGGTTGCTCTTGTTGTCCCCTAATGTGGGGAGAATGCGGAATTCGAGAACACCCGCCCCCTTGAGCATTCGCTTCAGATCCTCTGGATCGTCCAGTCGGCCTCCCACCTGGCGATACACATTGTGGGCTTCCACCGCCGCCTGGATTTGGGCTGTCCGGTCGGCAAACTTCTCCTTGAGTCCGGCGATGAGTTCACCCCGCTTGACAGCGTCTTCCACGTCCAGCACATCGGTTACCTGCCCCACCTCAAGGTTCAAATCCGCAAGTTTCGCCGCCGCCCGGTTCCATTGGTCACGGGTACCCGTCTCCGGTTTGGTTATTTCGTTGACTACGTCGGCCCACTCCTTATGCGCCGTGATATAGTCGGCAATCAGCTTGGCCCTTTGTGCACTCTCGTCAGCCGGCCCAGCCGCGTTCGGATCCGTCGTAATCGCATTCGGATCGCTCTCCTCCTTGGGCGGTTTGTTTCGCTCGACGTGTCGCTTGATCGTATCGGCAAGGGTCTCGGCGTCCATCTTCGACCAGCTCACCGCCATCGCTTCCACGAAATCGCCTCTCAAGTCGGCTTCGTCCAGACGCACCTTCAATGCGTCCTTGGCGCCGTCCAGCTCATCGCGCCGGCCCTGCCCGGACTGCAACGCATCCCAGGCCAGCGCCACCTCGTCAAGAATCTTCCTGCGAGGTGAGTTCGGATCCGGATCGGGCACATATTCGGCAAATGCCGCCCGACGCTTCTCCGGATCCAGACGAAGCGCGCGTTTGACCTTCAGGATGTTTACGTTCATCCCCTCCAGCGTTTTCAGTGCGTCGTCGTAGTCCCTGCGCTTTTGCTTCGTGTCTTCTCTTGCCGCCGGCTGCTTGATTTCAATGCGCGTATCGCCCTGGGGTGTCATCACGATGTTGGCCATGTTTGTCGGGTCGACACGTCTCAGCAGAAACGGGATCATCCGCTGGGCGAGGCCCTTCTGCTCGGCCCGCGACAAATCCGATGTGTCGATCTCATAGATAAGGCTCCAGCCGCCGCCGATGTCAATGCCCGGCTTGAGCTTCAGATGCGGCGGATAAACACTCCAGTCGGCAACATTCCAGGCGGCAACGACCACCAGCAAGACAATCAGCAAAACCTTCCAGATCAGATACCTGTTCATTGTTTGTTCCTAAACTCTGTCTTAGTACTTAGTCCTTAGCATTTAGTTGGCGGGTACCGGCCGGGTAACTCCGTGGGCCCCGGCGCGCCGGAAACGTACGGGCATGGCATGCCATGCCCCTACCGGTCCCTGTCCGACAAGACCGCCGCTATCGAGCCGGGGGTCACCTTGATTTTCGTGTTGTTCGATTCGTCCACTTTCACAGTAATCTCGTCGTCCCTGACGTCAATCACCGTTCCCAGAATCCCGCCGATCGTCCGGACACGGTCGTTTTTCTGCAGCGAACTCAGCATCTTCTTATGCTGGGCCTGTTTCTTCTTCGGACCCCTGAAGAGAAACAGGTACATCACGACAAAGATCAGTATGAACGGCAGCATCTGCATCCATAGATTCCGCGGGGGCGGCTCGGTCCCTTCATCCTTATTGTCTGCCGAACCGTCCACACCGACAACTGCTTCGGGCTTGCCCTCACCCGCATCACTGGTCAGTTCCATACCTTCCTTGCCCTCGGCATCATCCTGGGCCAGCGCCGCCAGTACCCAAATATCACTCATCACAAATTCCCTTCAAAATCAGATTTGATTCTGTCTATTCCTTATTTCACGACCATATCGAGGCTTCTAAAGCACCCGACCGTACAAAACCGATTGCCAACACCTCCGATGGCGGTGGCGAATCGGTAACTTTACCATGTAAAAGCCTCATTGACAATCAGCAATTTGCCGTTGCTGCGGCATATTTGAGATCTGCTCCGTCGCCCATTCGTTGAAGACGCCCTGCTCAATCCTCTGGCGAATGGTGCTCATCAGTCTCTGATAAAATGTTATATTGTGTATAGATAATAGAATCGGCCCTAACATCTCGTGTACATTAAAAAAGTGCCTCACCGCCGCCCGGCTGAAATTGCGACAGCAGTAACACGGACAATCCGCCTGCACCGGGGCGGCATCGTCAGCGTGTGCACTGTTTCGCAAACGAATCGCCCCCTCGGGCACAAACGCAAACGCATTGCGCCCGTTGCGTGTCGGCAGCACACAATCGAACATGTCCACACCCGCCTGCACGGCGGCGATAATGTCGGCAGGCATCCCGACGCCCATAAGATACCGCGGCCTGTTCTGGGGCAGAAGCGGCGCCGTCTGCCGCACCGTCCGGACCATATTGTCGTGCCCTTCACCCACACTCAGCCCGCCGATGGCGTATCCGTCAAAGTTCATATCTGTCAGTTCCCGTGAGCACCACCGGCGAAGCTCCGGGTCAATCCCCCCCTGGACAATGCCGAACAAGAGTTGGTCGGCGTTTGCGTGGGCCTCTTTGCACTGCCCCGCCCAGCGAATCGTCCGCTCGACCGCGTCCCTGAGACGCCCGGGTTCGCACGGATATGGAGCACATTCATCGAAGCACATGATGATGTCCGCTCCCAACGCATTCTGCACCTCGGTTGCCGTTTTGGCGTCGAGATAGATGCGTGCACCGTCGATATGGCTTGCAAACTCCACGCCGTCGTCGCCGATGCGATTCAACGAACTCAGCGAGAATACCTGGTACCCGCCGCTGTCGGTCAGTATCGGCCCGTTCCAGCTCATCAGCCTGTGCAATCCGCCCAATGATCGCACCACGTCGACGCCCGGGCGAAGCAGCATATGATACGTATTTGCCAACACAATGCTCGAGCCGGTTTCCCGGAGTTGCGCCGGGGTCAGCCCCTTCACCGAGCCGCGCGTCCCGACCGGCATAAACACCGGAGTCTCGACAATCCCATGCGCAGTGCCCAGTCGCCCTCGCCTGGCGCAAGAGTTTGTGTCTTTGGCTGTAAGCTCAAAATGGTTCATATCGGCAAGTGCGGGCTATTGAACACGGCGAATGCTCGAACCGGGAAAATAATGCGACAAAATCGTTTGGAAGTCCTTTCCCTTTCTGGCCATCCCTTCGGCGCCGTACTGGCACATCCCCACGGCATGGCCGAAACCGCGCCCCCCGGAAAAAACAAACTGTTTGCCCCGGGGCGTTATCTTATAACTGTTGCTCTTTATTTTTCTGCCCGTACGGTCGACTGTCAGCCGCATGTCTTCGGCGCGAAGCGTTTTGCTCCGACCGTTTACGCCCACCAGCCGCAGACAACAATGCCTCTTGAAGCCTTCGTATTCACTGACCTCATGCGGTTCGATGGCGACGATTCTCTTCAGGCTCTTAAATCGCGGGTATCGCTGGATAATCTGACGACTCACATCCGCCGCTGCAAAGGACACCGTCGGCCACTGAAAAAAACTCGGCCTCGTCACATCCTCACAATACGGACAAGGCACACCCCGCAGCGTCTCATAAGAGTCGCCGAAAACATGACTGCTGTCTTCGGTATGCCCCCCGCAGGTCGAACTGTAGTAGGCTGGAAAAATCTTCTCGCCGTCCGCCTGCCGGCAGACCAGCACTTTACCCGCGGTCTGGCCAACCGCATCCCACACCATCGGTGATTCGGACTTGACCCCGCCGTAGACCTGGTTGGCCTGCGTGCGCTTGACATCCCATTTACGACGCGCACCGAATTTCGCCTTCATGAACAGACAATAAGTTCTCGCCGCAACCGTCTGCGCCTTCAGCGCCTCGGCCTCCCAGTAACTGGGCATCTCCTTTCCGATAACGCCGGCAAGATAAGACTCCAGAGGAACCGTATTGATACCGTCAAGCGACTCGCCGTCGGAATCGACGATCAACTGCAAATGCCCGCGATACGCCGCATCGTCAACACCGAACACAAAAGGCTCGTCCGGCTGGATGCACACGCCGGCGCCGAAGACGTGCTCGCCGATGACAATGTTTCCTTCGAGGACCGCGGCAAGAACCGCCCCGCACGACTCGCCGAATCGCGATAATACGCCTCCATCGGCATCCAGCACGGTAAAGCCCGAAGGCGCCGAAAAAGTAAACTCCTTCATGTTGTCAAAGAGCAAGACCCTGATCCACAGATGCTGCGATGTCTCCATCCCGGGCGTCGGCTCTATGGGCCTGCGCTTGTGGCACCTGGAAAAAAGGAAAAGACCCGAAACAAGCATCACCGCCAACACGGCAAGCGTTCTAAAAGAGATCTTTCCTGTAAGGCTCAAATCCTTCACTTCCCATCCGAGTCGATCCTTTGCGCCGACACGCCGAATCCTAATCCAGCGTTCGAAGGCCAAGGCCAAAGCTGCCCAATCGGTCCTTGATTTCATTGAGGCTGGTCACACCGAAATTCTTACACCCCAACAACTCCGCCTCTGTCTTCTGAATGAGATCCACAAGCGTATTCACCCCCAACCTTGACAAAGCCCGCCGCGACCGAACCGAAAGCTCCAGATCGTCCATGGTCTTCTCCAGAATGTCGTTATTGGCCCCGTCAACCGCAACGCTTTCACCGGCGGCGGCGGCAGCGGCGGCGGCGGCAACTGTCTCCTCTACGGCCATACCAAGCGTCAGACCTTTGGAATCGAGAATCTTCTTGATCTCCACCAGCGACGTCTCACCGAAATTCTTGTACGACAACAACTCCGCCTCAGTGATCCGCAACAGGTCACCCAACGTCGAAATACCCATCTTCTTCAGGCAGTTACGGCTTCGAACCGAAAGCTCAAAATCAGATATCGGTATTTCCAGTATCTTCGCACGCCTGTCTCGGCGGCGCTCTTTCTCCTCGTCATAAACCATCACCTTGCAACTTTCGATATCCTTATAAAAAAGCACCGCCTTGGCGTGGTTCGGGTGAACCTTCAAAACGCCGGCCACGCACCCCGACGCCTTCTCGTATTCACCACGGTCTTCATAGATGACCGCCAGGTTGAGCAACGCGTTGACATGGGCCGGCGCATGCCTGACGACCTGTCTGTAATAATCTACCGCCGCATCTTCATCGCCCCGGAGATCGTATGTATAAGCAAGCTGGAACAACGCTTTCGTGTGCGCAGGTGCAAGCTCCACAGCCACCTTGTAATTGGCCATCGCCTCGGCGTACTCACCGCCGGCATCGGCATGCCGGCCGAGTTGGTAATGGTATTCGGCGCTGACCTTCTCAAAATTCGAGCAGCTCTTCAACTCCTTGGTGGCTTCATCAAGGCGATTGACCGCGATATATATCGCCGCCTTCTCCAGAGAAACAGTCAAAGAGTCCGCATGATGCTTGCCGGCCTTGGCGAGGCTCTCGATCGCCTCGTCGAACTGCTTCAACCCACGATGCGCGTAGCCAAGATACATGTACTTCTCTTTGCAGTCGGGCGCCTTTTTGAGACATTTGGCCGCATCGCTGTACCTGCCCAGAATACAAAGCCCAATGCCGGCGGCGAGCTTGTTCTTCAAATTCTCGTCGACCATCTCCTCAAACGAAATGCGGTTGATCTCACTGCCGTTAACATACCCGGCCAGTTTCTCAATTGCAGCCATATCCGGTAGCTTGGCCCCGAATAAATCAACCTGTGCATCCACTATTGTTGCCATCGTTAATCGCTCCCTTTTCTACTTTTATTCTGTAACCCTGTTTTTTTCCTACGAGTATCGCCTGCAACTCATTGAACAACCCGCTACTCTGCCAAGATCGATTGTCTGCCTTGTCATTCCCGCCAAAACACCGGCAAACGCTGCATTATAGAAGGCTGCCAACAATTTGCAATACAAATTTCACACCTGCTTTAAGTATAATATCACGGCTCCGCTATCTCCTCTTATTACAGCTTGCCCGCCGGCGCTGCCCGCTGAGCGTATAACCGCGTAATTCCGGTTTTTTCTTGCAAACCTGTGTTTTTTCACGATAATCGCCGTTCCTTGCCGATTCGAGCTTTAGGACTCGAACACAGGGGCGATCTGAGCCCTGTATTCATGCATATTGCTGCAGGAATACTCGGCCGGACAGCATTGACAGTTAAATCAAGGATATGAGATGAAACAACTCAAAAGGACCGTTACGTGGCTGGCGCTGCTCGTGATCATCCTGCTGACGGTGTTGTCGATCTATGGGGCCTTTATCGGGGCCGAACGCTCACAAGCCTTCTTCAACTCTGTCCCCCTGGCAGTCTACTGGTTTTTCTTCGCCCTGCTGCTTATAGTAAGCTTTTTCATCTTCCCGCGTCTGATTCGAGTTCCGGGCCTGCTGCTCGTTCATCTCGGCTGCGTTGCGATTCTCGCCGGAGGCCTCTGGGGCTCCGAAGCCGGGCACGAATTCCAGAAAAAACTCCTCGGCAGAGAAAAAATGCCCTCCGGCACCATAATTGTCTACGAAGGTCTCAGCGAAAACCGGGCCATCAAGGGCCAGAACAATCTGGGCTACGCCGTCGACCCGAACAACAATGTCATCATTTACGAATTCGACGCCCATAAACACCCTGTGATCCTGACCGACGAAGATCCCCGCATCTTTCATCTGCCATTCGAGATCCACCTCAACGATTTCCGCATGGAGTATTATGATCCGCCCCGCCTGCTGGTTGACACCGCCGACGGCAAGTCCTGGGAGTTAAAACCCATTGAAACCGATACCTCCTTCCAACTCGACGGCAAGGCCTCTCTCAAGATTCTCAACATCTACAGGAACTTCAAGATCGATATGGAAAGAGGAGCCTACGACGACCCTCACCCCGGGTCCAATCCCGCTGTCCAGGTCTTGATCACGTATCCCGACGGCACGGAGCACGAGCAGTATGCCTTTGAGAATTTCCCCGGCCACGAGGGCCAAAGCAAAGAATTCACACTTCGCTATCTCACCACGGGAATGGTCAAGGATTATTTCAGTGATCTCGAAGTGATCGATGACAACCAGGTCGTCGCCGCAAAGGCCATCGAAGTCAACCATCCGCTCTATTACGGCGGCTATCACTTCTACCAGACCGACTACGACCATAAGGCCGGGCGATACACCGTTCTGTCGGTCACCTCCAACAGCGGCCTGGCCGCCGTCTTCGCAGGCTTCGCCCTGATGTGCGCCGGCGCCGTTTATCACCTCTGGCTCCGTCCGATCATCGCACATTTCAAAACCGCAAAACAAAGGACTGCACATGGAAATTAAATACACACTGCTGGGACTGTTCATCTACCTGACGATGGCCCACTATCTTGTCGCTTTTGTGCTCATGCTGCTGCGCCTCCGCAAGACGGCTCAGGTTGTCTATTTTTTCGGCTTTATCGCCGCGACTGTCTGCTATGCGTATCGCTGGTATCAAGTCGACCACATCCCCATGCAGAACCTTTTCGAGGTCTTCTTGACCTTAGGTCTGGTGATCTATCCCATATCGCTGTTCTGCAAGCGCTATCTGCGCATCGGAGACCCGGCGACCCTTGCGACCGACATGCTCATCGGATTCATCGTCCTGTTCCCCACCGGTTTCAAATTCTCTGCCGAACCCCAGCGCCTGCCGCCCGCGCTGCAAAGCTGGCTGTTCGCCCCCCATGTCGCCGTCTACATGCTCTCCTACATATTCATGGCCAAAGCCGCCGTACAGGCCGTCTCCCAGCTCATCGGCATTAGGAAACGCTCCACCGACCAGCTCCTCGGCGCCGAAACCGCAACCTATCAAATGATCTGCGTCGGCTTTCCCCTGCTCACACTCGGCTTGATACTCGGAAGCTGGTGGGGCAAAATCGCATGGGGCGATTACTGGGGCTGGGACCCCAAGGAACTATGGTCATTAGCTTCATGGCTGACCTTCGTAGGCTACCTCCATTTCCGCCACATGTTCGGAAAGAAGCACGCATACCTAAACTCCGCCTGGGCCATCTCAGGACTATTAGCCATAATCCTGACCCTGCTATGGGCAAACCTCTCAAAAATATTCGCAGGCCTGCACAGCTACGCCTGAAAAGGATTGTGAAAAAAACGCATGCAAAGCGTGCATCCAATGATTAACCCGCACTTTTGAGGCTGTGTCGCAATGCTAAAGGCCCTGCAAGACAGCGCCTGAAAATCAAAAGATTATCCCACATTATGGAGACGCCCATGACAGAGTTGCGGCAGAATACGGCAGGCGGCAAACAGGCTGGCAGCCTTGGATACCTGGTTGTTGTCTGCTTTGTTGCCGCTTTGGGCGGGTTGTTGTTCGGCTACGACACGGGCGTGATCAACGGGGCGATCGGGCCGC
>SDBV01013583.1_pt1 | contig 10348 bp, 11 predicted proteins | sample 2277081 | NCBI WGS metagenome assembly SDBV01 (sample SAMN10402039, study PRJNA504765) | marine sediment metagenome | isolation source: marine sediment core GS10_PC15, 223 cmbsf | place: Arctic Ocean: Southern Knipovich Ridge | collected 2010 | reverse complement strand
TGCATCCATGGTTTGATCAGATGGAGATAATATATCTAAAATCCGTTTATGTGAGGTTAACTCAAACTGTTCACGGGATCTTTTATCCACATGCGGTGAGCGCAAAACGGTAAAACAACGCTGTTTATTAGGTAATGGAACAGGTCCCATCAAATGAGAACCTGTTCTTTTTACTGTCGAAACAATCTGTTTAACGGCCTTATCAAGCAGTTGATGATCAAACGACTTTAGGGTTAAACGTATTTTTTGTTTTTTCATATATTAAACCCAATTATTCGATAATATCTGTCACAACGCCAGACCCAACAGTTCTACCACCTTCACGGATTGCAAAACGCAAATCCTTCTCCATTGCAATAGGTGCAATCAAATCAATTGACAAATCAACATTGTCACCCGGCATAACCATGTCTCGCCCCTCTGGCAATGTTACCACACCGGTAATGTCAGTTGTTCTGAAATAGAACTGTGGACGATATCCGGTAAAGAATGGACTATGACGACCACCTTCATCTTTGGCCATGATATAGACTTTTGCTTTAAACTTCTTATGAGGTGTAATACTCCCTGGCGCAGCAACAACCATACCACGTTCAATATCTTCCTTATCTACACCACGAAGCAACAGTCCTGCATTATGACCAGCAATACCTTCATTCAAAGTCTTTTTAAACATTTCAACACCGGTTACTACTGATTTGATTTTCTTACCAAAACCAATAATATCAACTGCTTCGCCAACTTTGATCTTACCCTGCTCGATACGACCAGTAGCTACGGTACCACGACCTGAAATTGAAAAAACACTTTCAACCGGCATCAAGAATGGTTTATCAATTTCACGCTTTGGTTCTGGAATGTAAGAATCAACTGCTTCCATAAGCTTATCGATAGCTTGTGTTCCCAACTCAGATGTATCACCTTCAAGTGCTTTGAGTGCTGATCCACGAATAATAGGTATCTCATCACCAGGGAAACCATGCTTAGTCAACTTTTCTCTAACCTCTTCTTCAACCATGTCAATCATATCGGGATCATCAACCATATCCACTTTATTCAAGAAGACAACTATCGCTGGCACACCCACGTTTTTAGCCAAAACGATATGCTCATCTGTTTGGGGCATAGCACCATCCGTTGCTGATATTACCAAAATAGCACCATCCATCTGTGCAGCGCCGGTAATCATGTTTTTAATGTAATCAGCATGACCCGGACAGTCAATGTGCGCATAGTGGCGATTAGAGGTTTCATACTCAACATGCGATGTCGCAATAGTAATACCACGCGCCCTCTCTTCAGGTGCGTTATCGATATCTTCAAAGTTTCGCGCATCCGCCAAACCTTTACTTGCCTGATTTTTTGTAATTGCAGCGGTTAATGTGGTCTTTCCATGGTCAACGTGACCAATCGTACCAATATTAACGTGCGGCTTTTTTGACTCAAACGTTTCCTTAGCCATTGTTAAAACTCCTGTTCACATCTGGAACGATTAAAAACATATTACTTCTTTTCTGTAAGCTCTTCTTGAACACTCTTTGGAACTTCGCGATAACACTCAAATTCCATAGTATATGTCGCTCTGCCTTTGGTCATTGAACGCAACTCAGTCGCATAACCAAACATAGATCCTAATGGTACTTCAGCTGTTATTATCTGTTTATCAACTTGCGGATCCATCCCCAAAATTCTTCCACGTCTTGAGTTAAGATCACCCATGACATCACCCATATAATCTTCTGGTGTCTCAACAACCACCTTCATAATAGGTTCCAAGAGAACCGGCGAGGCCTGTTTCATACCCTTTTTAAATGCCATCGAAGCTGCAACCTTAAATGCTAGTTCCGATGAATCAACATCGTGATATGACCCATCATATAAAGTTGCTTTAAAATCTACCGTAGGATATCCGCCAAGAACACCGGTATTAAGCGATTCTTCGATTCCTTTTTGTACTGGTGCGATAAACTCTCTTGGAACGCTACCACCTACAATTTTATTTTCAAACTCAAAGCCTTTACCACGCTCAAGTGGTTCAAACTTCATATGTACGTGACCATACTGTCCCCGACCACCAGACTGTTTAATATATTTACCTTCAACATCTACTGGTGACTGAATGGTCTCTTTATAGGCAACCTGCAGCTTACCTTGTACCACTTCAACCTTATAATCGGTACGCAATCTATCAACAACAATTTCAAGATGTAGCTCACCCATTCCTTTAATAACAGTTTGCCCCGTTTCATCATCGTAAGAAAACTGAAATGATGGATCTTCTTGCATCATCTTCTTAAGCGAAATAGCCATCTTTTCATATTCTGTTTTATCTTTAGGCTCAACTGAAGCTGATATCACTGGCATCGGTATGGTGATCGATTCTAGCAACGCACCATTTTTTGAGCCACACAAGGTATCACCCGTAATTGCATCTTTGACACCAATCACTGCTGCAATATCTCCTGCACGAATAGCATCAACCTCTTCGCGTTTATTCGCATGCATTTTAACAATACGGCTCACACGCTCTTTCGAGCCAGTCCGAATGTTATATACATATGAACCCGCTTTGAGCTCACCCGAATATACACGCACAAAATTAAGCACCCCAACAAACTGGTCAGTCATAATTTTAAAGACTAAACCATAAAACTCTGCACTCGGATCTGCGAGAATAAGTTCGGGTTCATCTGCAGCCGCCAAGGTACCTTCAACTGGTGGCACATCAAGCGGTGAGGGCAAATAATCGATAACCGCATCGAGCAATAACTGCACACCCTTATTTTTAAATGCAGTACCACAAAATGCTGGTGCAACTTTTAAATCAACCACACCTTTACGCAATGCTTCCTTAATTTCATCAATGCTCATCTCCTCTTCATTAAGGTATTTCTCAGCGAGCGCATCATCAAAATCACACGCAGCTTCAACAATTTCGTTGCGCATCACTTCGACTTTTTCAGCATATTCAGCTGGCATATCCTGCCAAGTAACATGAGCACCTTTATTTTCAGTGCTAAATCTGGCCATCTTGCCTGTCAATACATCAATGATTGCTTCGAAACCATCTGCATAGCCAACCGGAAGCTGCATTGCTAAGGCCTTACCATTTAATTTTTCATTTACATCTTTAATTACATGAAAATAATCTGCTCCAATACGATCCATTTTATTCGCAAAAATAATACGCGGCACCTTATAGCGATTTGCCTGACGCCAGACCGTTTCTGATTGTGGCTGCACACCATCAACTGCTGAAAACACCGCTATCACACCATCAAGCACACGCAACGAACGCTCAACCTCAATGGTAAAATCAACGTGTCCAGGAGTATCAATAATATTGATTTGATAATCCTTCCAAAAGCAGGTGGTCGCTGCAGAGGTAATGGTAATCCCCCTTTTACGTTCCTGCTCCATCCAGTCCATGATTGCTTCACCTTTATGAACTTCACCAATCTTATGAGAAACACCCGTATAAAACAAAATACGCTCGGTAATAGTTGTTTTGCCTGCATCAATGTGAGCCGCAATACCAATATTTCTATATTTTTCTAAAGGATATTTACTCATATATCACCTACCATGCATAATGTGAAAAGGCACGATTAGCCTCTGCCATTCTATGAACATCAGATTTTTTCTTTATCGCTCCCCCTCTACCTTCATGAGCATCCATGAGCTCATACGCAATGCGCCTACCCATAGTTTTATCCGAACGGGCCGAAGCTGCTTCAACAAGCCACTTCAAAGCTAAGAACTGGCCGCGATCTAGATTAACTTGTATTGGTATTTGATATACACTCCCCCCCACACGACGTGGACGCACCTGCACTGCAGGAACAATTTGATTAAAAGCTTTACGAAAGTATTCTAAAGCCTTTTTTTCATCACCCTTATTTTTTTTAACAAGCTCATCTAGTGCATCATATACTATAGTACGAGCAGCATTTTTTTTGCCACGCTTCATAATAACATTAATCATCTTTTGTACGAGACCTGAATGGAATCGAGGATCTACTCCAATATCTCGCTTTAAACCTTCTCGTTTACGCCTAGGCATGTATCAATTCCTTATTCTTATTTTGGACGTTTTGTACCGTATAGTGATCGCGACTGCTTTCTATTTTCTACACCAGCTGCATCTAAAGCTCCACGCACAATATGATATTTAACACCAGGCAAATCTTTTACCTTGCCACCACGAACGAGCACCACAGAGTGTTCTTGTAAGTTATGGCCTTCCCCTGGGATATACGCAGTAACCTCTATACCGGTTGAAAGCTTCACACGTGCTACTTTCCGCAAAGCCGAGTTTGGTTTTTTTGGCGTTTTAGTTTCCACGCGAGTACATACCCCACGAACCTGTGGAGCACCCTTTAAGGCAGGGCTTTTAGATTTATATTTGGTGCGTTTTCTTCCAAAACGACAAAGCTGATTTATCGTTGGCATAATACATATCCTGTTTTAAAATAAATAATATTAGCTAGTTATGTATTTGGACTCATTTGATAGGCCAAATAATAAAGACTTACTAGTATTCTACTCATTTTCTGAATTTTTTCAAGAAATTATTACTAAAAGAGACCCTTTTCTAAGCCCATGGAGAGTTTTTTGGCCTTAATTCCAGGCGGGACCCTCAGCACTCGCATACTTCCCACCCAAGCCTCAAGAAAGCAGCATCGGTCCTAAAACACGCTTGAGAGTAATAGACGTATATATCAAATGATGGTATTTTAATTGCATATTCTTATTATTAACCCTAAAATGGTCACTTTTGAAGGAGTCTCACCATGAATTTATATAAATTGCTACTTGTCGTGCCACACCACCTGCTGTTTGGCATTATTGGGATTTTGGGTATTGGCCTATTGATCGGTGTGCATGAGCTGGGGCACTTTCTCTTTGCAAAGCTTTTTAATGTCCATACCCCCTCCTTTTCCATAGGATTTGGGCCTCGTATCTTTTCAAAAAAGATCGGGTCAACCGTTTTTTCTCTCTCTGCTATTCCCCTTGGTGGCTATGTTGAGATTGCTGGTATGGCAGAAGTAGGGCAGGGAGAGCAAAAGGAAGCCTACAGTTCGGGCGAAGACTCCTTCGCCGTCAAGCCATTTTACCAGAAAATGCTCATTCTTTTTGGTGGCATTCTCTTTAATCTCCTTTTTGCCTATTTTAGCCTTTCGCTGCTATTCATGCTAGGGGCCCCCAAAACAGATCTGCTTTACCCTTTAGATATAGCTGAAGAGCAACCGATCATTCGGATTATCCGTAAAGATCGTGCAGCAGAGCAAGCCAATCTGCTGGTTGGTGATGAAATCTTAAGCATTAATGAGCAAACATTTGGTGAGGATGTTAAAAAGCTCAAGAGTATAACGCGATCATTGCCGGGCCAAGCGGTCAGCATACGCATTAAACGTGATGATACTGACCGGGTAATAGATCTTACCCTTGATAGTACTGAGATCATTGAAGATGGTATACCCAAAGAGGTGGGTACCCTTGGTGTGTTTTATGAGATTAAAAAGGTGCCTGAGTTTGGTTTCTTTGAATCCATTAAGCAAGGGGTCCGCGCAACCAATATCTATATTGGCATGGTTCTTTATAGCTTCAGAAATATGTTTATAGAAAGAGATATCACCGGAGTAGGTGGTCCCGTCATGGTTATTACCGAAACGATCAAGGGCGCACAAAAAGGGTTCAAGATCTTTCTGCTCTTTTTGGCAGTTATAAGCATCAATCTGGCAATATTAAACCTTATTCCATTACCTATCTTAGATGGTGGCCAGATCATGTTTGTTACTATCGAAACACTCATTGGTCGACAATTACCAAAGCTGCGTGAATATATTCATATGATCAGTTGGATATTAGTACTTGGGCTGGTGATTTACCTTACGCTTAAGGATGTTGGCATCCTGAGATGGCTTGGCTTTTGACCAACTATCTATAACAGGTATAAAAAAAGGCACACTTTAACAGGTGTGCCTTTTTCATGAATAATTTGTTTGCGCTTATGCAAATTGGCCTTTATGCGGATGATTTTGCCCCACGTAGACCTTCAACTTTTTAAATATTTGCCGATTAAGCTTATTCTTTGGCAACATACGCTTGACTGCAAGTTTAATAATATCTTCAGGCTGTCTCTCGAGCATCTCTTTTGCTGTTCTGGTTTTATAGCCACCGATATAGCCGGTATAACGAGCATACTCCTTGCTTTCCCATTTGTTGCCGGTAAGTTTTATTTTTTCTGCATTGATTACCACAACATAGTCCCCTGCATCTACATCAAGAGAAAACTGAGGTTTATCCTTACCGCGAAGGATATCTGCAATCCGGGTAGCCATACGGCCAAGCACCTGATCTTTAGCGTCTATTAAGCGCCATTTGGGGTCTCGATCCTCATTTTTTAGACGAAAAGCCTTATTCATACTCATCAGTCAACCTTTAAACTCAATAAATTTACATGATTTTTCTCGAACAGAGTACATCTTTACTATATGGTAAGACAAAATGGCTCAATGGTCAAATATAACCCTGTTTTTCGGGATTTCTTCTCCATTATGCCCCGTTTTCCCTTGAAATATTGCGTGATGAGCTCCACCTGCTATACTTGCCTATGTGTAAATTATGCTCATTTCACTATAAGGATTATAATATGCAGACCAGTGCATTGGTACTGTTACCCCCTATATTGGTGCTTGTATGCGCCATGATTACGCGCAGATTGCAATCTTCACTTATGCTTGGCCTTATCTGTGGTGCCCTTATTGCTACACAATGGCAACTAATACCGGCAGGACAACTTCTTTTTGAACGGCTCTATATGCAAGTCAGTGATCGTGAAAACCTCTATGTATACCTGTTTTTGTTATGTGTGGGAATTGTGATTACTATCATCAATCACACCGGCGCCGCCTATGCACTGGCCGATTATGTCAAATCCCATATCAAAAAGGCTAAACAGGTTGAACGCTCAACCTTTGTGGTTTCACTCTTACTCGCCCTTGATGACTATTTAAACAGCTTAACCGTCGGTTATGTCCTACGGCCATTAGCAGACCGTTTTGGCATTGCCCGTTGCAAACTTGCTTACCTGGTGCACACCTTTGCGGGCCCGGTGGTCATGCTGGTACCCATATCAACCTGGGCAGCCTTTATTACCTCACAACTTGATCAATCAGGCATTTCAGCCATACCTGGCCCAACAGTAAAGATAGTAGCTGACCCTTTTTATGTGTATCTAGAGAGCATCCCCTTTATCTATTATGCAATTTTGACCATTGTGACCGCCTTTATCATCATCAATCGATCACTATCATTCGGGCCTATGTATCGGTTTGAACATGAAGCCAGTAAAGTACCTCAAGCTGAACGTGCAACACAAGCACAACCTGACACCAAAGCGCACCTTTTAGATCTTTTGCTGCCACTGTGCACCCTCTTTGCAACTGTGTTTCTAGGAATGCTTTATATGGGAGATTATTGGCTCCTGGGAGGATCTCAAAGTTTAATCGGTGCTTTTAAGACAAACCAAGATGCCTTTTTGGTTTTAGGGCTTTCTAGCGTTATAACCGTACTGGCAAGCCTACTGCTTGGCTATAGCCGCAAACAGATCACCATTCAACAGACGCCAACATTGATCTGGCAAGGAATTGCCCTTATGGGCCCAGCAGTTATGCTGGTGATTCTTGCATCAACGCTGGGAACTATCTTGCGTCTTGATCTGCAAACGGGCCAATACCTGGCTTCTCTATTGTTGCATACTATGCAGATCATCTACCTACCGATTATGTTCTTTGCTGTTGCAGTGATTACATCCAGTATGATAGGTACTGCTTGGGGCACCATCGCACTCCTGTTGCCCATCGGTATCCCCATGGCGCACAGCCTCATTGATCTCTCATTGCATAACGGCAATGCATTGCCTATCTTGCTGCCATCTATCGGTGCTATTTTAGCTGGTGCCACTTTTGGGGATCATACTTCTCCCATATCTGCTGCAGCCATTATGGCCGCAACCAGCGCAGGATGCGATCCAGTTGATCATATCAACACACAATATCCCTATGCCATACCACCGTTAATCGGTTCGTGTGTAGCATTCTTTATCACCGGTCTACTTACTGGGTTTGCAAAATGGCTGGTAATTGGAGTATCATTGGGATCAGGGCTATTGGTTACTATAATTGCTTTACACCTGTGCAATATATTTTTACACTCAAGAACAACATAATAGGTTTTTCTAAGAAAGGGTATGCTCATGAAACACCGATTCATCTACTATCTATGTATTGGTACATTCGGATCATTATCTATAATAAATGCAACATCGATTTTTAATTATCTAGTTATAAACAACACAAGTGCAACAGTAAATATACCAAGCCATAATATTACCCTAAAAAGTGATGATTCTATTATGCTAAAAAACAGGAGAGCCCCTTTAAAAGAATTGGAGGTACTAACAGAAGATGATCCAGTAAAATTCACCTTCAAACAAGCACTTAAGGATAACTCCGCCATAGAACTATATAAAGAGAATGGTGTAATTTTTGCACACCCATATGCGCCTGATCAACCCTTGGAATTGGACTCTCCTTAGTCAAACTACCAACTGAAATATACCCAATAACGGCATCTAACACCCCTTGACAGCCACCATGTTTACATATAGCTTTAATATGTAAACATAATCAAACATATTTAAGGGGATCCCTAAATGTACAAGTCAGCAATAAAAACAACTCTCATGCTCTTGTTAAGCTCAGGCATAATGCCTATGCAAGCTTTTGAAGTAAAGCTTTTTGTCAAAGGCGATGATATAATTTCACCTCTCTTTTTTCAAATTGGCAAAGCACCTGAGGTCATAAAAAAAGCCTTAACAGCAGCCTCTAAAGCAATAGATACTACCTATATTCCATGTCTTTCACAATATAAAGATGGAAATATACAGACAACATACATCCAATCTCTGGATCTCACTGGTGCAGGATTATTAGCTATTTTGAGCATACCATGCTTCAAAATAGCTTGGGATGCTTACCAAAATTCCAAAAATGAATACTATAGTTATAAATACAGAGAAAAAAAACAAAAATGGTCTTACTACTTTGCAGCCTTGGGATCAGCGTATGTAGGCATAGCTGCTGCGATTTTATGTTCTGCAGATAAACTGGTTACTGTATCTCCTGTTTAATACAGAATCATTAAAAACATATCAAATATGAGAAAGCACATTCAATTGTGCTTTCTCATTTGAACTTTTCTTTAACCATCGTCTCAATAGCATCAACATCTTTTGGTAACCCTTCACTCAGACATATCACGCCATCTTTCACTATCCAATCCTCAATACGCACGCCGATCTGCTCGTCAGGAAAGCATTATTATTCATTAGATAAGGCCAACTTCAACAAAAATATTGTTTCATTTTTTAGATTTGATTTTACCCAGGCTTTTTGTTTTTCATTCAAAAGTTCACCAATTCCGGAAAGAATAGTTCGATTATTTATTTTTTCCAGAGCTTCCAAAGATACTTGCAAAAACTCTTTATAGGACATGCTGGCCCTTTGCTCAACAATCTTTTTATTAATCGGCCAATTGTTACTGAAAAAGAACCAAACATCAAAAATATCGCGATTTGTTGCTCCCATTCTTTCATACATTGCAACAAGCTTGTGTGCAGTAATATCCTCTTGGATCATTAGTCTCATTGGGATACCCAAATACTGTTTTACTTCATAGCGTGAGCCAAAACTTCGTTTATTTATTTCAACTTTTATGTTTTGAGCATTCTGCAATTTATCTTTATAAGAGAGCAAAAAGAAAAGACTGTATCGTTTTCTTCGAGACTTGACCGTTCCATATTTTTCTAAAATTGCTTTTATTTTTTCAAAGACCATCTCTTCTTTGGATGCATCTAAAAGATCAAAATCAAGATCAACAGAAAATCGAGGCAAATCATAAAATAGAAGTACTGCGGTTCCACCCTTAAATCCTAAGTGAGGTGCAATGGCAGCATCAGTAAAAATATCTTTTAAAATGGTGATAAGAATGTTTCTGTGAATAGTAATATCAAGCATCATTGTCCCTTTTTAAACAAATCATAATATTCAGCAACTCTTTTGCTCATCGCTTTGTTTTTGCCATAAACGGACAATAATGTATAAACCAAATCCCAATTTAAGGGCTCCAAGTTATCAAAATGATATTTTTTATTAAGATATATAATATCTAAGAAAGCTCGTTCTTTTGAAGCAATACTATATTGTTTGCCTAGCTCGATCCCCAAAGAATTTGTCAAAACTGTTTGTTTTAATCTTCTATAGACATACGTTTGCCCATCGCA
>SDBV01013582.1_pt1 | contig 10348 bp, 9 predicted proteins | sample 2277081 | NCBI WGS metagenome assembly SDBV01 (sample SAMN10402039, study PRJNA504765) | marine sediment metagenome | isolation source: marine sediment core GS10_PC15, 223 cmbsf | place: Arctic Ocean: Southern Knipovich Ridge | collected 2010 | reverse complement strand
TGGCAACTCCCACATTCGATGGCGATCGCCTGGTTGTACCGCGACCAGTTCGCACGAGCTGGGGTGAGACTGGCCACGGTGGCCGACCCCTCCGGGCGGACGGCGGGGATTCTGGCCGTGTTGAGTGCCGTGGTGTTGATACCGGTGAGCCTGGTCCCCTGGCTGTGTGACCTGGCCGGCCGGCCATACGCGGTGACGGCGCTGTTGCTGGGCCACGGATACATGGCCTGCGCATTGGGCTTCCTGCGGCGCCGAACCGAGGTGACGGCCCGGCTGCTGCTGTGGGCGTCGCTGGTCTATCTGCCGGTGTTGTTTGTGGCGTTGCTGCTGTTTGGGTAGCCATGCGTCACTTGCAGCTTGACAACGCTTACTTGGGCTGGGCTTACTTGGGCTGGGGTTACTTGGGCTGGGGTTACTTGGGCCGGCTTTCTTGCCAGCTTTCGATTGCCGGCTGGTACTCGAGAGTGTCGAGCAAGGCGAGAGAGACGAAGAGGGTGAGAAACAACAGCCCCGTGACGAACACCAGGGCGTTGAAGGGGTGGCCGTAGCGGAGGTGCATGAAATAGAGCGCCACCAAGGCCCCTTTGGCCGTGGCTATGCCCATCGCGATCACCAGGTTCCAGTCGCCCAGGTCGACCCGGGTGGCAGAGACCGTCAGGACGGTGAGCACCATCAGCAGTGCAAACACGGTCAACAGCACCCGCACCGGCACCACGTGGGCCAGGCCCTGATGTTCGTCGCTCGATATGGGACTTGCGGGATCGGTCATGTTTTCCAGGCCCCGGAAACTCCGCAAGGTTTAGCCCCGGCGGCCACGCCGGGCTCTCACGCCGCGTAGCCGCGGCGGCTAAACGATTCACGCTCCGGGCCGTGCAACTCCATTCAATGAATTAAGTACAACAACGGAAACAGGAAAATCCAGATCATGTCGACCAGGTGCCAGTAGAGGCCCACGCAGTCGACCGGGGCAAAGTAGCTACTGTTGAACGTGCCTTGGGCGGCCCGCACCAACAACCAGGTAATCGCGCCGATGCCGGCCAGGACGTGGACGGCGTGCAGGCCGGTCATCATGAAGTAGATGCTGAAGAAGATACCGGCGTTCTTTCTTGCTTGTTGTTCCGTATCGCCGGAGTCATGGTTGTCCGGCTTATGGCCTTCAGCCTCTTCAAGAACATGCTCGTCAGGATCGTATTTGCTGGCCCAGAGCAGGCCACCTTCCCATTTGTGCTTGTATTCGACGTACTTGACACCCAGGAACCCGAAGGCGAACATCACCGTGAGTGCCAGGCAGACGATCAGTCCCCGCTGCCGGCTTCGTTGGGCACAGCGTACGCCCCAGGCCATGGTCAGGCTGCTGGTGATCAGGATGCAGGTGTTCACTGCCCCTAGAGTCGTGTTGAGGAACCGCTCGGCGTGAACGTAAGAGAAGATCTCCGGATGGTTCGCCCGGAAGACCGCATAGGCGCAAAACAACCCGCCGAAGAAGAGGACCTCGGTGACCAGGAAGATCCACATGCCGAGCTTTCCCGCCTGGAACTGCTGCCGGGGAGTGTCGAAATGGTGGGCCAGGTGCGCCGGATGCTCGGCGGCGGGGGGCGGATCGGGTTCGGCGTTTCCCGGTTGGGTGGTCATGATCTGCGGACGTAACCCAGGGTTTGAGGGTCGTACTCCAGCTCGCTGAAGTCGTAGGGATCGCCCACCGGCGGCGGTGAGGCGAAGTTCTCCATAGGTGGCGGCGAGGCGCACTGCCATTCCAGGGTGGCCGCACCCCAAGGATTTGCCGGTGCGCGGCGTCCCCTCAGCAGTGAATGCAGGAGGTAGAAGAAGATGGTGAACAGTCCGATCGCCAGCACCAGCGACCCCAGCGACGAGAGCCACTGATTGGTGTGGAACTTCTCGGCGTAGGAGTAGACTCGGCGGGGCATGCCGTGGCTTCCGGCCAGGAACTGGGGAAAGAACGTGAGGTTGAAGCCCACGAAGACCAGCAGCGCGGCGATCCGCCCCCAGAGGTCGCTGAACATCCGGCCGGTGATCTTGGGCCACCAGTAGTGCAGTCCGCCCAGGAAGGCCACCAGCACGCCGCCCATCATGGTGTAGTGGAAATGGGCCACGACGAAGTAGGTATCGTGCATCACCACGTTGGTGGCCAGCGCGCCGAGGAACAGCCCCGTCAGCCCGCCGATGCCGAACAGGAAGATGAACATCAGGGCGTAGCACATGGGCGTGGCCAGCGAGATCGATCCTTTATACATCGTGGCCAGCCAGTTGAACACCTTGATCGCCGAAGGGATGGCCACACTGAAGGTCAGCGCGCTGAAGATCATGCTCACCAGCGGCGACTGGCCGCTGACGAACATGTGGTGTCCCCAAACCAGGAACCCCAGCAAGGCGATGGCGATGCTGCTGAAGGCGATGAACTTGTATCCGAAGATGTGCTTGCGGCTGAAGACCGAAATCAACTCGCTCATGATTCCCATCGCGGGCAAAATCATGATGTAAACCGCCGGGTGAGAGTAGAACCAGAAGAAGTGCTGGAAGAGGATCGGATCGCCGCCCAGGTCGGGGTCGAAGATCCCCAGGCCCAAAACCCTCTCCACGCCCAGCAACATCAAGGTAATCGCCAGCACGGGCGTGGCCAGCACCTGGATCAGGGCCGTGGCGTAGAGCGACCAGAGGAACAGCGGCATCTTGAACCAGGTCATTCCCCGGGGCCGGAGCATGTGGATGGTGACGATGAAGTTCAGCCCGGTAAAAATCGAGCTGAATCCCAGAATGAACACGCCGGCGGTGGCGGTAATCACCGAGCTGCTGGTCTCGGTACTGTAGGGTGCGTAGAGCGTCCAGCCGGTATCCAGGCCGCCGAGGACCAGGGTGAGCACGAAGAAGATCGCCCCGAACCACCAGAGGTATAGGCTACAGAGGTTCAGCCGCGGAAAGGCCACGTCCTTGGCCCCCAGCATGACCGGCAGCACGAAGTTGCCCAGCGACGCCGGAATGCCCGGGATGATGAACAGGAAGATCATCACCGACCCGTGCAGGGTGAACGCGTGGTTGTAGAGATTCTTGGCCGTGGTGGCGTCGCCGGTCATTCCTTCGAGCATGCCCGGCCCGGGGTTGATCAACTCGCCCCGGATCACCATGGCGAACGTTCCCCCCAGCAGGAACGACGCCAGGATCGACACCAGGTACATCACGCCGATCCGCTTATGGTCCAGCGTGAACAGCCAGGAGCTGATCCCGCGGTAGTGCGTCAGGTAGCTTTTAGGAGGAGCTGTTGCCATGGGGCGAGTTTACTTCGACGACTGGATGAACTTGATCAAAAAGCCGATTTCTTCGTCGGAGAACGTCCCCTGGTACGAATTCATTTTGTCTTCGTAGCCTTCGCGAATCTTGGCCGAGGGATCGACGATCGACTCGCGAATGTAGTTCTCGTCGACCACCGCGGGGGGGGCGTTGGCGAAGCGATGTGTCTGGGTCCAGATACCCTTGAAGCTGGGGCCCGTCTTGGCAGAGCCATCGACGCTGTGGCAGCCCGCACAGCCGTGGACAACGTAGAGCTTCCTGCCTCGCTCGGCGGGGCCCATGGCCGCTTCTCCCTCAGCGGCCCTTTCGAGCCACTGCTTGAACTCAGTGAGTTCGTGGACGATCACCTGGGTGGTCATGTCGGAGTGGCCGGTGCCGCAATACTCGGTGCAGTACAGATCGTGCGGGCCCAGGGCATCTTTGTTGGCATGGAACCAGGTCTTGGTGTAGCGGCCGGGAACCAGGTCCATTTTCACCCGAAAGTCGGGGATCGAGAGGCTGTGGATCAGGTCCTCGCTGCGCATGATCAACCGCACCGGCTGGCCGGCCGGCACGTGCAAGATGGGATCGGAGTAGCCGTTGGGGTAGGTGAACTGCCAGCTCCACTTCCGGGCAACCACGTCGATCTCGTAGGCCTCCCGCCGCGGAAGCCGCATCTCCATGTAGCCCGTGAAGCCCCGGTAGAAGATGATCACGACGATCGCCAGCGGGATCACGGTCCAGGCGATCTCCAGGGGGGTGTTGTGCGTGGGGGCTCCGCCCGGCGAGCCTCCCGGACGCCGCCGGTAGAGAATCACGAACAGCACCATCAGGGCCACCACAAGGGAGAAGAAGAAGACCGCCACCCAGAGGATGAAATAGAACAGATTGTCGACCGATCCGGCGGTGGTAGAGTCGGGTGGGGGGAGCCAGAACGATTCGCCCGCCTGGGCAATCGGCACCGCGGGGGCCAGATCCAAGATCCGAGTCAAACCGTCCGGAAACGTCATGGACTCTCCTGCAACCGAGCCTTCTTTGCCCTGCGTCTCTCGCGAGCCCAGTATACCGAGAGCATGCCGCCCAGAAGAACGAGCGTCAGCAGTCCGCCGGCCCGCATCACCTTGAAGGCGGCCAGCCCGTAGCGCCCGCTGTCCGGATCGTAGTGAAAACAGAACAGCAGCACCTGGTCCATCGACGAGCCAACCTTTCCCTGTGCGGCTTCGAACAGCGAGAAACGCAACGTTTGCGGATCGTAGTCGACCCTGTAGATATAGCGCGAGACGCGACCGTCGGGCGTGCAGATGATCAGCACCGCGGCGTGGACGTACTGCTTGCCGACCAGGCGGTAGCCGAAGCCTACGGTGTCGGTCACCTTCTTGAGGTTCTCCTCTCGGCCGACGAGGAAATGCCAGCCCTGGCCGCCGGCCGGCCGGCCGTACTGCTGAAGGTACTTCTGGCGGGTCAGCCGTGCCCGATCTGAAGTTTCCAGGGGGTCGATGCTGATGGTGACGATCTGGTACTCCTGGCCGAGGTCCCAGGGCATTTTTTTCATGGCGGTTACCAGGCCGTTGAGTTGCACGCTGCAGAGCTTCGGGCAGTCGGAGTAGTTCAGCGTGAGGATCACGGGCCGGGTGCCGTCGAAATACTTCGCCAGCGTCGCTTTCTTGCCCCGGCTGTCGACGAATTCCAGGTCCAGGGGGATCTGGACGTCCGGGTGCTCGGTAACGCCTACTCCCTGAAGGGCCTTGGGCCGGGGTTCCTTTCGCTGGGCGGCGGCCGGCAACGCCGCGACGATTACCAGCGCGCCGGCAAGGATTCCCCACAGACAACACCGAACCACTGGCTGGAGAACAAGCGCGCGTGCTCGCACCGGCCGATAGCCCCGCCCGGGAGGGTGGGGTTCCTGGAATGCCGGCACGCCCAACCCCGCCCTCCCGGGCGGGGCTATTCGTCCAAAGTGCGTCGTCATCTCCAGGCGATCGCTAACCACTGGATTACTACTCATCTTCGCCCCCTTTGCGGTCGTCCGGCGGCTGCACGCCTGCCGGTGCAACGCCGGTCACTACGGCATTGGGATCTCGGGACAGTTCGGCCACCACCAGGTCCATCGCGTCGGTGACCTTGATCCGCGCGATCCCTTTCTTCTGATCTATCCAGCCGTAGCCGGCCAACCTGCCCTGCTGGTCGGCCACCAGCCGGCTGACTTGGGCATACGACTGGTTGACCTGCCGTGCATCGCGATGCTGCGATTCTACGCGGTGAAAGACGACCATCAGGAGCACGATAATCACGAACACGATGATTGCGCCCAACAGTCCGACGACTGCGATGACCGGCGTGTTGAGATCGTCTTGAGTTGCCATCAGTTCAGCTCTCTAGAAGTTCCGCAACGCCAGCGACTCCTCCAAACGCGGATCGCCCAGCGGGACCAGCGACCGGTTTCCGGCCGTCCACAGCAGGCCGGCGAAGTAGAGGCCCCCCACCCCAACCAGGCAGGCCGCATCGATCGGCCCCAGCGGCAATCCCTCGTACTCGAGGCTGGGCATAACCAGCCAGTAGATATCGATCCAATGGGCCACCAGTAGCCAGGCGGCCCAGAATCCCAGCAGCACCCTGCGACGTTTTGCCTCCCGGGAGAGCAGGCCGAAAAACGGGATCAACAAGTGCCCAAATAATAATACCACCGAAACCCACTTCCAGGAACCCGACTGGCGGGCCAGATACCAGGTAGTTTCTTCAGGAATATTCGCGTACCAGATCAGCATGTACTGGGAGAAGGCGATGTAGCCCCAGAATATCACGAACCCCAACAGCAGCTTGCCCAGGTCGTGGTAATGCTCGACGGTTATTGACGATTGCAATCTCCCGGCGGCCTGCACCAGCATGGCCGCCAGGATCACCGCGGCCAGGGAGCCCACCATGGCGCCCGAGAAGTAGTACACGCCGTAGATCGTGCTGAACCATTCCGGCTCGAGCGACATCAGCCAGTCGAACGAGGCGAAGGTGACCGTGCCGGCGAGCAAGAGGAGCGCCACGGGGCTAAGCCGTTCCATTTGGCGGGTCAGCGCCACGTCGCCGGAGCCGTCTTGTTCGACGGAGCGCCGCAGGAAGAACCTCGCCAACAACCACCAGACGACGAAATAGCAGACGCAGCGGATCACGAAAAACCCCGGGTTCAGGTAGGCCGCCTTGTGCGCCAGCAATTCGCTACCGGCGACGACCTCCGGGTTGGTCCACGGGTAGAGATGCACCTCGCCCAGGGTGTGGCAGAAAACGTAGAGCCAATGATCGGAGCTTACGAGTTGGACAAGGCCCGTGAAAAACCACTGCCTCAGGGCGGGGATCTTCAGCAAGAAGGGCACCAGCAGCGGTAGAAAGAGGAGCACCATGCACGGCATGTTCGCCGCCAGCACTTCGGCCAATCGGCGCACGGTCACGCTCCAACCGGCCCGGGTGGCGTGTTGCAGCGTCACGAAGAACAGCGCGCCGATCGAGATGCTCAAGAAGAAACAGTAGTTTACGAGGTAGCAGTGGAAGAAATACTCCAGGCCGTCGCCACGGACCCACCCCAAAGAGAAGCCTGCCCCCAGCCCCGCAAGTCCCGATACCACCAGCACGACCTTCGCCCGAGGCGCAAACCCGGCCAGCGTGGTCTGCCGGTCGGCCGTGGTGGTGTTGGAAGCGTCGGCTTGCATAATTTCGCCCGCTGCTACCGCAATTGGGGACGTATCTCTCTGGGCACGTCCTGGATACTGGCATTCTGGCTTCGCTGGAGTGCCCTTTCGTAGAGCACAATTGCCCAGCGATCCTCGACCGGAATCTGGGCCGCGTAGCCGGGCATCTTTCCGGTCCCGTTGCTGATCGTGTTGAACATCTTGCCTACCGACTGTTGCCGGACGCTGCCCGTGTGCAGCGACGTGGGCCGGACCCAGTCAGCCTCCTCTCGCTGGAAGGCCCGAATCGAGACCATCCCATTTCCGTCGCCCAGAAGCCCGTGACACGGGGCGCAGTAGATGTCGAATCGCTGCCGGCCTCGAGTCATCAGCTCTTTGATGTTATTGCTGACCTGGGCGGGAAACGTGGTGAAGTAGTCGGGCTCCTCGAGCCGGTCAGCTTCTCCCGGTTTCTCTGGCGTACTTTTTCCAGTCCGGTAACCGAGGTAGAAATGTTCGTCCGCGTCGAGGTTCCCGACGGCGACGGTGCCGTGCGCCGGCGGGCGCATGGTACGCCGGTCGGCGAAAAACGCCCCGTATGACTGGGGATTGTACCTGGGCTGAAAGTCCATGTCGCGGATGAGGTGAATCCGCGGCTGGTCCGATTTTCCTTGTCTGGCCCGGGCAATCAACAGCGGCGGCAGCAGCGCCAGTGCTGCGGCCACGGCGAGGATCCAGGGCAGGGCCTTGGGAAAACTGCGGCCGCCGGCAGTGGCGGCACTTATTTCAACGGCCCTGGCCCCGAACGACTGGAGCAACTCGGGCGTGGCCGCCTCGTCGAACTTCGGATCGCTGGCGGCTATGGATATGAAGAACCCGTCGGTGGTCACGCGATGGAAGTCCTCGCTGCGAAACACAAAGTGCGCGAACTGCGGCAGCCGGCCCAGCGCCATCGCCCCGCCGAAGGCGGCCAAGGCGCTGAACAGGATGATCAACTCGAACGTAATGGGGATGTTGGCCGGCAGGCTGAAAAGCGGCTTGCCGCTGATGATAAGCGGATAGTCCACCGCGTTCATCCACCACTGCATCAGCAGGGCAACGATTCCGCCGGCAATGCCCGCGGCCAGCACCAGCCAGGGCAGCGGCGTGGGGCGGATACCCATCGCCCGCTCGATGCCGTGGACCGGGAACGGACTGTGAACGTCCCAGCGGGTGAAGCCCTCCTGGCGAACCCGCGCGGCGGCCTCCTTCAGCGTGTCGGCCGTGTCGAACCGGGCCACCAGCCCGGCCACGCCGTCGGCCGCTGAGGTTGTTTCGGACGCGTTACTCATCTAGCTCACCGTTTTCACTCTCGCAGCACTTGCTTCACCTCGGCCATGGCCACCACGGGCAGGTAGCGGCAAAACAGCAAGAACAGCGTGAAGAACATCCCGAAGCTGCCCAGCAACATCAGCACGTCGATCTTGGTGGGCATGAATTGTCCCCAGCTCGAGGGGAGAAAATCGCGGCTGAGCGAGGTCACAATGATAATGAACCGTTCCAGCCACATTCCCACGTTTACCAGCACGGCGATCACGAACATAATCCAGGGCGTGGTGCGGCACCTCTTGAACCAGAATAGGTGCGGCACCGCCACGTTGCAGACTATCATCGTCCAGAAGGCGCCGGCGTAGGGTCCCGATGCCCGGTTCAACAGCGCAAACTGCTCGTGGGGGTTCCCGCTGTACCAAGCGATGAATACCTCCATGACGTAGGCGTAGCTGACCATGCAACTTGTGGCCAACACGATCTTGTTCATGTTCTCCAGGTGTCGGATGGTGACCAAATTCTTCAGCCCGAAGAAGGCCCGGGCCGGTACCATCAGCGTTATCACCATGGCCATGCCGCTGAAGATCGCCCCGGCCACGAAGTAGGGCGGGAGGATCGTGCTGTGCCAGCCGGGCAACTGCGAGACGGCGAAGTCGAAGCTCACCACCGAATGCACGCTCAGTACCAGCGGCGTGGCCAGGCCGGCCAACAGCAGGTATGCCCGTTCGTACACGTGCCACTGCCGGGCCGATCCCCGCCAACCCATGGCGAAGATACCGTAGGCCAGCCGTCGCAACCCGGTCTGGGCCCGGTCGCGGAGCGTAGCCAGGTCGGGAATCATGCCCAGGTACCAGAACAACACGGAAACGGTCGCGTAGGTGCTCACCGCGAACACGTCCCAGAGCAGCGGGCTGCGGAAGTTGGGCCAGAGCTGCATCTGGTTGGGGTAAGGCGCCAGCCAATAGGCCAGCCACATCCGGCCAATGTGGATTCCCGGAAAGATACCCGCGCAGGCCACCGCGAACACGGTCATCGCCTCGGCGAAGCGGTTAATGCTGGTCCGCCACTTCTGCCGGAAAAGGAACAGGATGGCCGAGATCAGCGTGCCGGCGTGGCCGATCCCGATCCAGAACACAAAGTTGATGATCGGGAAACCCCAGGCCACCGGCATGTTGTTCCCCCACACGCCCACTCCGGTGACGACCAGATACCCGATCGACAGGAAAAGGGCCCCCGTAAGCCCCGCCGAGACGGCAAACGCGCCGTACCAGAGGCGCGAGGGCCGCGGGCGTTCGGCCACCTTGCAGACCGCCTCGGTGACCGAGGAGAAATCCTGGCGGCCGATCACCAGCGGGGCCCGTTGCGTGGGGTCGCTGCCGGTGTTGTCGTCGGTTTTCGAGGCAATCGTGGCCATGTGTATGGGGCTGCAAATTGCGGGTTTCACCTGCTGGATATTACACTTGATCAAACGGAATTGGGGCCAGCCCGACCGTTAAACTGAAGTTGGTTCGGAAGTATTCGTCGAACCCGTCAGCAGACCTCGTTACGACGCTCCGCGTCGTAACGCACCAGGAGACGCTCTGCGTCGAGGGGTCGGCGTAACTCATTGTGCCACCGATGGTTCCGCTTCAGCGACGCGGAGCGTCGAAGCACCGCGTTCCCACGCAGAGCGTGGGAACGAGAAGTTCTGTACGGGTTCGGCGAGTGCTTACGTTGGTTCTTTCCACAACTCCGGGTTCGGATTTCGGATACGGGCCAGATACATGGTTCGCGGTTTGACGTTCAATTGGGCCAATATGGCGTAACTTCGCTGATCCTTCGCCCACCGGGCGACCTGGCTATCGTTATCCGAAAGGTCGCCGAAGACGATCGCACGGGTGGGACAAACCTGCTGGCAGGCGGTCTTCAGCTCGCCGTCTTCGATCCGGCGGCGGTTGTTCTTGGCCTCGATGGTGGCCGCCCGGATCCGCTGGAGGCAATAGGTGCATTTTTCCATGATCCCACGGCTGCGGACCGTGACCTCCGGGTTGTAGAGCATCTTGGCAATTTCGTTTCGCGAGTCGGCCAGCTCCTTGTGGTAATTGAAGTAGTTGAATCGCCGGACC